>JABAOH010011185.1_pt7 | contig 16777 bp, 13 predicted proteins | sample 7062181 | NCBI WGS metagenome assembly JABAOH01 (sample SAMN14538630, study PRJNA623070) | marine sediment metagenome | biome: marine biome [ENVO:00000428]; feature: marine pelagic biome [ENVO:01000023]; material: deep marine sediment [ENVO:00002113]; isolation source: pool of 5 deep marine...
AGGACATCGAACTCCTCCAGGTGGGGCGCCATTTTCGACTGGATGAATCGACAAAGGTTGTTATCGGGAGACGCAAAGAGGAGAATGAACGACTCCTGGAGCTGGCGCGTGAGGGAGACGTGATCATCAAAGTGGCGGATTATCCGGGGCCCATTGCTTTGATTCCTGGGGGCGCCCCCAAGTCGTCCATCGAGGCTGCCACATCCCTCTGTGTCCGTTACAGCGACGCCCCTGAGGATATTCCCATTTTGGTACTCCTGGAAAAGGATGGAGAGGAGGAAGAGCTGGAATCATCAGCCTGTTCCCAGTCGACCTGTAAGGAACTGATCATATGAGAAAATCCGGTTTCAACACATCCATAGACTTCCTTGGACTGGGATTTTGGAGGGTGGTCCAAAATGCGGTCGCGGCGGAGACTCACCGTTCAAAATCTGGGGAATCTCATGGATTCGTTTCCCCTTGACTTTTCCATGAGAATGTATTAAGTGCCGAATAATCTGAAAGGGGAAGGGAATGACCATGAAGAAGGTTCCTATTACGAGGCAGGGATATACAGACCTCATGAGGGAGTTGAACCGGTTGAAGAGGGTTGATCGCGTTCAGGCGATGAAGGCCATCGAGGAGGCCCGTGCCCATGGAGACTTAACCGAAAATGCCGAATACGATGCGGCAAAGGAAAACCAGACATTAATCGAAGGAAAAATCCGGGATATCGAATCCAGGCTTACTCATGCGGAGATCATCGATACGAAAAAACTTCCCTCCGACAGAGTGGTATTCGGATCCGTAGTTTTGTTGGAAAATTTGGATACGGGGGAGCGGGTTCAATACGAGATCGTGGGGCCCGATGAATCGAATGTGAAGCAAGGCAAGATATCTTCCGATTCCCCGGTGGGCCATGCCCTCATCGGAAAGAAGGTTGATGATGAGGTGAGCGTTCGGACTCCAGGGGGAATTCGAAATTTCCAGGTAGTTCGAATTTCTTCGGGGTCACGATAATCACATCCTTGATTTTCCAAATCGTCGGAGCCCCAATAATACTGCTTTTTTCCGAGATGGGTAAAAGATTTCCACCGACGAAGAAATCGGAGATAGTATCGGGGCGACGGATCGGTAGCATGAATTGAGGGGAAAAGGAGTTGGGGCTTAAGACATCCCGAACCGCCCTTCTCTGCCTCAATAATGCCAATACCAGGGGCGATAGGGATGCCAACCCGGGTACGGCCAATAAGGGTAATCCCGCCACCAGAGATAGGGTCCGTAGGGATATTGGACTTTCCCTACTTCCCTCCATAGGTGGATCTCCCTCGGGGAGAGGAGGGGATACGTATATTCGATATGGCCTATGGGCATTACTTTTTGGCCAATAATTTCCCCGGCTACAGTAATCTCCCTGTCCCTTTTATATATGGCCGTATCGAGATAGCCCGGATAGAGAACGATAAACCTCCCCTGGCTCTCATCAGATTCTTTAGGCCTTCCCCATCTGTTTATGTCCTTATGCAATACGGTGAGTTGGGTACCCTCCTTTAAGTTCTCGGAGTCTATGATCACCCCTCCCCAGAGAACGACCTTTCCCCTATAAACAGAGGGGTCCTTTATTACCTCCCTCAGGCTCAGATCCCGAGTGACCTCCCGTCTGACCTCTGTGGAGATGACATAGGCGCACCCTTGAAGGAAAAAGAGGATCATGGATGAAACGAAGAGATTGATATACCCTTTCATCATTCCCCTTTTTATATCTTACCAAAATTGGAGTCTATCGCCAATGATTTTGGTGGGCACTCATCCAGTATGCCTCCATCTCCCTTTAAGTCCACTCAAAAGTATGGTAAAGATTTACCAAACCACGGACCTGAAATTTAGCCTGAGGCCTCTCTCATGGGGAATTTCAGTGCGCTCAAGGGATATTTCATCCAACACCGATGGCGGCTGCTAGTTGGCCTGGCTACGTTACTGGTAGTAGACGGTCTGCAGCTTATCATCCCCCAAGTCATCAAGTGGGCCATCGATGATCTCACCAGGGGAGGAATCGCGCGGGCCGATTTGGTCAAATATGCTCTCTACATAGCCGGGATCGCCTTGCTCATCGGGTTCTTCCGGTACTTTTGGCGATTCATGATTCTGGGGACCGCCCGAAGGATTGAGGAGGCCTTGCGAAGCCGACTCTATTCCCACCTTCAAACCCTTTCGCTCAGTTTCTTCCAGGAGACCAAAACGGGAGATCTCATGGCCCATGCCACCAATGATATAGATGCCGTACGAATGGCCGTGGGGATGGGACTCGTGGCCATTACCGATACCCTCGTGCTTGGAGCCTCGGCTATCGTATTCATGATCGTAATCGACCTGAAGCTGACTCTCTTCGCCATTATTCCCATGCCCTTTATTGCCTTGGTAACGACCCGTTTCAGCAGGCTCGTCCACCGTCGATTTGAGAGCGTTCAGGCCTCTTTCTCCAAGTTGACCGAACAAGTAAGGGAAGGCCTAGCAGGGATAAGGGTGGTCAAGGCCTTTGCCCAGGAGGACCATGAAAGGGGAAAGGTGGGTCACATTGGCGAGGAGTACGTGGGGAATAACCTCCAACTAATCAAGGTATGGGGGATGTTCTTCCCCTTGATCATGCTCCTGGCGAATCTGGGAACGGTTATCGTTCTCTGGCTCGGGGGGATGGAGACGATATTGGGAACCATCACCCCGGGTGGTTTCGTTGCCTTCATGACGTACCTCGGCATTCTCACCTGGCCCATGATGGCCCTGGGGTGGGTCATTAACCTCATCCAGAGGGGATCCGCCTCCATGGGGCGGATTAACAAGATCCTGAATACCCAACCCGAGATCACCGACCAGCCCTCTCTGCGACCTATTACCAAGCTGAAGGGAAAGATCGAGTTTCGGAACCTCACCTTTTCCTACAAACCAGGTTCGTCGCCGGCTCTCAAAGACATCACTTTCCAGGTGAATCCCGGGGAGTATGTCGCGATCGTTGGAAGGACCGGCACGGGGAAGACCACCCTTTGTAACCTCATCCCGAGAGTCTTCGACCCGCCCGATGGCCATCTCTTCATCGACGGCCGTGAGATCCACGCCATCCCTATTAAACCCCTCAGGGAAAGCATCGGCTATGTGCCTCAGGATACATTCCTCTTCTCCACCAGCATCAGGGAGAATATTGTCTTTGGAAATCCTGAGGCATCGCAGGGGAAAATCGCGGATGCCGCCCGAATTGCCCAGATTGATGAGGACATCCAATCCTTTCCCGTGGGCGTTGAAACGGTGATCGGGGAGAAAGGGATAACCCTTTCCGGGGGGCAAAAGCAGCGTATCGCCATCGCCCGGGCCATTCTCTTGGACCCACAGATCATGATCCTAGACGATGCCCTCTCCTCCGTGGATACCCAAACGGAAGAGCGGATTTGGAGTGGGCTCAGGGAAATCTTGGAGGGGAAAACCTGCATCGTCGTCTCCCATCGACTTTCATCCATAAAGGAAGCCGATAAGATTATCGTCCTAGATGAAGGAGAGATCAAGGAAATGGGGAATCACACGAGCCTCCTCTCCATGGGCGGGATCTATGCCGAGATTTACCGGAGGCAGCAGATTGAGGAGGAATTGGATCGGGAAAACACAAGGGTGAGTGGTCATGCACGTTGATTACGGGTATTTCGAGGGAGATCATTTGGGAAAGCCTTACGACGTCGGTTTGATTCGACGGCTTTTCCCCTATGCGAAACCTTACCGGCTTATCATCAGTGCATCCATCGTGTTGATCCTCTTTGTCACGGGGTTCGAGCTCCTCTTCCCGTATCTGATAAAAGTGGCCATCGACGACTACATCGTTGTCTCTGCCCGTAAGGCCATCGTGAGCTCGCCGAGTTCCCCCCTGCAGGAGATGCTTTTGGAGCGATACAGCACCCTCCTGTTCCCCTCGGCCGATCCGGAGATCTTCTTCATTCGGGCATCCGATCTAAAGGAGATCGATCCTCGCGATCTGGCGTCGTTCCAAAGGGCAGGTCTTATCGGCGAAGAGTGGTTTTATCCCTTCCGCCCGAGGGGGGAAGCGGGAAAAGGGGTGGTTAAGCGCTATCGGTCCTCCTTCAAACAGAGCGGGGAATACTATTTCATATCTTACCGGGACATGAAGGGATTGGAACAAGGGGATATCCTCAAGTTGAGGGGAGAGGATGTGCGAGGAGTAGCGCGGGTTTCGACCCTCTTCACGCTTATCCTCATTTTGAGCTTCGGATTTAATTTCCTCCACGTGTATGCCATGGAATACACCGGACAAAGGGTGATGCACGATTTGAGGATCCGGGTCTTTGACCACATTCAGCGGTTATCCCTTTCTTTCTTCGATCGCACTCCTGTTGGAAGATTGGTGACCCGGGCAACCAACGATGTTCAAAACTTACATGAAATGCTCACCAGGGTGTTCGTCTATCTCTTTAAGGATATATTTCTCCTGGCTGGCATCATCGTGTTACTGCTCAAGATCAACTGGGAACTGGCGCTGGTTTGTTTCAGCCTTGTGCCTCTGATCTCTTATATTACCCTCTATTTCAGCGGTAAGGCACGGGATGCGTTCAGGGAGGTTCGGCTCACGATCGCTAAAATCAATGGCACGCTTCAGGAAGATTTCTCCGGGATCAAGGTAGTCCAGATCTTCAACCGAGAGAGGGAAAACTACAGGCGGTTCAAGGTTCTCAACCACGAAAACTACCTGGCCAACATGAAGCAAATCGTCATATTCGCACTCTTCGTTCCCATCATAGAGATCGTCGGGACCGTCGCCATCGCCCTGCTCATCTGGTATGGTGGGGGGAAGGTCATCTCGAATACGCTGAGTTTGGGCACCCTGGTGGCGTTCCTTTCCTATCTGAGGATGTTCTTTCAGCCCATAAGGGACATATCGGAGAAGTATAACATCATGCAGTCCGCCATGGCATCAACCGAAAGGATCTTTGACGTTTTGGACAATCGAGAGATGATTCCGGAACCCTCGGCTCCAAAATCCGTGCCCGGGATGAGGGGGAATATCGAGTTCAGGAATATTACCTTCTCGTACACAGGCGATGAGGTGGTCTTGAAGGATGTGTGCTTCAGCGTCGGGGAAGGGGAAACAGTGGCCATTGTCGGTGCCACGGGAGCGGGAAAAACCTCTATCATTAACCTCCTGGAACGCTTCTACGATCCGCAGGGAGGTCAAATTTTAGTCGATGGGGTTGATATCAGGGAACTGGATAAATCCTTTCTCAGATCCCAGATCGGGCTGGTGCTGCAGGACGTGTTTCTCTTCGCGGGGGATATCCGGTCCAACATCCAGTTGGGAAATGCAGGCCTTTCCCACTATGAGATCGAGAGGATAGCCCGATATGTGAATGCCGACCGTTTCATTCAAAAGTTTCCTAAGGGATTGGAGGAGGAAATGAAAGAAGGGGGGGCTACCCTCTCGGCGGGAGAGAGGCAACTTTTGGCCTTTGCCCGGGCCCTGGCCATAAGCCCCAAGATCTTGATTCTCGATGAGGCCACCTCCAACGTTGATACTGAGACGGAAAGGCTCATCCAGGATGCCCTGAGGAAACTCATGGAAGGCCGAACCTCCATTATCATCGCCCATCGGCTTTCCACCATTCAACGGGCGGACCGGATCATCGTCATGCATAAGGGAAGCATACGTGAGATGGGAACCCACGCCCAACTGATGGCCCGAAGGGGGATCTACTACAGGCTCTATCAACTTCAATATAAGACATAACTGGAGATTGCTGAATTTCTTGAGTACTCCCTTGTCCCTTCGTTTCAAGGCTTCTGAGTCTGCTGCCCGAATTCGCTTTCGCTCACTGAAAAGGATTTTTGACCATTCTAGAGTTCGCTTCACTGCAAACCCAAAACTCGCCCTCCAGGCTCAAACGTTGCAGTTACGGTTCTGCAGTGCTGCAGTCATGCGGTTGTACGGTGCATATGTTAATTCAATTGCATGATAAATTCGCGCTCGGAGGTCTTTTTCCAGTTTTAGAGATCGCAAACATAAATCTCGACAAAATTGTCGAAGGCGCACCCTGTTCGTCGATTTCTCATAACTCTTTAAAATAATTCAGGAAATAAGGGAATCCCTTTCTTTCCGTCGACGGTTCTGTCGAAAAGATAAGGTCAATGCGAGTGGCAGCTAAAATCTAATAATTCAATGATATTAGTAGCTTAAATACGATTCCTCCTTTTGGCACGCCCCTTGCTCTCTAGGTGGGCAAATACCACATTCCAAGAGGAGGAGGTACAAGCCATGAGAAAGACGAGAAACACGTTTACAGCCATCGGAATTGCGCTGGCAGTTGTCCTAGTCGGCAGTTGGGCATTTGCCCATGGGACTTGGGGCGGAAGGGGTTATGGGCACCGTGGATATGGCCACGGAGACCCATATTCGAATCTCTCCTCTGAGCAGAGGGAAAAGCTCCAGGCCCAGGAGGAGAAGTTCTATCAGGATACGGCTCAACTGAGGAAAGAGCTGTACCAGAAAAGGCTCGAGTTGCAGGGCCTTTGGATGGATCCCAAGGCCGATCCTGAGAAGATCAAGGCCAAACAGAGTGAGGTCTTTGAGCTCCAGCGTCGAATTCAGGATAAGGCCCTGGAGCACAAACTGGCCACTCGGGAGCTGCTTCCCGAGGGAGAGGTCGGCCACGGACCAATGGGCTGGGGTCATGGTATGGGCTTCGGTCCCCATCACGGTGGGGGACCTATGGGGGGCCACGGCGCCATGAGGGGATATGGCAGAGGGCCTTGCTGGTAGCCTGTAACGATTACATGGGGTCGGACCCTACAGGCGTAGGTCCGACCCCATTGTCTTGATTTTTCCCTTCAGTTAAGGTAATCAAGACTGAGGGAATAGAGATGAAAACCCGGTTTCTTATTATCCTCTCCGCATGCTTGCTCATCCTTGGGGTACCCATTGCAGGGGCTCAATGGTCACCTCAAAGGGGAATGGGGGGCAGGCATGGTCATCCTCCCCGGTGGCTCCCCGAAGACCTTCGACTGACGGCCCAACAGATGGAGAAACTGAAATCCATCGAAGGTAGCTATCTTAATGACATCGCCCCGTTGAGAAATGACCTCCTCAATAAGCGGTATGAGCTGAGGAGGCTCTTTTTGGACCCCACATCGAAAGCCGAGGACATCAGGGCAAAACAGGAAGAAGCCTTCGTGCTGGAGACCCAAATTCAGGAAAAGGTCATTGATTATCAGCTCAAGGTAAGGGAGGTCCTTACCCCAGAGCAATTCAAGGTTTGGATTGCAAGGTATAGAATGGGGGCTGGACCGATGATGGGTCCCCACCATGGAATGGGCATGATGCACCGATAAGCCCCCAGGCAGACCAAGGGATGGTAGCCAATTCGAAGGCCAAATCATACCGATTATCCATCAGTCCAACCTTTCTCGCCCTCATCTGCTCCCTCATCATTTTGCTTTTCATCATAGGTGGTGTTTTCGAGATCAGCCGAACGAAAAGGAGCCTCAGGGAAATCCTGGAAAATCAAGGCGTAAACTTTCTCCAAGGGTTGCATCGGGAAATCCAGAATACGATATCCGTCATCGAGGTAATGGAAGAGGTGCCGGGGGGCCATCTCCTCAATATCGCCTCGTCCATCGATTTTTTCGCCCTCGAAGACGCCGTTGTCGAGTACCTCGTGGAGATCGCATCGACGGTGGACCGAGAAGGAGCCGATCAGGCCCTTTCCGCATCGAAATTGGAAACCCTCGCCCAAAGGGAGGGACTGAAGGTCATTGAGATCCTCGATCCCAGTTCCCAGGGGCACGTCCCTCGGGGAGGTCCTTCAATATTCGGACCGCTTCTGAGGGGAGAGAGGGAGATCGTTATTCTTCCCTTCGAGAAGCCTAAACCGGACGAGAATGATCTCTTTTCCGTCGCTCTTCGAAGAACAGTGGGAAAGGGGATTATCGTGGTGAGCGTCGACTACCCCCGGATGAAACAGTTGAGGCGGAAATTCGTAATCCGCAGTTTCCTCGAAGCTGGAGGATTTGGGGAAGGGATTCAATTCGTATCAATCTTGGACCGTTCTCTCTCCCCTATCGCCCAAATAGGGCAAGGAGGGGTGGGGGAGATAAAAGATCCCTTCCTCCTGCAATTCGTTCAAGGGGAGGGGTCGAGATCCAGGTTTCGTTTCCTATCCAGTGGGGAAGAGGTCTTGGAGGTGGCCGAAAACTTACACGTGGGAGGAGAGCCATATGGTATTATGAGGGTGGGCTTATCCACCGGGGACATCCGAACCATTCTGTCCCTATCCAAAAGGAATATCATCCTCTCCGTTGGAGTACTCTTGGGGTTGGGCATTGCAGGGGTAACCCTCATCTATATCAATCAAAATCGGCACCTGAGAAAGGTTGCGGACATGGAAGACAGGGTTCGGACGGCCGAAAGGCTTTTGTCCCTGGGTAAATTGGGGGCTGGGGTTGCGCACGAAATTCGCAACCCCCTCAATGCCATCGGGATGGCCATACAGAGATTGGGGAGGGAATTTCGACCCAGGGAAGACGGAGAACGGGAATACCAGGATATTATCCGGGTCATTCGGGGAGAGGTACAGAGGTTGAACCAGATCGTGGAACGATTCGTCCTCTTCTCCAAACCTTCCAGATTGGACCTTGCCCCTGCCTCGCCCGAGGAGATTCTGGAAAACGTCTCAATTCTCTTTGCCGAAGAGGCCAGAGAAGGGTCCATAGAAATCCGCACGGAAATCGGCCCCGGCCTCCCTCACCTGATGATTGATAAGGGGAGGATTACCCAGGCCCTCGTCAATATTGTCACCAATAGTCTTCATGCAATGGAAGGGGGGGGGCATCTCACCGTAAAGGCGAAAATGGATGGGAAGGATTGGGTGAAAATCATGGTCTCGGATACCGGACGAGGAATTCCGGAGGGGGAGATTGAAAAAGCCTTCGACTATACCTATACTACGAAAGAGAAGGGTCTAGGGCTGGGGCTTCCCATCGCCCACAGGATCCTCGAGGAACATGGGGGCAGGATAGCGATTGAGAGCCACGTTGGAAAGGGGACCACCGTTTCAATATTCCTCCCCGCAAAGGTGAAGGCTTCGTAAAAAGTCCATCTGCCGTTCGACATGCTCACGGCCCTGAGCAAAGCCGAAGGGCTGCGTTGCGCTGCATCTGGATCTTTTTTCTTTGCCGTCTGGTTACGACTTTTTACGAAATGATGAAAGGTGACTTCTAGGGAAAAAGGTTATGAGCGCACAGCGGGTGAGCGTGCTGATCGTGGAGGATGAGAGATCCCAACGGGAAATGCTTGAGGGGTTTCTCCTTGGCCAGGGTTTCTCCGTCTCCTCGGTAGAGGGGGGAGAGAGGGCTTTGGATGAAGTTCGGCGAGCAAACTTCGATCTGGTGCTCTTGGACTATAAGATGCCCGGGATGGATGGCCTCCAGACCCTTGGGCAGATGAAGAAAATTAACCCGGAGTTGGCTGTCGTCATGATGACGGCCTATGGAACCATCGAAACTGCGGTTAAGGCAATGAAGGAGGGGGCGGCGGACTACCTGACGAAGCCTATCGACCTGGACGAACTGCTTTTGCTCATAGAAAAGGTATCGGAAAAGATCGTTTTACTGCGCGAGAATAAGGAGCTCAAAGAACAGCTCCGGGAAAGGTATCGATTCGACCAAATCGTCTATGGCAGCGGCGCGATGGAAGAGGTCATGAATTTGACGGGCAGGGTGGCCAAGAGTGAGGCTACGGTCCTCATCCGGGGGGAAAGCGGGACGGGAAAGGAGCTCATCGCCAACGCCATCCACTACGCGAGCTCCAGGGCAGACAAAGCCCTCGTCAAGGTCAACTGTACTGCACTCCCGGAAAACCTTTTGGAGAGCGAACTGTTCGGGCATGAAAGGGGAGCCTTCACGGGGGCTATTCAGAGGCGCATTGGCAGGTTTGAGCAAGCACATACGGGAAGCATCTTCTTGGATGAGATCGGCGATCTCTCTCCATCGCTCCAGATGAAACTGCTCAGGTTTCTCCAGGAGAAGGAGTTCGAACGGCTCGGAAGCAATCAGACCATTAAGGCCGATGTGAGGGTCATGGCGGCTACCAACAGGGATTTGGAAGAAGGTATCCGAGGCGGAACCTTCCGGGAGGACCTGTACTACCGGCTTAATGTCATTGCTATTTTCCTTCCCCCTTTGAGGGAGAGGAAAGGAGATATCCCTCTCCTGATAGACCATTTTCTCCAAAAATACAGCCAGAAGAACCGAAGGGCTATCCCCAAAATCTCAAAAGAGGCCAGGGATCTTCTGCTTCGATACGCCTACCCGGGAAATGTTCGGGAGTTGGAGAATATTATCGAGAGGAGCCTGGTGGTGAGCAGGGGTGATGTCATTGCGACCCGGGATCTGCCCTTTCAGATGCGGGAAGGCGTACAAGAGGCCAAACTTGGTCCGGATAGTAAGGAGGTATCTCTCAATGCCATGCTCTCAGGGATGGAAAGGGATCTCATCATGAAAGCCCTTGACGAGCATGGAGGGGTTCAAACGAAGGCAGCCCAGAGCTTGGGGATTAGCGAGCGCGTTCTACGCTACAAGATGAAGAAATACCGCCTCCCTACCTAGGTGTACCTAAAGCATCGTGCCGACATTCTTCATACCGGTTTCTTGAGGCGGTAGCACTGAACCTTATCGCCTCGAAAGGCCTTGAGCAAGCACCGGCCACAGGTTCGGCATGACGAGGGGGAACGATCGCCGTACTTCCAGCGTCTCACTAGATGCGGTTCCCTAATGAAGGGCCTGCTCATGGCAACATAGTCAACCTTCTCCTCGGAGAAGAGTCCCTCAATCATCTCCACGGACCGAATACCCCCAACCAGGATTATGGGGATGTTGACCCTTTTTCTGAACTCCTGGGCCTGGGGCAAGAAGAAGGCGCTTGTCTCGGGGTTTCGGACGCTTCTTCGGATTAGCTCCTTCGGTATTCTGTCCGAACCGAAAAGGCCCCCACTTATCTCGACGGCATTGAGGCCGGCCCTCTCGAAAAGGGCGGTCATCTCGGCAGCTCCAGGTGCCCTCAATCCATTATCGACGAAATCGTCCCCATTGATCTTCATCAGGATAGGGAAATCCGGCCCAACGGCTTCCCTTGTACCCCTAATGAGCTCGATGACGAATTGGGCCCGCCCCTTCAAATCACCTCCATATTCATCTTCCCGCCGATTGCACAGGGGGGACAAGAACTGGCTCAGGAGATAGCCATGGGCAGCATGAAGCTGTAGGGCATCGAAGTCAGCCTCCTGCGCCCGCAAGGCCGCTCTACGAAAGGCCCTTTGCACGGATTCAATCTCATCAATGTTCATGGCACGGGATGGTGCCGTCCCGAAGAATTCCCCTTGTATATCCGAAGGCGCCGGCAAGGGCTTTCCAGGTTGAAATAGCCGGGATTTACCACCTCCGTGGGCGAGTTGAATGGCCACACGGCCCCCTTGTCGATGCACCTCGTCGGTTAGCTTCCTCAATCCCGGGATACATTCATCTCGGTGGATACCCGTCTGTCCAAAGGTGATCTTCCCCTCCTCCGTGACATAGGATATGCCGATTACGATGAGCCCTACATCCCCACGGGCAAGTTCAACCGTGAAGTCGATCAGCTCATCCGTGACAAACCCTTCTTCAGTAGCCCTATTCTCCCATGTGGCCGATCTCACAATGCGGTTCTTCAGGACGATATTCCCAGTCCGTGTCTCCTCGAATATCTGGAACATTAACCTCGTCTCCCCCTTCTGGCTGTATTCCGCCGTTGTTGACTTTTACTTTGTATCACAGGCCTTGGCATGACTTCAATACAGAGGAAGCAGACATTTCATAGGTCTTCCGTAAACGCAATCATTTCCGTCTCAGTCGTGAAGCACGTGCGATTGTGAACGGGATCCATGAGTGTCAATTTAGGGTCGTTGAAAGTGGAAGGACTTTCCCCGAGGGGCGTGAACACGAAATCGATTCAGTTGGCATAGTGTTCACCCGATCCGGCGGAAGATTCAACACCTCCTTAACGAGTGCTGGCAATCTGATTTATTTGCGATTCTATGCGTATTGATCAAGACCCGGAGAGTTTGCATAGTTTCTTAGGAGAAACATTGATTTCTGGATTGGCTTTCCCCCTTGCCTGCCCAGAAATCCTACCTTCAAATACATCTTAGCTAACTATCTTTTGAAATCGTAAGAAAATGAGAGATATTCGATGAAAATCTACGATTCAGTGAAATCATAACATTCAGCTACGGGAAAAGAGCCCCCGAAAAACGTTGACATTATTGCTTTATGCTATTAAAATAATTCAATTGAAACATTTGAACTACCTTAAGTTCGACGAGTGTGGGTAAATCCATGGAAGAGATTGGAAAGACATCATTACCCAGGGAAAGACGAAGACATAAGCGTATCGAGGTCTCCCGGGCTCTGGCTTACAAATGGGGCATGACAAAGGGCATCCTCCGAACTGTTGACTTGAGCATGGGCGGGGTTAGAATCCAAACCGATAGTCCCATCCCTGTTGGTGAAAAGGTAGATCTCATCCTCCTCCTCGAATATGAGGCCATCAAACCAATGGGCACGGTAGTCCGCGCAAACCTGTCATCGAATCGAAAGTACGATGTCGGGATCTGTTTCGAAACCATCTCCCATCAGTGTCTGAAACGACTTGAACGCTTTCTCCACGGAACCACTCTAAAAGACAAGCTAGCGAAGCGGGAGAAGGTTCTGGACCAAGCCGGCCCAAAGGGTTTGGAATCGAAATCCTTCGAATCAAATAGATTGAAGGGCAATTTCCTCAGGTGGCTCTATAAATCGTATCCTGGGGACTATCAACGATATGCCCGTCAGCGTAAAATTGGCGAGAACGTGATAATGGATTTCCTGAAAAGCAAAGGGATTGATCAAGTCAATATTTATTATCTGCTGCGGTCCTTGAGAGGTGGATAGGCTCCCTTACTCGAGGTTGATATCAAGAGGGAAATGAGCAGTGGATCAGATGCCCCAGGAGCCGCCGGGAGCCAATCTCATACTTCTTTTTCGCCCTGTCCTCTTTCCCATCTTCTGTCAATTCTTCAATACTTCAAGATTCGGTAGTTTCCCCGGTGCCCAATTCTGATGATTTGAAATCTTGGATTTATGGGGAACAGGAGGATTTAGAGAATACAGTGGGGATCGATAAATAAATAGTCCTTTTATGTGGCGTACGATCTCGCCTTCTCCGGGTTAGACGAATTCCACACATTTGATCTGGTGACATTTTACTGCTTGACGCACGAACAATTCTTTGTTACCCCATGTCGCCAAGAAAGGAGTTCTTATAAAATGAATTTTTGTGTTAGGAGGGTATGCCATGAGGAATAGGATTTTCATATCGGTCATTTCTTTGGCGATGATTGCTGGGTGCGCAAGCGTGAATGTTTCTGAGCACATGTTCAGCGAAGTGCCAACCCAAGATGAGCAACAACTCGTTATGATGAGGGACTCGAAGAGGAAGCCCTTGATGAGAGCGTTCGGCTTAGAGGCGGCCTTGGAAGAGTTTGAAACGTACCGAAAAAGTGGTGGTGAAATCCGGAGGTTGACCCGCGAACGGAAATACCCAACTACGGTTCTCGGTTCCGACGCAACATACAAACTCCTCAAAGCCATGAAACTCAGGATCGAGGATCCGGGTAAGAGTCTATCGGTTGCCTGGACAAAAGCGGATATGAAGCGCCTTCATACAGATATAATCAGCACTATGGAACTGCTCCAAAGTTCGGATCGCAAGCTTGCTCTCGAGGCAAATCTCAGCTTCACAAAGCGTCTCTCTTCATATCTCGAAGCTTACTATAACGGTAAGTTTGTCGACCGCCAAGGCAACAAGATTGGAAAACCAAAATTAAGTAATAACATAAGTACCGATACCATAGCGGCGACTGTTCAGGTGTTTTGGGAGGCTATGATGGACGAGGTCTTCGTTGCATTTATTCCCAATGCGGCGCCGCCCGTTATGTACGTGAAACAAACCATCCTTGCCCACTATGTCGAGAATCCAATCGAGGATCCTGAACACCCTGGTTTGTATATAATGCGGTACAAGCTTAAAGAGCCAGAGCATGTCGAGAAAAAGTTCTTGACGATTGACCACAATACTCCGACTGTTGTCACCTTTGACCCTTCGGTGGCCGAGGAAATCGAAACGGGCAATAAAGAGTCGGGCATTACGAAGAGGGAGCTTGAGCTGATTAACAAAGCTGCCGGGCTCGCGGGAGATAGAGCGAAACTTGGTGCTGGTTACGTTGTTCGAATCCTGGGCGATATCGAGCTATCTTTTGTGTTTGGTGGTCACTTTTCGTTTGGTGATAACGATACGCTCGCCAAGGTTGTGGAAACTACGTTAGAAGTGGGTGCGAGGCGCTTTGCGGAAGCCATGGGCTACGTCGCTGCAAGGGAGGTCGGTCTGTAATGCTCTCGCTGTTCTTTGGCCATCCAAACCTGGAGTTTATATTGAGCGAGCAAGTGGCACTTATGTGTATTTGAGCGGATGTGCAATTTCACAGTGAATAGTGGGGTCTTCTTTCATTGTAGTATTTAATATACTGACCGACGAATTAGCAAGCTATCTCTTCTGGAACCAAGGTCACCATGGCCCATGCCTTGTTTAGTTTAAGATGAATCAGTTACCTTTCACCGAAGGCTGATTCCATCGGTTTGCGTTTGCATTAATCAGCTGCTTGTTATCCAAGTGGGGCTCTCAGGAGTCGAACGTCATCAATCCATGCGGTTCCTTTGCCGTTGATGACGAGATTCAGTTTCAGATTGTCGGGATTCTCTCCTTTCTTCAAGAAGAATGGAATCTCCTCGGTTGTCCATTCCGTAGTCCCAGTGAGCGGAGTCTGGAGTCCCCGGGAGAAAAATTCTCCTTTGCCCGGGAAATGACACCACATCTCCAAGTACACCTTGCCCTCCACATTTTCCGTTCGAACACGAGCCTGATAGATCAGCCGTTCATTCTCAACGTCTATATCGCCAAGCTCAAATAAACGGACGACGGCAGGCTTGATTGATTCAATTCTCAAAGACCCATTGCCATCGCTTGAAATATCCTTGTCAATCTCGACGCCTGACCGTGAAATAATCCCCTCCATGCTGTTGATGGGAAACTGCTTGAGCTCGACGACTTGCGATGACGGGTTAGAACAACTGGCCAGTACAAGTATCATTCCAAGAGATCCCCACAAAGCCGAACCTCTAATCGTCATACCTCTTGCCTCCTTTCTATCATCAATTGTCATAGGCCAAGGTCACCATGGAATAGTAAAGCAGTAAGAAAATGCCAAACATCCCATTTACAATTCTGACCGCATAACGCGATTTGTCAAATTCCATTGCCGAGATTTTCGCAAAAGTCGTTCTTCGCAGCTCAAAATATTTTTTCGACCATTCGAGAGCTCGCTTCACTGCAAAGAGCGCTACGGCGCTACTTTGATTCTAAAACTCGCCCTCCGGTCTCAGACATTAGATTCGCGGCCGTTTCGCTTCGCTAAGTCTTTCGATGCATAAGTTCGCTTACGAACAAATTTAGACTTCGGCTGAGCTCAGTCGAAACCCTCAAGACTTAGTGCTGCCCTCGGCCTTGAGCTCACTGCCGAAAGGCTCGGGCCGAATGGAGTGAGCATTTGCTCAGATCTTGCTCTAGAAAATACGTCATTATATTTGCGAATCGAAGCACTAAGAAAGATTGGCGAAAAATTCTTTAATTCGCGCTCGGACCTTCTTCCAGGGAATCTTTGATATTGTCTTGACCGGATTTTTGTTTTCTGATTAGAGTGTGGCTCGGGGAAAGTCTCAGACTCGGAGGCATAGGGATATGGGAACTGTGATGGAGACCATCACCAGGAGATATAGCGTGAGGGGCTACCAGGACAAGCTAGTTGAAAGGGAAAAGATTCTCCAAATCGTGGAGGCGGCGCGCCGTGCTCCCTCAACGAGCAATGTCCAACCCTGGCGTTTCATCGTGGTGGAAGAACCAGGGCTGAGGGATGCCCTGGTGAAGAGGGGAATGGGAATAGCAGTCCCCAATCGGTGGGCCAAAGAAGCCCCGGTCATCATCGTCATCTGTGCGCATTTGGATTGGATTATCCATCGATTGGGGGCAAGGGCCGCGGATTTGCAGTATTACCTCCTGGATATAGGGATTGCAGGGGAGCACATGGTCTTGACGGCAACAGAGCTGGGCCTGGGCACCTGCTGGATCGGTTGGTTTAGAGCTAAGGCCATCAAAAACATTCTCAACATCCCCAAAGGTTGGAAGGTTGCGGCACTAGTCACGTTGGGCTATCCCAAAGAGGAAGGGGTCCCAAAGACCCGAACGAGGCTCGGCCTTGATGAGATTCTCTTCTTTAATAGACTGGGATGACCATGAGATGATCCTTCCCCATACCGACCTTGACCCGTTCTTCTTCTGTTTTTCTGTTTGACAAAAGGGATTGACTGTGATACCAGGGTCTCTACGTCCCATACCGTGGTTTGAACCTATGAATCTTCCCATAACTCCAGTGGAAAGAGGGCCATCCAAGGGATTTTTCCCTTTTGCAAACCCTTAATAAAGGAGGAGAGCTATGAAGGCGAAATCGTTTCTCTGTTTTGTAGTGTGTGTCTTGGCGATTCTTGCAGTCTCCCTTGTTCATCCGGTATCCCTTGCCAAAGCTGCTGAGCCCATTGTCATTGGGGTTCCTACTGCCCTGGGCTCTATTGAAGG
>JABAOH010019563.1_pt1 | contig 16773 bp, 14 predicted proteins | sample 7062181 | NCBI WGS metagenome assembly JABAOH01 (sample SAMN14538630, study PRJNA623070) | marine sediment metagenome | biome: marine biome [ENVO:00000428]; feature: marine pelagic biome [ENVO:01000023]; material: deep marine sediment [ENVO:00002113]; isolation source: pool of 5 deep marine...
ATCATTCAAAGATGTACACTATCTGAAGTACGCATACGTGATCTACGACCACCACCGAATAGATGCGGTCAAGAAAATCCATAAGTACCTCAATAGTCTTAATATTTATCCCTGTGGTCGTTATGGGGCTTGGGAATATCTTTGGTCTGACGAAGCCATCTTAAGCGGCAAAAAAGTCGGTGAGGAGGTCCTTCACAAATTGCAGGCCCAATGTGAGCCCGGGCAATCGGACAGATAGTGTAAATGCTAAAACATCGTGAATACTGAGTTTTGAAATAGTGAGTTCGACTGCTGACGTACTCGTGAGTAATGCAGAAATCAAGGGCGAGCAATGAAGGTTTTGTTTATTTATACAGAGGTCAGTTCTGAAGTGGGTTATTCTGCGGGGATAGGCATTTTGTCTGCCATTCTCAAGCGAGGAGGTCATCAAACGAGGCTTATTCACATCTCACCGGAACTTGATTACACCCTCGATCTTGATCGGATTAATAATGATATCAGTAGGTTACAACCCGGGCTTATCTGCCTTTCAGTGACTACGAATCAGTGGTATTTTGCTCGTCAAGTTGGAAAATCGATAAAGAAGGAGTTTAAGATCCCGATCATCGTAGGTGGTCATCATCCTACGGCCGATCCGGAGAAAGTAATCGCCGAACCCTGGGTCGATATTGTCTGCAGAGGTGAGGGAGATGAGGTACTGCCCGAAGTGGTTCATCGTATCGAATCCGGAAAATCCTTCGATGGAATTCCAAATCTTCTTTTCAGAAAGAATGGAAAGATAGTTCGCGAGCCGCTGCTAAGCTGGGTGAAAGATCTGGACAGCTTGCCCTTTGAAGATCACGAGGTGTTCGACTACTCCAGCATCGTCGAAACAAGAAGCGGCTGGGCCGAGGTGATCGTGACCAGGGGATGTCCCTACAGGTGCAGTTTCTGTTTCAACGAGCCTTTGTTCAACCAATACAGCAAAGATATCCAAACCTTCAAGGGGCATGTTCTCAGGAAGAAAGAGATGCTACGCCGTAGAAGTGTGGACGCCACCATCAAAATGTTAAAGGAGTTGAAAATAAAGTATACGAACATTAAGGGATTTACGTTTGTGGATGATGTTATGGCACGGGAGGGACAGTGGCTTGATGAGTTTGTTGTTCGGTACAAAAATGAAATCGGACTGCCCTATACATGCACCAGTCAAGCATTGCTATTCAATGAAAGAGTTGCCAGCCAACTCAAGGAATCCGGTTGTAAAGTAGTGAAAATGGGCATTGAGGTTGGTAATGAATCAGTTCGCAAGAATGTCCTGAAAAAGAATATCAGTAATGAGCTGCTAATGAAAGTTTTCAGTATTGCCCAACGATACGGTTTGAAGCCTCAGTCGTTTAATATGATCGGAATACCAGGAGAAAGTATAGAAGACATGATGGAGACTATCCATTTGAATGCTCGTATTAAGCCATATATAGTGTGGCTTTCGACATTTAACCCTTATCCAGGCAGTGAATTGTATCATGAATGTATTCGCAAAGGTATGATCGATGAAAGCAAATGGGACCAGGTCGGCTCTTTTCGTGGCGGTTCGGTATTTAAAGATGAGTTCTTACCTTCTCTGGAATTGAAAAAGATACGTGTTCTTTTTCGTTGGTTGTTGAACGCGAATCTCGATAATCCTGCCGCCGAAGTATATAAAGCTCAGGTCGATGAATTCTGGTCTTTGAGCGATGACAAATGGGAAACCGGCAAAGTAGAAAAATTATTTCAGGAGAGGGACCTCAAAATTGACCTGGATTTAAGACGAAAAGATATCAGCCATTATGTAAGCAAGAAATACATAAATATCTTTTGGGGCCGGGAGTACGGATATGACCTTTCATAATGCCGGTGACCGCACTTTCGAACAAATAGATTGTCCAAGAAGAGGTTTCGGAACGATATTCTAGATAGGGAAAACAATAAAACTCATTGGGGATCNNNTCAATTTATCATTCGGATTTTGAGGTGTTGGTTGTAGACGATGGATCTCCCGATGACACTCAGAAGATGATGGCAGCGTTTGTGTCGTCGTCGCCTTATGAACTACGCTACTTTCGTCATAAGAACCGGGGGCCAGGCTATACACAAAACCGGGGAATCAAAGAGGCACGCAGCGATTTGGTTCTCCTGATGGCCGACGACATTTGGGCCAGCGAGCAGCTTTTGGAACAACACTTCAAAATGCACAGGGAATACCCGGCGGAAAATATTGCAGTGTTGGGTAAGGTTCTTCAATCGAAGGAATTGCCCACCACGGTTATGCACAAATACTGGGACCCGTTTATGTACTACCGTTTCGAGGGGAAACGTGAACTGGATNNGGTCTATACAAAGAAAGTAGATGTGCTGCTCACGAAGACATCGAGCTCGGCTACAGGTTGAGACAGAAAGGGCTCAGAACTATCTACAGTGAGCATGCACTGGCATACCATTATCATCCTGAGACGTTGACAAGCGCCTGCCGGCGGGCATATGAAAGAGGTCTTAACTTTGATATGCTCAGCGAGAACATACCAAAATCATTCATTTTTCCGTTGTACCATTACTGCTCTCTTCAAGCAGGTCTAAAGGCCTTTATGCAAATGCTTCCCCGTGAAGTCGGCCGGAAGTTCTTATTCAACAAATTCTCCGTCGATCACTTTTGGCTGCCGATTCTTCAAAGTGCAGAAACGAATCGTATTGCCCGCCTCTTTGCCAATGGAATTACGTTCCGTGGAACGATTCACTATCACATGAGGAAAGGTTACAAAGCTCTTAAAAATAAACAACGTACAAACACAATAGGTACTATCGCAGAAAACGTAATAGAAGAGAGTTAACAGATGCACATCGGCTATTTCTCCAGTCCTCTATCCACCACCGGGGGGCCCTCCATATTTGACAAAAGAGTCATAGAGACTATATCTAAATACGACCACAAGAACACATACACCATATACGGCATAAGACCAGAGAGTACTCAGGGGCTGAGGCTGGATGGCAACAATTTTCAAACAAAAACCATCAAACCTTCTGGCAAGTGGCTTGCCATTTCTGTTGGTTTGACTCTCGAATTAAAAAGACGGCCCGTTGACCTTCTCCATGCGACATTTGTCGCCCCACCGATTGTTCCCTGCAGATTCATAGCTTCGATGGTATGCTGGAGTCAGTATTCTGATCCAACATTCTATCCACCGCTTATGCGCTGGAGGCTCTTATATTTAATAAATAGAGCAATGAAAAACGCCTCCGCCGTTTTTTGTAACACCGAGTATATAAAAGCCAAGATTATTGACCGGTTCGCCTTTGATCCGGAGCGCATCTTCATTATCCGGCCTGCGGTTGGGGATGAAATGAAACCTGTCGACGACAAGGAATTGCTAAACGACTTTCTCAGAGCTGCCGGTATAGAAGGACCTTATATTCTCTTCTTAGGTACACTCACTAAACGAAAGAATGTGGAAGGTTTGATACGTGCCTACCACATCCTTTTGAATGAGTCTAAAATCGAACATAAGCTGGTTCTGCTTGGGGAAAAAGGTGTCTATCACAAGGAGATTTTCGATTTGGTGAATAAACTGAAGGTTTCAGACCATATAGTGTTTGTAGATTGGTATCCACACCACGAATTGCGTTTTTTTTATAGTGGTGCCGATGTTTTTGTGTTTCCATCATTTTCTGAAGGATTCGGGCTACCTCCGTTAGAGGCGATGGCTTGCGGCACACCGGTTGTGGCATCGAACGCTACTTCAGTTCCTGAGGTGGTTGGAGATGCAGCTCTGCTGGCAGAACCACATCGCGATGAAGATATGGCGGAGGGAATCTTCAAGTGTCTCACAGACCGAAAGCTTCGAGAGCAAATGATACGCAGAGGACTTGCTCGTGCCCTTGAATTCAGATGGGAAGATGCCGCGATTCAAACGGTCAGCGCCTATGAGNNCATAATCTTACCTGAAAAGGCAGTTTCTACCCTGCAGTTCGCAAGTATGATCCTGACATGTCTAAAATTAGTGTTAAGTATGATTCTTCTTCGGGCCTAAGCAGGCTCCGGCGCCACACCCGCCGGTTGACTACTATGTTCCGAGTGGGTCTGGGTGCGATGACTAAATCGAACACTTTTGCTGGCCCGCTTTACGCACAAATCGAGCCGGTTTATACATGCAACTACAAATGTATATTTTGCAGAGACCACGGCAGCTTATCTGAGCCTTACAAGGGCCCAGCGGTACCAAGCACTAAGTTCATGCCCTTGGAAATGGCTGAACAACTAGCCACTGATTTGGCCCATATGGGTACTTTGAATGTTGAACTGATCGGTAGAGGTGAGCCACTTCTGCACCCTAAATTTACCCGACTTGTTGAGACCTTTCGACAAAATGGTTTAGAGGTAATCTTATACACCAACGGTGTTTTGCTGAGTCGTGAAATGGCTAAAACTTTGGTGGAATTAGGTGTTCGGACCATTCGTCTCAGTATAAATGCTGCGAGCACAGAAACCCATCGAAAGATATCCAATATTCGCCATAATGGTGATTTTGAAAAGATCCTGGATGGTGCCAGGGCTTTAGTTGACCTCCGCCGACAGTCTAAGAAACAACTGCCCTATATTTTTTATGGTTTTGTTCTGCTTCAGCAGAATTTAGCCGAAGTGAAGTTAGCGGTCCAGCACGCAAAACGAATAGGTTTGGATGCTGTGTACTTCAAACAGTCCATGGAGCATGATGTTTGTTGTGATTATGCTATTCGTGACTCCGATGCTCTAGAGACTGCTTTAGAAGATGCTCGAGCCGAGGCGTTGCGTCTGGGAATAAGAACAAATTTAGATTTGAGACAAGCTCTTCCTATCCAACGCGAAGATTATCACACTGCCAGTTTAACGATTTACAGCCATGTCCCCTGTTATTTGCCTTGGTTTTTTGCTCTCATAACAAGTGATGGATCAGTACAGGGCTGCTGCCAATGTGCTCTCCCTCTGGGAAATCTCACAACTCAGACTTTTCGGGATATCTGGAAAGGCCCAAGCTATCGCCAATTCCGCCGGAAGTGCAAAGAATTGCCAAAACATGGGGTGCAATCGATACCAGGGTGTGAGTGTTACAGTTGCAATTACGCTGTGAGAAATCTGGTCCTTCATAACCTGTTGAGCCTTAAGGGAACGGGAAATATCGGGGGGATAAAAAGGACCAAGATAGTAAAGGATTTGCTACGTTTCAAAGATGTATAAGGACGGATGACATTATACGTGCCCAAAAAGGAAGAAGCCGGTTTATTCCGCTTTGTGATGTTCATCTCCTGAAAAAGGATATTTCAGATACACAACCATCAATCCGTCTTTTCTTGCAAAAGGATAAACTCTAAGGGATTTGTTGTGCATAAAAAAGCCAACATGCTTGTCAATTTTTTTGAGAAGAGATTTATGAGGCCCACAGTCTTGACCAAACCTTGGAAGGTTTTTGTCGAGGTGTCATTAAGCTGTAATTTGCGTTGTATAACGTGTACACACAGTAAAGTAATCTATGGCGGAATTATGAAAGATAATATCTTTGAGCGTACCAAACCTGTGTTTTCCTGCGCCAGGATTATACATGAGGTTGGCTTTGGCGAGCCCTTTCTGAACAAGACATTTTTGGCTAAATTAGAATATCTCAAAAAATCGAACATCTTTGTAGATATCATAACTAATGGAACACTGATCACCAAACAAATCGCTGAGCGGCTTGTTGCCCTGCAACTCGATCAGGTCACATTTTCCATAGATGGCGGAACCAAACAGACCTTCGAAGCTATAAGAGTTGGTGCAAAGTTCTCAGAGGTATTGGAAAATATTGGAGCTCTGCACGAGATAAAGATCCGGGAGCGAAGTAACAAGCCCTTCATGCGAGTAAATTTCGTAGCAATGCGCCGCAACATACACGAGTTGCCTGAAATGATAAGAATCTTGGCTAAAATAGGCATCAAGGAAATAGCAGTGCAGAACTTCTCGCCTCCGGATTCAGGGGCTGTTAAAGAGTGTCTATATTACTATGATAGAAATACAGTAACTCAGCTCCTGAAGGAATCAAGGAAGGTAGCAAATCAATGCCGTGTGAACCTGATCGCACCACCGTATTTTCCCAAACTTGATGTTCCGCTGGCCCTGCAGAATCTTAACGAACTTATAGAAAAGAAGAAACAAGAACAGGCAAAGTGCGGTGCTATAGCCCTAAAAAGCCTCTTTGATGGGGATAGCGATTCGAGAAGTGTCCAAGACCTGATTGCTCTAATCACAAGAACTGACGGAACAACCGATGGCGAGCAATCCGATAATGGTGAAACTCGCGCCAGTGGAGAGGCTAATAAGAAAAAGAGTACAAACTCTTCCAAAGTGAAAGTCTGCTACGAACCATGGCAGACAATGTATGTCACCTACGATGGACAGGTCAGACCATGTTGTGCAATGGGCGAAAGCTTTGGCAATCTTTTAGACAGTAATTTTGAGGATATATGGAATAACAGGAAATTTCTACTTTTGAGAAGAACTGTCAATAGTAAGAATCCAGCATTCATTGAATGCAGAGATTGCTATTTACGCAACAAAAACATACATTTGCCTTTCAGGACTGCCTTGTCCATGTTTATAAGGTCTTTTGTTAACCTCGGTTTTGTAAATACGACCAGAAGAACAATCAAGTTTCTGCTGGAATACGTTTAGTTGCGTTTCTATAGGATTGCTTCCGTTTCTTGATTGGAGGAAAAATACCTGTGAAACTTCGTAAAAATATTGTGAACAATTCCTATAGTTCTGCCAAGAAACAACATATGGCAACGAGCACCGATAATTTTAGCGTATTGAAGGGGAAGGGCCTGAAGATCAGTCAAGCTAAAAAGCACAAACGAGATGTAAACAATACCTGCAAGCCCAAGACTGAAGCCGAACAGAGAAAAATATTCTGCATCCCGGCCGAAGAAGGATATGGATCGTCATTGTCTCGCAGTGAGATAGCACGAAGAATAATATATCGAGCCTGTGAAGTCATTGTCAGTGCTATAGCAATAATACTTTCCTTGCCAATTATGTTGGTGGTGGCGCTGATTATTAAACTTGATTCACCCGGTCCGGCCTTGTTCTTCCAACGAAGGCTCTCAAGAAGCCGCAAAGTACGGGGAAGAAAAATCTTCAATGATCCCAGGTACGAAATTGTCGATCCCAATTTTTCCTTCGAGAAGTCCTACTGGGTACCAAAGACATTTTGGTTCGTAAAATTCAGGACCATGTACGCAGATGCAAAACAGAGGTTTCCTGAGCTATACGATTATAATTATACCAAAGAGGAAATCGAACAGATTACTTTTAAGATACGACACGACCCACGCGTCACAAAAGCAGGAAAGTGGCTGCGAAAGTCCACGCTGGATGAGCTACCTAATTTTTTGAACGTCTTGACTGGTGACATGAGACTTGTGGGCCCCAGGCCGGAAATCCCGGAAATGCTCACCAATTACCGCGCCGACCAAATGCGAAAATTTACGGTCAAACCCGGTATAACAGGGTTGCCCCAGATTAACGGTAGAGGCAGATTAACCTTTAAGAAAACCGTAGAGTATGATCTGGAATACGTGGATAAGAAATCAGTTGCACTCGACTTTAAGATTCTATTCTTGACTGTTTGGAGAGTTGTTGCCCAACATGGTGCGTTTTGAGTTATAAGTTTTTCCCTTCTTTAACAGATCAAAATAACAGTCCTTTAGGTGAATTTCAAATCTATGCAAAGACAACAATCCCCATATAAATTACCTACGATAGCAGTTGTTTCTGTTACCCAAAACAGATGTGGCCCATTGTTGACACTGCTTTCTCAGATCAATCAAGTTAACTACCCGCCTAAGTTGCTTGATATTTTTCTGGTGGATAGCGGTTCTACTGATGGCACGGTTGAATGTGTCAGAAACCAATTTCCGAGTGTGAATCTTACAACGACGAGCAAAAATCTTGGGATTGCAACCGGTTTTAACAAGGCCATTAAGGCTGCTTTGGAAAGTGACCGTCAATATAAATATTTATGGCTATTGGATAGTGACGTCCAGATCGACTCTGATACATTGATGCCCCTTGTCGAAACTGCTGAAAAAAATCCAGATATTGCGGCAGTGGGTTCGGCAGTGTATGAGCCCGAAAATAGAGATCAATTGGTGACCGTTGGTCTTAATATTGATTGGAAAACCGCCAATGTTGTTTATCATATTCCGTCCGATAACAATGCTGGTGCTGTGTACGACGTGGAGCTGAGTCCCGGCTGTTCTTCGCTCACGAGAGCCGACTTGTACCGCAAGTTGGGGCTGTGGGATGAACGTCTTTGGCTTTACTGGGGAGACACCGAATGGAGTACAAGAATGCTGAGAAACGACTACCGAATATGCTGTCATGCTAAATCAAGGGTGTGGCACCGTAACTGGGCCAAGATTAAACAAGACTTCAACTTTCCTTATATACTTCACGATAGGATTCGTAGTGCTCTTCTGTTCAATCTTTGTTATAATCCTGAAAACTCCGTTGTCGGCGTCCGCTATCTGATTAAAATGAGTTATCTTAAAACTGCTTTTGAGAATTTCACACTTCGGCCTAACTTTGGGCGCGCATATGTGGAAGGCATAAAGGACTTCCTGGCAGGAGATTTCTCGAAAAAGGATTTCTCGTCATGGCCAATGGATATCGAATCGAGGGGAATTGATCAGATATGTCGAAGACTTTCGGAAAGACTCCCGAAGAATCCACGTGTTATTTTCAATATGATCTCGGATGAACACCAGAAAGCGGAAGTAAAAAAAACCTTTCAAAAGTATTTTAAACAAATTCGCTGGGAGGAAATCCACGTACGAGCCGACAGAGATAATATGAATATATCTGCTCGTATGCATGAGTATTTGTATTTTCATTTGCCTCAGTTGCTCCTTTGCCTTTTGACTATTTTTAATAGAAGGGACCTGATTGTATCTCCAATAAGTATCCCATGTTTATATAATATTGCAGCCGCGAAATATACGATGCTTATAGATCCGTCTGGAAGTGGTTATTTTTGTAGAAATCGTCCCATTTTTGGTTTGATAAAGTGCTTTACAACAATTATAAAAGGCCTTAAAGTGGTCTATATAGATTTACCCTGGGCTTTAAAGAAGTGTCAGGCACTTAGGAAAGGCCCCATGGGCGATGCTAATAGGCCCGGAAGTTAAATCTATCAGAGGTCTTAGGGACAACTTTATACGTTTGAGACTGTGAAATGGTAAACTCTAAACTGCTTGTGGTTTGAATATCAACTTATCAATAAAGGAGTAAGATTATGAAAACGTTAAGATTTCCTGTCTTGGTCATAGGAATTATCTATATTATTGCAGGTTGTACTGTTGCGATGTCCGGTCCGGAAAGGCCAAAAGCCAAGAGTCCATTCGCTCCAGAGTATTTTGCTGTTTTAACTTCCACTTTAGACGGAAAGAATATCAAGGAAATCATAAGAGATCCAACGCGAGAGATAAACCATGCCAAGGTATCGAATGACCACAAATGGATCGCATTCATGCGTTTCAACACAATTGGACGCAGTGGTGTGGCCATGGAATCAAACGGATATGATAATACAGAGATTGTGGTGTGCCGTATCGATGGTTCGGAGCTTCAGGTCCTTACTCCGGCTAAAAAAGGCGTCATCAACGGAAATCCTTACTGGACAAGCGACGACAAAGGGATTTTATACATCTCCACAGATACACCTGACAGAAAGCCAGGACTTTTCATAATAGATGTCAAAACAAAAAAGAAACGCCGGCTTCCAGTACCCAAGGGATGTTTCCCTACAGATCCCCATATGGTTGGAGATTTGCTGGTTTTTCCGGCGTGGACAAAGAAATTCCCAACTCGCTCAATCTATACTATGGATATCGATGGAAAGAATCTAAAACGGATAACCTCACCACCGCGTGGCTCAGAAGGGGAGAATGATCCCAAGTTGTCACTTGACAAGTCCAAAGTCGCCATATTTCGGAATATCAAAAAGGGCGAATGGCATCTCGTTGTTGTTGATCTAAAAACGAGTGAGGAAAACGATTTATCACCGCCAAATGTCGTCGAAGGCGTTGCTGAATGGTCACCTGACGGCAAGTTGTTGGTCTTCTGGCATTTCAACCCGGAAAAGTTCAAGAAGTCGAAAACCCTTGCTCAACTATATACTATCCGACCCGACGGAAGTGAACGCAGGAAAATTGACCTTCCTCCGGAATTTTGGTACACACACGTAGCCTTCTTTCCCGGCACCACCTCGACAAAGGATGCTAAGATTATCTTTTCAGCCAAAAAATTCCCTTCCATTTTTTTTCAAAAAAGAAGACTTTTTCAGTAAAGTACTGTTGATCACAAACAGAGATCCCCTAATCTGCTGAAGTGCCCCTTTTATTGACGATGCGCGTTTTAGACAGCGTTTTTCAAACTAAGTACTGGGTAACAGCGTTTGTCGCTGCATTATTTTCCCTGGTGTGCTGGAAAATAACGCAACTGGAATTCCGCTTTACCTTAGCCCTTGCTGTGGGACTTTTATTCCTTTCCGTGTCCATGATAGGGATATCTTATATTGTAGATATTCTTGTTTTGGCAATGGTATTTAATATTCCCTTTTCTATATTTGGGAAGGTTCTTTTCAAACAGGATATACCGTATGCCGTGATGCCAGGCTTTAGCATGGGACTGAAAGAAGTGATGCTCTTGATGGCTTATCTGATCTGGTTCGGCCAAGTGTTTATTGTACGAAAAGAGCCGCTTCCCAAACTTCGAAAAATCGATTTCTTTATTCTGCTCTTAATCTTCTCACAGGCTATGTCTTTGCTCGGAGCCCCTGATAAATTAGTGGGTGTGTTTGATATTATACATAATATCAAACATGTCATGCTCTATTATTTCATCGCGCACAAAGTTAAACGCAGTCATCTTAAGTGGATTATCATACTGCTGCTATTTGCTATCATGCTTGAAAGCTCCCTTGCCCTTTTCGAACGAAGTNNAACTACTATTGATCCTCACGTACTGGGAGAGTATTTCAGTATGATTCTACCAGTTCCCTTCGTTCTGATGATGATGCGGCATTGGAAGCTAAAGATTAGACTCGCTCTCGCGATAATTCTCATTATAGGTATCGGCGGACTTATTGTAACGTTCTCACGGTCCGGCTGGTGCAGCTTCGGTATTTCATCGGTTTTCGCATTGGGGATTATCATCTTTTCCTGGAAGCAAACAAAAGCACTGTTCATTGCCATAGTGTTATTCGTCATCGTGAGTATTTCCTATCCGCGAGTCTATGAATATCTTATTGTCCGTTTTGTTAAATCCCCCTCAGAACTTCTGACATTACGATTTGCTATGAACCGGACAGCGCTGGGTATTTGGCATCAAAATTTCTTCTTCGGGTATGGCTCAGGAAATTACAGTTATGCGCTGGAAGAACCTGATGTGATCGTACACAATTGGGATGACCGTTCCAAGACAACATTTGTTGTTCACAATTTGTTTCTCTATCTTGTTTCCGAGATAGGCCTGTTCGGCATGATTGGATTCTATGGCCCTATACTGCTGGCAATGTTTAAATGCTGGACGTTGCGGAAATGTCCAGATCCATTGATTCGGGGATTAGCTCTTGCCATTTTGACCGGACTTTTTGGCTATCTGCTTGATGGATTGACCAATCCACTGTGCAGAGAACTTGTCCCATATGCCCAGCTCTGGGTATACATCGGAATTTGCATGTCTTTGCGCCAGATGTCAAGAGATCAGGCTCAAAGTATCCCTTCTGAAACTAAATGAAATTGCACGAAAATGAGGCCAGAAATGGGTTATTACCTGAGCAAAATTGTCATGCTGAACGAAATGAAGCATCTGGCCATCGGATGAGAGCAACGTTGCATTATGCTCGCTACCCAGATCCTTCGCCTATGGCTCAGGATGACGCGATATGGTGGTGCAGTGGCATCGGAATTATGCAATTTCATTTAGTTCGTCAAAAAGTTGATGTTCATAAACCAAGCAGATAAATCCAAACTTCACAAGAGTGAACTAACCAGTATTGCAGAGGGGGCGGGCATTACTTTTGTCGGACAGGCTGTGGAAAGTCTTGTGAAGTATCTTTATATAATAACAGTGGCGAGGTTATTGGGGGCGGAGTCCCTTGGTCTGTTAGTGCTGGGGTTAACTGTTGTCGGCGTTACTGGGATGATTTGCAGAATGGGTCTTGAGAATGGTGTTATTAGATATGTTGCACTTTATAATGGTATTAACGACAAAGGGAGGGTTAAAGGTGTAATTGTAGAGTCACTGAAATACTCTTTTGTCGTGAGCACTGTTATCGCGTTCATATTATATTTGATAGCAGGATCTCTGTTTACACGAATTTTTGATAAACCTGAAATAGAAAATGTTATTAAACTCTTGTCTCTGTCTTTGCCGTTTTTATCGTTGCTCCTAATCGGTATATCCTCAACCTGTGGTTTCAAGGTAATGCATTACAGGACTCTTGGGCAGTGCATATTTCTCCCTTTATCGAATTTGCTTTTAGCAGTATTTTTTTTCCTGCTGGGCTTTGGGCTGAGGGGAATAGTATTTGCTTACGTAATATCAGTTTTTCTGACCTCCATTCTTTCAATCTACTTTGTTGGAAAAGTCTTTCCTGACATTGTACATGTACGGGCCGTCCTGGAGGTCGGCAAACTGCTCAGGTTTTCAATTCCACTGTTAATTGTTAGTTTTTTGAACTACCTTATTATTTGGACCGATACCTTAATGCTGGGGTATTTCAAAACTTCTGAAAATGTCGGTATTTATAATGTCGCCATGAGATCTGCCTTGCTTACAAGTATGATACTGGTTTCTTTCAATGTTATTTTCGCACCCATAATTTCTGACCTATATAATAGAAAAGAAAAGCATAAACTTGAAATCTTGTTCAAGACTGTAACAAAATGGGTATACACAATGAGTTTTCCAGTATTCTTCCTAATAGCATTGATGCCGAAAGAGATAATGGCTATTTTCGGCCGAGAATTCGTAATAGGGTGGATTCCTCTGGTAATTCTGGCGTTTGCACAGTTCGTAAATGCTGCAGCAGGACCAGCTGGATTTATGCTTGGGATGTCAGGCAAGCAGTATCTTATGACGTATAATACGATCGGTATCTTCCTACTCAACATCTTCCTGAACGGTATCTTTATCCCCCGCTATGGAATGGCAGGGGCGGCTATGGCCAGCGGTACATCAATCATCGTTTTCAACTTAGTAATGCTGATGGAGGTATATCTGCTGTGGAAAATACATCCATATAACGCAAAATTCCTTACACCCACATTCTTTGGCATGGTAGCATTTGGCGTGGGCCTTTTCACAAGAATCGCAGTACGTAATCTGGAAACCATACAAGGAATTTTAATCTATGTTCCATTATTTCTGGCTGTATATGTGCTGTCGATTTGTAGATGGGGCATAGACAATGAAGATAGGTTTATAGTTGAAGTATTTAGAATGAAATTCCTAAAGATAATGAAAAAAGCCTAAAGCATGAAAAAGAGAAGAATGGAAAATCGTGGCCAATCGTGTTCACAGATATATGAACCTGGAATCTCGCCTCCGAAATATGATCCTCAGAGCATAAAGGGGTCGAATCTGCACAAGCAGATGTTGAGTGTAGCATTCCCAAATTACATGAGGCCGTTTTTTCTGAGCTCAACGGTCAAGTGTTTAGTAAAGAAAGTTTCTCGACTTTTTGATAAATACTATTTGCTTAGGTATAGAAATTTTATTTCGCAGCCTCACTGCATTTTAAAACTCGTGAATTATATCATATATCTAGTCGAGCACAATAGGGTGGAAGCAGTTCACTATGCCCCCTTCTTTGTGAACATGGATATTAGCAATATCTGCAATCTGCGATGTCCCGGATGCATAACAGGCTTGAGGCATCCCTCGTCGCGAAAAATGTCGAAGGCTGAACTGCCGACTATTAAGCGTGTAGTTGACAAGGTTGCCAAGCGCTCTATTCAAATAGGCTTTTTGCAATGGGGTGAGCCATTGCTAAATGATAGTTTCTATGCTGCCTGTGCTTATGCAACGGAAAAGGGATTGTGGACGTTGATTCACAGCAACCTGAATATAAGAGATGACAAACTGGCGCGAAAAATCGTTGATGCTGGATTGCACAGGTTAATTGTCTCCTGTGACGGTGCGACACAGGAGGTATATGAGAAGNNTATATGAGAAGTACCGTATTGGAGGTGATGTCGAGCTTGTGTTTGAAAACATACAGAGAATTTCAAGTGAAAGGAAAAAAAGAGAGCTGAATTTTCCTTGGATTACGGCAAAGTTCACTGTATTTGACCACAATTGGCACGAAATCGAGTTATTTAAGCAAAGAGCACTGGCTGTTGGGGCTGATGAAGTGCTGTTTGCTCCGGCCGTAATGGGGGGGTTCTACAAAACGGGGAGGATAGCAACGGCAGAATTGTTTAATCTAAAAGAATTGAGATGGGAAAAAAGAAGGGATATAAGATGTAACGAGATATGGAATTCATTTTTTATAACTTGCGATGGTGGTGTTTACCCGTGTTGTGCCAGTTTCAGAGATGCAGATATTTTTGTGAGTCCCCAAAATAGTGTCAGTATGGAGTTAACAGAGCAATGGAATATAGGCAAGTTCAAATCTATCCGCAGTTTTTTCTTAGGTAGATCAAGAATGCCATTGGAACAACTGCCACAACCATGCAATACCTGCAGAATTTGCTCGGATTTCAGATCACTCAAGCAAAAAAGTAATTGCATTAGGACATGAAATCAGAAATGACCGTATTTGATTGGATATGAAATGGGTTAAGCATATAGAGAAATGCACGTGTTTGAGGGAGATATTATGAAAACTTTTCTACTAGGCTTGGATGGCATGACGCTCCGTATCGTTGAACCTTATATTAGGGCGGACCTACTGCCGAATTTCAAAAAGGTTATAACCAGTGGCACACACGGGATTTTACGTTCTACTATTCCGCCTTCATCCCCTTTAGCCTGGACCTCATTGGTTACAGGAAAGAATCCTGGTAAACACGGTGTTTATGAGTTCAGGAGAAGAAAAGGCTACAAGGCCGAAATCATTACCAAAAATACATCCCCTTATGCGGAGCCGGTGTGGTATGTTTTAAGCAGACATGGGAAAAAAGTAGTAATTGCTAATGCACCCTTTGCTTATCCTCCCGATGAAGTTAACGGTATTATGATCTCAGGTNNGTAGAGCTCATTCCGAATTACCAAATTGACGTGGACACAGATGAATACGCGTACTCAACTGACATGAATCTATTATTAAAGAAAATCTTCGAGATTACTGAGGTCCAAAGAAACTTGATGGAGTATATGCTTGAGAATCATCCCTGGAATTTATTTTTCCTCGTATTCACTGGCCCGGATAGACTTCAACATTTCCTCTGGGACGAAGTCATTTCAATGGATCGTGAATGCGTAAAGTATTACCAATGGCTGGATGAAATTTTGGGGAATATTTTGAAAAGATTTGATGATGAGACTGTTTTATTTATTGTTTCTGATCATGGCTTCATGGAAGCTAAAAAGAGCTTTTATATCAACACATTTCTTAAAGTATCTGGATTGTTGGAATCTCGGCACAACTATAAAATTAAGAATAGTTTGGCCAAGCTAAATATATCAGTGGCTAACATCCGAAGAATCATAAAAAAAACAGGATGGGCAAAGTTAAAAAAACATGTTCCAATTCCCCTCATAAACCTCGTTAGGAGAACATTTCCGTCTGAAGGTGTCAAAGAAGGTGATTTTGTTCACAGAAAAACCAAAGCTTTCTCATTACAAGGCTATGGCATAATATCTGTGAACTTGAAAGGTAGGGAACCTGATGGAATTGTAGAACAGAAAGATTACAACAAATTATGTGACTTAATTGAGAAGAAACTGCTTGAGGTGAAGGACCCTGAAACGGGCAAAAACATAGTGAAAGCAGTTTACAAAGGCGAATTGATATATTCAGACGAATGCAGTGAGGGCAGACCCGATTTATTAGTCATTATGAATGAGGGATATTCAATCAACGAATCGCTGGAAACCGTTATAGTGGGTGAAAACAGATTGGGAAACAAATACAAAACAGGAGATCATGACGAGAAGGGATTATTCATCGCTTACGGAAATTGTTTCAACTGCAAAAGAATTAATGCTGATATCTACGATATCATGCCCACAATACTTTATCTTATGGGATTGCCAATTCCAGAGGATGTTGACGGCCGTGTCCTGACTGAGATAATTAAGCGTGACTTTCTTGAAAACAACAAAATCAATTTTGAAAGAGCAAAGGAAAGCATATCTTTAAAAAAATCTGCTTTGGACGAAGAAGAAAAAAAGGAAGTAGAAAGGCATTTAAAAAATTTAGGATATTTGGGCTAAAACATTATTCCAAGAGCTATTCTGTACCCTGATATTCAGACTGGTGTTTAAGGTTAGAAGTTGTAGTAAAACTCGGTTATATTTTTAACACCTCCAAGGTAAAAGGTCCGATCGAAACTATAAAAAGCAAAAATAAAATTAACGAAGCTGCCAGCGCTTATAGGTGTACATCTCCAGCAAAAGTTACACAAAATATTACACAAAATATTACACAAAACACTGACTGTGGCCAAAATCGAGAGAAAAAAAGGCACAAACGATTCTTTAAAAGCTATCGGCTACAATGAAGATACAAAAAAGTG
>JABAOH010000616.1_pt2 | contig 16764 bp, 13 predicted proteins | sample 7062181 | NCBI WGS metagenome assembly JABAOH01 (sample SAMN14538630, study PRJNA623070) | marine sediment metagenome | biome: marine biome [ENVO:00000428]; feature: marine pelagic biome [ENVO:01000023]; material: deep marine sediment [ENVO:00002113]; isolation source: pool of 5 deep marine...
CAGGCGGGCAAAGCAAGAAACTATCTGCGATATACTCAAAAGCTCAAAGAGCTTCAAGTGAACTACTCGCTGGTTGAATATGCAAAGTACCACACACAGATGAAAGAGAAAGGGACCGCCCTTGACCAGTTAGGCGAACAGTTCGGACACTTAGCTGCGGAAATAGCAAGACAGGACAGTCTTATAAGCTCATTAGGTGAAGAGATAATAGAGACGGAGCATAAGCTGAACCAAACAGATAATTCCCTTGTGTCTGTTCGGAGCAAGATTGAGCAGCGGCTCCAGCGGATTGATTTTTTGAGGACAAGAATTTCAGAACTACAGGAAAGAGAGAAATCGGCGAGAGAGAAAATTGAAAAGCTCCGGGAACAGAAAAACCTCTTTGAGAAAAATTCGGCACAGTACAACAGTGAGCTGGCAAACTGTGAGCAGATGCTCGACGAGAAAAGCCGAGCTGTTGAGCAAATCCAGGAAGCTATCCAGCAAGTAAATGCCGAATGTGCATCGCTCGAGTCGCATCTGGAGGATGAGAAGTCAGGTATAATCGACATGGTCAGGAGGACGGCTCAACTTCATAACGAAGTCCAGAGCATTTCGGTTTATCGCAACAATTTATCCACGCAGAAGGACCGTCTTGCCGGCCGGGCGGAAACCGCCCATGCAGAACTTGAGCAACTGCTGACCGAAAAGGCGCAACATAATGCCCGCCTGAGTGATATTGAGGTAGTGTTGGGTGAATTGGAGGAGAGCTTAGAATCCAAACGCAGAAAGACCGAAGAGCTCGATGGCTCTTTGGCAGAGGACAATAAGCGATTGGCCCACAGCAAAGAGGTACGAAGCGCGCTGAATAGCGAGCTGACGATATTGACAGATATGGAAAGAAGATGTGAAGGGCTTAAGGCGGGCGTTAAAAGCATTTTGCAGGAGAGGTCGATCGATAACAAATTTGATTACGTCGAAGGAATATTAGCCGAAGCAATAGAAACCGATGTCGAATATGCGAATGCCGTCGAAGCGGTCCTTGAGGGGCAGACCGATGCACTGGTAATCAACAGCACGAGCAGGATGTTAGATGATATAGAGACAATTCTGAACCTTGACGGGAGGGTGAATTTCATATGTCTTGATAAAATTGAGCCGTTTGTGGACATCAATGACTGGTCGGAATTGGCTTCTGTAAAAGGCAGGCTTGTTGAATTTGTAAAGTTCGACAGCAAGTACGCACCGCTGGTGTGGAAGTTACTCGGCAAGACGTTAGTTGTTGACTCTTTACAAGAGGCAGTCGGACTGGCGGAGAAGGCGGGAGATGATTTTAAATTTGTTACTTTGAAGGGTGAATTCGTAAGTTCCGACGGGACGATAAAACTCGGGCCTTTGGGCAGAGCAAGCGGTTTAATATCTCGCAAAAGCCGGCTGCGTCAACTGCAGGAAACTATCGGCAATATTGCCTCTGAAGTTGCAGCGATTGAAGGCCAAATTGAGAAAAACAATCAGACAAAAGCACATTTGGATGAGCTGTGTCAAGACCTGCGGACGGCCATTTATGAAGCGAATACCGAAAAGATGCAGGTAAGCTCGAAGCTCAGCGTGATAGAAGAAAATACAAAACGGCTGAGACAAGAGGAGCCGTTGTTGGCCAGTGAGATTGACCTGTTGGCTGAACAGATAGCTCAGTCCGTGCAAAAGGAATATGACTCGAAGCAGAAATTAGAGGAGCTGGAGGCGGTAAACAGCCAGAGAACGGCGCATATAGAAGAGCTTGAGGCAAAATACGCTGAGCAAAAACAACAACAGCAAACATTAGTGGACAGACTTACTGATTTGAAGGTGGCACTGGGGCAAATTACGGAACAAAGTAAGGCATTGAAACAAATAATTCTGAGTCTGCGGAGCCAGATGCAGGAGAATCGGACGGCTGCCGGGACAGCAGAGGAGGAAATTCAAAACTGCAGCGAACAATGGTTACAGGCTCAAAGGGACATTCTTAACTGCGAAGCCGGGGTATCGGAGCTGTTTGTCGAAAAAGAAAAGAACCAGGAGAGCAGCCGATTATTGCATAAAGAGATTGAAAGACTGCTCGAAGAACGAAAACAAACGGAGGAGCTTGTTCGGCTTAGACGCGCCGAAAAAGAGGAAACTGAGCAAAAAATTAACGAGCTTAAAATAGAATTGAGCCAATTAGAGGTAAAACAGCAGGACCTGGTCGAAAGAGTGCAGGAACAGCTTCAGATTGATTTGGCCAAGGCTTATGAAAATTACATCCACGAAGAGGTTGACTGGGATGAGGTGAAAGAACAGATAGCTGAGCTTCGAGGTAAGATTGAACGGCTCGGTAACGTAAATATCGATGCAATAGATGAGCAGGAGACCCTTGAAAAACGGCATAACTTTTTAAGCAGTCAGGTCCAGGACCTCAACAGCAGCAGGGCTCAACTGCAGCAATTGATAAACCGCCTTAATAAAAAGAGCAAAGAGAGATTCAGCCAAACCTTCGAGGAGATAAGGGGACATTTCCAGGAGATTTTCCGCAAGCTGTTTGGCGGGGGCAAAGCCGACATAATACTTGAGGACGCTGAAGATATTCTCGAAGCGGGGATAGAGGTAATAGCGCGGCCGCCCGGCAAGGAGACAAGAAGTATATCGCTGCTTAGCGGCGGTGAAAAGTCGATGACGGCAATTGCGCTGCTGTTTGCGGTTTTCAAGACGAAGCCGTCACCGTTCTGTTTCTTCGATGAGGTTGATGCGGCCCTGGATGAGGCAAACAATGAGCGTTTCAATATGCTGCTGCGGGAATTTCAGAAGGATTCGCAGTTCATAATAATCACGCACGCCAAACGCACGATGAGCATTGCGGACGTGCTGTTCGGGATAACGATGCAGATACGGGGAGTGAGCAAGAAGATAAGCGTCCGGTTCGGTGAGGTTGAAGAGGAAACCGCTGCGGTGGCTTAATCGTTGCTCGTGGCTCGATAAGACCATCCCCAAGCTTCGCTTGAGGCTGCCACCCATCGTTTTAAGTATGGGACTGTCTCTACAAATATATATTAAAAGACTACCTCTTTGCTGTCGAAGACCGGGCCGTCCTTGCAGCACATTTTGTAGATGGTCTCGTTTGAGTTGTTTACTTTACATTCCACGGCGCAGCTTTGGCACAGGCCGATGCCGCAGGCCATTCTTCGTTCCATACTGACCTGGCAGTCAATATTCTTGTCTTTAGCGATTTCGTCCACTCTTGCTAACATTGGCTCGGGGCCACAGGCATAGATAATTGTGCTATTGTTGTCCAAGCGGGATTGGCCGAGCCATTGTGCAAGGCAGTCGGTGACAAAACCGTGATTGCCGGCTGAGCCGTCGTCTGTTGCCACGATTGATTCTATGCCATATTTGGCAAACTCCGGCAGTGAAAATCCCAATTTTTGTGAAATCTCATCCAATCGGCCCTCGAAGGGCAGCTCCTTTGCTGTTTTCGCACCAGCAAATGCAATCACATCAATCCTTTTGGCTCGGGCATCTGCTGTGAGGTGTTTTGCCAGATGCAGCAGCGGTGGGACGCCCATCCCTCCGACAATTAGAAGGGCGGTTTTTTTACCGTCCGGTATCGAGAAACCCTTTCCCAGTGGTCCGATTACGCTGAGAGAATCGCCGGCCGATAAAGTTGTCATTCGCAGAGTGGCGGGCCCGACGACACAATAAAGAAGCTCAGCAAAAGTTTTATTCTTTTCGATGGTGACATCAGTAAAACTAAAAGGTCTGCGCAGTAATATTTTGCGCCCGGCTGTATCAAGCAAATCTTCCGGTATGTTTTCTGCAGACGGCAGGGCGGTACCGGATAGGTCTAATTGGGCGAACTGGCCGGGACTAAAATCAGCAAAAGCCCTGGCGCCGGCTCCTGAAAAATCCAATCTGAGCTTATAGAATCGGTGTCCAATATGTTTATTGGAAGAAACGATTGCATCAAACACACCTTTTGCTGATGATGGGTATTCTTTGGACATAATCAGGCATTGTTCCAGTTATAATAGACCTTCGTAGAGACGCACACCGTCCACAACCTTGCAGACGTGGAAGGCATACTTTTCAGCAAAGTCCGTCCTGCTGCGGGGATAGGCCGTGTCAACGGCCTGCTTTACGGCTTCGACAGATTCGGCCCGGACCAAAGCGCCCGATGCCCCCTTGTCACCGCCTCCTAACATCCGCTCTCCTAAAACACCCGGGACCGTTCTGACGATATCACACATCGTTTCCAGCTCCGGCCCGGATATTTTGTAATCATCGCGCAATCCGATGCCATCGGCTCTGAATATTTGTCCAACGGTTTCGATGTTACCGGCTTTCCAGGCTTCGAGCATTTTGTAGAACCGGTTTTGAGCGTTGAAAATATATCTTAATCGGTCGCACAAATCCGGGTGACTTTCACCGAACTCGCCCATAATTTTTTTATAAACGGTTTCGTCTTTTATGTCTGCAAGGCACGATATATCGTAATCGGCTTTCTGTAATATTGAAACGAGCTTCTCACATTCGGCCCTTCGGACGGCGTATGTTGATTTTTCCAGACCGGGACGGTCCGTGCCGGTATCAAGCACAACTATCCGAAAATCGCTCACACCTGACCCTATCGGCAGATAGTCTATTGAGCGGTCATTGGGATTGTAGTATGTCCCCATCCCTTCGCGGGCAAAGAGTATCATCGTCTGGTCGAGCTGTCCACAAGGTGAGCCGATATAATCATTCTCGACGGCCTGAGCCAGGTCAACGATTTTGATTTTTTCCCGGACCTCAATACCGTTGGCATCGAACAGCGATAAAATCAGATTCAAAGTCAAAGATGCCGAGCGGCTCATTCCACCGCCGGGGATGTTCCCGTAAAGAACGCCGTCAATGCCCTGTGAGAGTTTGTAGCCTTCGCGCCTTAAGATATACTCAGTCCCATATGCGAACCGGCCCCACGTTTGGGCTATTTCGGCCGACTTTGGCTCAGGAACGTTTCCCAGCTCAAATTCAATGACTCCATCATCGGGGAAATTGCCACTAAAGAGCCTTACCTTCTTGGTACCATTAGGTTTATAAGTCAGCCAGATAAATCTGTCGGTTCCAACGCCGAAAAGCTCTGTGCCGTTATAATCGCCATGCTCGACGCCTAAGCAAAAACGAGAAGATGTTCTTCTAATCTTGCCTTCCTTGATGTCGATGCTATTGTCTTTTGCGTACTTTAAAATAATCTCTAAAGCGGACTGTCCTTGTTTTGTCAGCTCCATTAGGCAACCTCATTTTCTACCAGAAGATCGCGTAAAGCGCAAGCGTAATAATTATGACCAATGCTCCGAGCCAGATAACCGATGGAGCCGGTTTCATATCAAATTCCTCCCGAACCGGCAAGGTCTTCGACTCTGGTAGTGGCTTGACCAAAGTAATCACGTACATCACGATAAGAACAACAACAAACGAAATTGCCATCCGGTTCAAAAACGCAAGTTCAGTAATTGTCGTACCTAACTTGTCGAAAGCATCATATGTGCTAAAAAATACCAACAATAATCCGTAGACAATGGGATTGACAATTAAAGCTGCTACTCCAGCCGAAGCGGGTGCGCGCTTAAAGATAAACCCAAAAACAAACGCAGCTAATACCCCCGGTGAAATGAAGCCTTGGAACTCCTGGATATACGTAAATATACCGGTCGGGAATTGCCACAGCGCCCGGGCAACTACTGCACCGATAATAACAAATACTAATGTTGATAATCTACCAGTCCAAATGAGTGTTTTTTGACTGGCGTCCTTTTTGATATGACGTTTAAATATGTCCATCGTAAAAATAGTCGATGCTGAGTTAAGCATCGAGGCAAGTGAACTAATAACAGCTCCGCTGATGGCTGCAAAAATAAATGCTCGCGCTCCAGGTCCTACGAGATGCCTTATCAGCAGGGGATAAGCTGCGTCTGTCCCGCTCTCAACCATTTTATCTCCATAGAGCTGTAGTGACATTATTCCTGGGAAAATGATTATAAATGGGATGGTCAACTTCAGTGCCGCAGCGAAAATAACACCAATTTGACCCTGTCTCAAAGTCTTTGCGGCCAGTGTTCTTTGAGTTATATACTGATTAAGGCCCCAGTAGTAAAAGTTTGGAATCCATAAGCCGATTACAAGAGCGGTCCATGGCAGTACTGAATGGTCTCTGGGAAGAATCATATGGAGCCTGTCGGCATTATGCTCAAAGAAATTGCTCACTCCGATTTCCCTAAATCCCAGTACCATGGTAATTGCTCCACCGATTATCAGAGCCGAACCCTGGAAAAGGTCTGCCCAGGCTACGGCTTTCAACCCCCCCCAGATAGTGTATAAAGCAGCGATACCACTTATGGTGAGTATACCATATAATAAATGCCTCGAGTTCTCTAAATCACCAAACAATGTCTGAAGTGTCAATCCTCCCGAATAGATTACTGTAGAAATGGTCACCAATACAAAAGTAAACATGGTGATAATAGCCATGATAGCTCGAGCTGCGGCATTGTAACGGTACTCTAAATATTCCGGCATCGTATAAATACCTGCACGTAGAAAGCGCGGCAGAAAAAGTATCGCTACAAAAACCAACACAATCGCTGCAATCCATTCGTAGCTGGCGATAGCCATACCTGCTATACCGGCTCCTTGGCCAGCCATTCCTACAAAGTGCTCGGTCGAAATATTGGCCGCTATCAGTGAAAGCCCAATGAAAGGCCAAAGCAACCCTCGGCTGGCCAGAAAGAAATCCTCACTGGTTCTTTCTCGTCTGCTCTTGTACATACTGACGCCGACCACTATACCGAAAAATGCCAGAAATACGCTAATGTCAAGCCATGTTAGTGCCATAACAAATCCTTTCATTTAACTATCGCTCTGACTCATCCCTTTACTTCGAATTTCTAAAATCGGTTGTTATAATAGTTATTTTGTTACCGGTCGCAACAAGATTAATTGCAGACAGATGAAGCTTAACATCTCATAAACGCATCACTTAATGCCCGGATTATATCGGTGGTCATCAGGCTGACCTGGCCGATTTTTTCTGCTGCGATGTCACCGGCGAGGCCGTGTATATAAACTCCCAAGACGGCGGCGTCAAAGTCGCTCAAGCCCTGGCCAGCGAGGGCGGTTATGACACCTGTTAAAACGTCACCTGAGCCGGCTGTAGCCATACCGGGATTGCCGGTCTTGTTGATATAGATTTTTTCGCCGTCGGTAACGATGGTTCCTGCTCCTTTAAGGGCCACGACCGTTTTGGTCTGCTGTGCCAATTGGGCGGCTTGTTGCTGGCGGTCGGACGGCAGTTGTTCTCTGAACAAAGCAGACCACAGTCTTTTCATTTCGCCGGCGTGAGGCGTAAGAATCAGGTTTGCTTTCAGTCCGGCAGGCCAGTCTTTTATACCGGCCAGATTATTCAGGCCGTCGGCATCTATAACCAGCCGGAGATTGTCCTGCCGGAGGAGCGTTTCAAGGAGCGAACGAAGTTCACCGCTGATGCCGACACCCGGGCCAAATGCCATAACATCATTTTCTACAACGGCTTCGAGTATGAGATTGATTGCCTTTGCTGATATTCGGCCGAGATTGTCTTCGGGCAGGGCGATAGTGGTAAAGGACGGCTCTATTGAGGCGACTATAGGCAAAACGCTTTTCGGTGTTGCCACCCGCACAAGGCCGGCACCGGCCCGCAAGGCACTTCGGCCGGCAAGAGCGGCGGCGCCGCTCATACCAATGCTGCCGGCGATAATACAGACCTTGCCGAAGTCACCCTTGTGGGCATCAACCGCCCTGGGCTTTAATTTCGGGATGGTGTTTATTACCTGCATTCTTTTTTATTAATTTTTGCCTGTATTATTTGCTTCTATTTTTTTGTTTATGAGGGTGGCGGTGACGGCGGCGGAGAAGCCGTTGTCGATATTGACAGCGGTGACGCCGGCAGAGCAGCTATTCATCATCGTCAAAAGAGCCGAGAGCCCCTCGAAGCTGGAACCGTAGCCGACACTGGTGGGCACGGCGATTACCGGACAGCTAACCAGCCCGCCCACGACACTGGCCAGCGCTCCTTCCATTCCTGCAACGACAATAACAACATTTGCGTTCTGGAGTTTTGGCAGATGTTTGAGCAATCTGTGCAGGCCGGCAACTCCGACATCGCAAATCAGTTCTGTGCGCTGGCCCATAATTTCGGCGGTGACTTTGGCTTCACTGGCGACGGGCAAATCGGCAGTCCCGGCGGTGACTATCGGCAGGACGGTCTTTGAGGCCGGGAGGTCTTTCTGTTCGAGTACGATTGCCCTGGCTAATTTTTCGTAGCGGGCGTTGGGGAATTTGTTAGTTTTGGTCAGTGCCTCGAAAACTTCCGGCTCGGCCCTGGTAGCTAATACGTTATTTCCTTTTGCGGCAAGGGTTTCGAATATTTTAATAATCTGCTCGGTGGTTTTCCCGGGGCAGAAGATGACCTCTGGAAAGCCGCGGCGGATTTGACGATGGTGGTCAATGCAGGCAAAGCCTAAATCCTCGAACGGCAAATGGCGAAGTTTTTCGATTGCCTCATTTATATTTAGTTCGCCATTTTTGACCTGCTCTAATAGTTTTTTTAATTGTTCGGTACGAATATTTCACCTTCCTTTTAAGTCGTCATTCTGAGCGCAGCGAAGAATCTCATTTGCGAAGGCCGGATGCTTCACCTTCAGCTCAGCATGACAAGTGCTGCATTTTTAGCCGGTTGCTTTGGGCTCGAGAGTCAAATCTGCAAAAAGCCCGGCCTTGAATTTATAATAGCCTAAAGAGGCTACCATAACTGCGTTGTCAGTGCAATATTGTTTTGGCGCGACCAGCAGTTTTTTGGGCGGGACATCCGAGTCGCACATTTTTTGTAAGGCGATTCGCAGTTGGTTATTGGCTGCTACACCGCCGCCTAACAGGATTGTTCTTGCGCTGATTTTTTTAGCGGCCCGCTTTGTTTTTTTAACGAGGACATCAATTACCGCCGCCTGGAACGAGGCCGCGACATTGGCGATTTGCCGGGGGCTCATAGAATCAACCTTGTTTTCGCCTTTCATATCCTGGCCGCGACAGTAATACAACACTGCTGTTTTGATACCACTGAAAGAAAAGTCCAGTGAATCGCGGCCGAGCATCGAGCGGGGGAATTTTATCGCGTCCGGATTTCCTTTTTCGGCAGCTTTTTCAATACTGGGACCGCCGGGATAAGGCAGCTTGAGGATTGTGGCAACCTTGTCGAAGGCCTCGCCGGCGGCATCGTCAATGGTGTGGCCCAATAGTACAGGCTCCAGCGGCGAATTGTAATCGTAAAGACAGGTATGTCCGCCGGATACGATAAGGGCGACAGCGGGTAATTGCGGATTTTCCTCCGACAACATTGCCGACTGTAAATGGGCGTGCAGGTGATTGATTGCTATTAAGGGCTTGTCCCAGGCGAAGCTGAGTGTCTTGGCGGCGGTGACGCCGACGACCAGAGCGATGGTCAGGCCTGGCTGATTGGCAACGGCGATTGCATTGATATCGTCTTTTGCGACTTCGGCCTGCGCCATTGCCTCTTTTATAACGGGATATATTTTTTCGATATGTGCGCGGGAGGCGATTTCGGGGACGACGCCGCCGTATTTTTCGTGCAGTTTGGTTTGCGAAGCTATTACCGAGGATTTGACGATTCGGCCATCAGCGACAACCGCCGCGGCAGTCTCATCACAACTGGTCTCGATACCGAGAATATTTATGGATTTATCCTGCATAGAGTTGGATATTAGTAGAATTGGTAGGTTCTGTCAATTCCACAAGAATTTGGCCTTGGTTTAGAAACATAGAAGCATACAGGATTATCTTGCCGCCGGTACTGTAATTTGGTATGCTACCAAAGACCGCTCTGGGAATTAAGTTTGGAGCAGACTTACAAAGAGACAGCACAATGAATGACACGCATCCTGAGATTGCTATTCGATTTCGAGAATTAATGATGCGCAAATCCGGCGAGGAACGTTTGCTGATGGGCTGCTCTATGTACGATACCGCCAAAGAAATAGTCCGCAGTGCCATCTATAATAGCCGTCCCGGGATAACGGACGCGGAATTAAAAAGGGAGGTTTTCTTAAGATTTTATGGACAAGAGTTCAGCGAGGCCGAGAGGGATAAGTTGCTTTCGGCACTTGGGGCGGATATTGGATAGCTTAGCTTTTGTCGGAATGGAGTTTTTTGATAGCGGCTTTGGTGAGGAGTAATATTTGTTTGCTGATGCTTTTGCAGACGTGCAGGAGTGAGAAACGAATTGGAACCATTTTGGGTAGCTGGAAATCTGTGCATATATTTTGGGGGAAGTCATCGCCTGCGATATCAATCTTAGCGATGTCTGAGCAGCCGAATCCTATTTGCCTTGCAGTTTTGATAATCGGCACAACTTGAGGATTGATATTGACTAATTTAGCGCAGATAGTTTCGCAGGCGGTTGGGTCGGTTCCGCCGATGAGCCAACCGAGAGGTCTGGTTCTGCCGCGAATTGGGCCGCGGCCATCCATTGCTACGACAGCATCGATGATTGTAAAGGCGGGATTTAGAAATTTGAATATCTCGATGAGCAATTCGCAAAAATCGTCGGCATTTCCACCCTTCTTGAAGTGCCACAGGGCCTTTCGCTTGCCGCTGACACAGCCGAACATATTTTTAACGGCAAAGGTCGCAACCATTTGCTGATGCGATTTGAACTTCGGCAGATTTATGATGACATCGGCATCGAGAGCGACAGAACTTATGCCGACTTTAGTTTTTTTCGTTCCTATCCGGCACCATTTTGCTTTGTCGAGTTGCTTTACCGGTACTGATAATTTCTTCAGTGATTCTTCGAGCTTTAGAGCCTTTACGCAGGTAAACACGTTGCTCCACGCTGGTGAATCGCCGACAAAGGGTTTTGCGCCGAAATCCTTCAGGAGTCGGGCGGTTTCAAGAATTACTATGGGGTGGGTCTGAGTGGCGTGACGGCGGGACCTTGGGGCGATGAAATTCGGCTTAAGCAAAACGGTATCGCCCGCTTTTATGAATTTTTCCAGTCCTCCGAGGAGTTCGAACTGTCTTTGTAATGCTTCGGCAATCCCGGGCGGGCTGTAATCACTGCATCGAGACAATATCACTGTTGGATTGGGCATAGGGCGGTCAATAATTTGTCCGAGTACAAACGAGTAAGAATATTCTGACGGCAGGTTTAAGCTCGGGCGGTTTGCGCTCGGTTTTGCTGATGAACAGGCTGCCTTTGGGATTGCTGAAGAACAAGCTGCCTAAAGCTGTTTGGTCGCTGACGTATTCTTTGGGTCCGAGCAGGACAAAATCGCCCGGGCCCATTTTGAGTGCGAAGGCGGCGGCGCTAAAGGGAAACTCCCGCATTTTTGTCCGAGCGTCCAAAAGTGGGATTGCAGCTCTTCTTATCGGCGGCGAAAATACCGGATAGGCGGTAACGTTGCATACCCCTCTTGAGCCGGGGATTGATTGGGCTGTGAGCCGCAGGGCAAGGATACCGGGCCCAATGTTTGCTCCTTCCCTTGAGCCGTAAGTTGAGGTGAAGAAGATGGTTCGTGGGCCGTCTAATCCTGTGATGGCGATGGACTCAGGCAGGCCGTCGGCCAACATCAGCGAAACTTTCGTTAATATTTTACCGTTAGCGGCAAGCAGCAGATTATAGATTTCGTCCAACATTCGGATTTGGCCGAAATGGACCGAAAAAGAGTTGGCGCCGAAGGAATAAAGACTGTTAAATCGAAGGGGCCTTGTGTACAGATTCTTGCGAGTTTCATCCAATTTGTCGATGTTCTCGGCAGGTATTTCCAAAATATGGAGGTCAAAATTTATCGTTTCAATCAACCGCGATGGGGTCGGCTTGCCGTCCTGACGGGGGGCCAGGTCGCCGATTTTGATGTTTTCCCATATAGGCTCTTCTTCAGGAGCAGTACAACCTATCAGGCAAAAACTTAACAAGACCGAAGACACAAGACCCAAGACACAAGATCTAAGATCCAAGACAGAGGAAAGATGTTTTGTCTCTGGCCTCGGGAGGCTGGAGTCTGATACGGCCGCAATTTGAAAAGCACGAACCATAAAACTTGTCCTCGTGAAAACGGGGAATAGATTAGCAGTTGTGTAATTAGCTGTCAATAAATTCGATGCCTCATCTTGTAGAATAAGGTATCTTCTTGACCAGCTTTGCTGTTTCGTTTTTAATAGTACGGTTGATTACGTAAACTACATTAGAGAATTCTCCTTAACGGGGTAAAAAAGGTTCAGATTTGAAAGGTGCAAAGGAAATGAAAGTCAGTAAACGAGCCCAGGAGGTGCCGCCATCGGCAACTCTCGCTGTTACTGCACGGGCGCAGGAATTGAAGGCGCAGGGTGCGGACGTAGTTGGTTTTGGTGCAGGGGCGCCGGATTTCGATACGCCGGATTATATAAAGGATGCAGCTATCAAGGCGCTCAAAGAAGGTAAGACTAAATATACGGCCGCAGCGGGAATAATTGAGCTGCGGACCGCCATAGCCAACAAGCTCAAAAAGGAAAATGGTCTCGAATACAGTCCCGACCAGGTCATTGTTAATATCGGCGGTAAACACTCGGTCTATGAGGCTATGCAGGCGGTGCTTGATCCCGGTGACGAGGTTATTTTAGGTACACCATACTGGGTAACTTATCCTGAGACAATAAAGCTTGCCGGTGCTGTTGCTAAGATTGTTCAAACCGATAAAGATAACAGCTACAAAATTACGCCGTCACAGTTGAAAGAAGCCATTACGGAAAAAACGGCTATGCTGTTGATTAACTCGCCGAGTAATCCAGGCGGTTTTACCTATACACCCGAAGAGCTAAAAGCTATTGCAAAGGTTCTCGAAGGAACAAATGTAATGGTGCTCTCGGATGAAATCTACGAAAAGCTAATCTACGGCGATACGAGATTTGTGAGCTTTGCTTCGTTGAGTGAGGATGCCTACAACAGGACTCTGACTCTTAACGGTTTTAGCAAGACTTTTTCTATGACCGGCTGGCGTTTCGGATATACGGCCGGGCCGCTGGAGGTCATAAAGGCGATGGGTCGTCTTCAATCTCATATGACCTCGAACCCTGTAACCTTCTGTCAGTATGCGGCGATTGCGGCTTTAGGGCAGCAAGCCGAGCAGGCCATAGAAAAAATGAGAGTAGAATTCGAGCGTCGGGGCAAGTATATGGTAGAGCGGCTGAACAGCATCGAAGGCGTAGAATGCCCCGAATCGACCGGCGCTTTTTACTGTTTCCCTGATGTTTCCAGCCATTATGGCCGAAATATTAATGGTACGAAAATTAACGGCAGTATGGATTTTGCAAAAGCGCTTCTGGAACAGACCAATGTGGCGCTGGTTCCGGGGCTGCCGTTTGGCTGTGATAATAATGTCCGTTTGAGTTTTGCCTGTTCGCTCGAGCAGATTACCAAAGGATTGGACAGACTGGAAGAATGGCTAAAGCAATAAAAGACAGAAATCAGGAGCCGGAAGACAGGAGTCAGAAGTCAGAGGTCAGAAGTCAGATGTCTTCTGTTCTCTGTCGTTTGTCGTCCGTCCTCTGTTGGCTGGCAATGCTTGTTTTTACCTTCCATGCCAGCACACATATGGTAGCAGCGGGCGATACCTGGGTTGCGATGGCGTGCGGACGACACTTTGTCAATCAGGGAGTGGACACTGTTGAGCCGTTCAGCGCAAACTCACATAAAGCAGGACCGACGGCGGAAGAGATTAAAACCTGGCCAAATTGGGCCAGATGGATTGCGGACAAAGTTGGCATCGAGACTGTTAAATACTGGCATCCGACCGGCTGGGTCAACCAGAACTGGCTGACACACGTTATCTTTTATTCCTTGATTCCCCAATCATCCTATGCAGACGGCGTAAGTTTTCCTTCCAATGCGCTGGTCTATTGGAAATTCGCTATTTACATATTGACCGTGATTTGTGTTTATTACACGGGGCGGTTATTGGGAGTTAATCCGGCACTGTGTGCGGTCTTTTGCTGCTTTGCGATGTTTACAGGCCGTTCGTTTCTCGATATTCGTCCCGCGGGTTTCTCGAATATGTTAGTGGCTGTCTTTTTGTTGATACTTGTCCTTACTACATATCGAAGCGCATTGTATATATGGCTCATTGTCCCGGTGACGGTTTTCTGGTGCAATGTCCATGGCGGATATATCTACGTATTTATAATGCTCATTCCGTTTATAGGTTTGCACCTGTTGACCAACTGCGATAGAAAATGGACCGCGATTTTATACAATGTTACTGCCTGGCCATTCTTATATTTAGTCCTTTCCAAAGCCGGCCTTACATTACCCACATTTCTGTTTTTCATTCTGGTGATAGTTTTGGATATTGTCCTGATTTTTTTCAAGAAAAATCTTATCTGTATTGGCTGGAAGGGTGTTTATCATACAATCGCCGCTTCTACTGTTGCTTTCTTAGCAATGGTTTTGTTTAATCCTTTTCATTTAACGAACCTGACTCACACTTTTGTCATCAGTGTAAGCGAACACGCTGCAAGATGGCGTAATATCCACGAATGGTGGCCTGCTTTCGACTGGGATAATCTGGTTGGTGATGAAAGACCTTTTTTAATAATGTATATTATTGCCTGGGTAACTCTTGCGGTTTGGGCTGTTGTCCTGATAAAAACTTCCAAGTCTGTTAGCCGGCGATCTAAGCGAAAAATAAACAGTATTGAGGAGTATCAACGGCCGAAAATCGATATATCGATAATTCTTATTGCCGCTCTTACGATTTATATGGCCATCCGTTCCCGCAGGTTTATTCCGATAGCAGCCGTTGCAGCCTGCCCGGTTATAGCGATGTTTATCGACCAACTCGTTCGTGCAATTTCGGCAGTGCGACACTTGCAGAAAAACAATCGTCTGGTTGTCTCGGCGATGCCGTATGATCTACAATTATTTTTTGTCCTTTCTGGTGCTGTGGCGGTTTTGTTTTTTGGGACATGGTGGGGGCTTAAATTCAAGCGAATTTATCTGGATCCCTGGCCTCGCGACCCAAAATTAACTTCTGTTTTTATGCGGATGACCGATTCGAGTCAAAAGCCGTTTTACGCCACTAAGTTTATAAAAGATAACAAGCTGCAAGGGAATATGCTTAATTACTGGACTGAGGGAGGCTTCATTGCCTTCGGTCAGGAGCCGGACCCGAATACCGGTCGAACGCCTCTGCAGCTATTTATGGATGGCAGAGCACAGGCAGCTTATAACCGCGAAGCTTTTGATGAGTGGTCGGTTATTATGGCCGGTGGCGAGCTTACAGGCCAGATAGTAGCACGTGCCGAAGCCAGGAGACAGAGTGTAAGCAGTGACGATTATGTAAAGATCGGCCAATGGTTGGATGAACAGCTAAGGAGTTATAATGTCTGGGTGGTTTTAATGCCCCAGACAGAGTATCGTACCCCTCCGCCACAGGTGTATTATCGAAAAATGACCTATCACGCTATACAAGGTATTGAACGTAATCCCAATTGGCCTCTTGTTTTCTTTAATAATAAGCAAAAATTGTACGTCGATGTAAGAACGCCACAGGGCAAGGCACTTTTTGATGGCATATTTAACCAAGAAACTATTTACCCTGATGATTTCCACGCGAATCTTATTTATGCCCATAGCTGGCTTTTCTATCGTCGTGGGATAGCTGAAAAGAGGAAAGGCTTTGATTTTGCCGTCAAAGCCTTCAAATTGAATCCATCGCCGGCTCCTATGCGTGAGATAATATTTGTTGCTTCGAGGTTCGCCGAGATAAGACCTGATGTTAATAAGTTTTGTGAAAATTATGTTCGCGAATTCATAGAAAATGAAGCTGCCTGGTCCAAGCTGGACGGCTATCGCGATCGAGTTGAAGCCACACGGTTAGCATGCTTCTATTTGGGGGATGTTGCTCGTACACAGAGCAACACGAAACTCGTGAACTTTTACGCCGATCAGGAGAAAAAATGTTTGGGCGAATTACTCAGGTTAGCTCAAAGCAAGAGATGGTGAGTAAGTGAGGTAAAAGCACGAAGCACGAAGCACGAAACTCGAAATTCGAAACAAATCCGAAATTCAAATGCTCGGATTTTCAGAACTGACAGCTTTTCTGTCATTCTGAGCGAAGTGAAGAATCTCTTTTTCGTTGGCCAGATCCTTCGGCTTCGCCTCAGGATTACATGTAAGTTTCATTTTAGGAATTAGATATTGTTTAGGATTTCGATATTCGGATACATGCTTTCGCAGGCACAAGTTTAATAACGTAATTTATTTCTGATTATGGCTGAGCTGATAAACAATGTTTCTATCAGTGTTTTTTTCCCGTGTTATAACGAACAGGACAATATCACCCGCGTAGTAGAACAGGCACTTACGGTCCTGGAAAAGCTCAACGCTGACTTTGAAGTAATAATCGTTAACGACGGCAGTTCCGACGGCACGGGCCAGATTGCCGAGGAGATTGCCGGTCAAAAGGACAGGGTAAAAGTGGTGCATCATCGGACTAATCTCGGTTACGGAGCCGCCTTGCAGTCCGGCTTCAAAGCGGCAACAAAAGAGCTTGTCTTTTATACCGACGGCGACGGCCAATTCGATATTAATGAAATGCCGCCGCTGCTGAGGTTGATGGAGCAATACGATATTGTTAGCTGCTATCGACTGAACCGTCAGGATAGTCTCATGCGCAAAATCAATGGCTGGTGCTGGACGAAACTGGTTTG
>JABAOH010073822.1_pt1 | contig 16761 bp, 15 predicted proteins | sample 7062181 | NCBI WGS metagenome assembly JABAOH01 (sample SAMN14538630, study PRJNA623070) | marine sediment metagenome | biome: marine biome [ENVO:00000428]; feature: marine pelagic biome [ENVO:01000023]; material: deep marine sediment [ENVO:00002113]; isolation source: pool of 5 deep marine...
AGCGTATCGTCGCCCCTGCCGCCGACAAGGGTGTCCGCGCCGCCGACCGGCCCGCCGGCCCCGTCGTCGCCGAAGAGGAGATCGTGGCCGGCAGTCCCGCGAAGGGAATCGTCGCCCGCACCGCCCACCAGAACATCGTTGCCCACTTGGCCGTTCAGCGTATCGTTACCCGAGCCGCCCTCGAGCGTATCGTCGCCGTCGCCGCCCTCGAGGACATCGTCGCCATTGCCGCCCGCGAGAACATCGTCGCCCGCGCCGCCAAGGACGAGGTCATTGCCATCGCCGGCGTCGAGCATGTCGTTTGCCATGCCGCCCCACAATGTGTCACTGCCATCTCCGCCGACGGCGGTCAGCGGTACGTTGCTTGCCGCCCCATCAAGCAAATCGTTGCCCATACCCCCATCGAGATCGACCAAGAACACACTGCTTCCGGTAAGGTCATTCACCGTCAGCACGTCGTTGCCCCCGAAACCCCGCAGGTCGAAGACTTCAACGTTGCTCACCTCGGACACTTGGCCGTTCAAAGTGAAGATGACCGGATCGAATCCGGCGACTGCACGGAGGTCAATACTGTCATCCAACGACCCACCGCTCGCCCGGAAGATGTCACCACCCGGAACAGGATTGGTGCCGCCGTCGACGGTATCGCTGCCATCGCCGCTATAGTGAAGGATCACGTCGACACCCGCGCCGCCGACGACAACATCGTTGCCGCTCCCGCCGATGAGCCAGTCGCCGTCATCGCCGCTCAGCAAGGTGTCGTCGCCGGCTTCGCCGAACAGGTTGTCCCGGCCGGCACCGCCGACAAGCGAATCGTTGCCCGCGCCGCCCCAAAGCACATCGTGGCCGCCCCCACCGTCCATGGTGTCGGCACCGCCCTCGCCGAACATGCGATCATCGCCGCCGCCGCCGCGCAGCAGGTCGCGATCGGGCAGGGGATCGGGATTGAAGATGTTGCCGTCGCCCCCGTAGAGCGTATCGTTGCCGCCGCCGCCGACTAAGGTATCGTTGCCGCTCCCGCCAATAAGCCTGTCCCAGCCGTCGCCGGCCAGGAGCTCGTCCTCGCCGCTGCCGCCGTCCAGGTCGTCGTTGCCGTCCTCGCCAGCCAGCGTGTCCCTGCCGCTGCCGCCGAGCAGCCGGTCGTTGCCCCCGCCGGCGATCAGCAGATCGTTGCCGTCCCCGCCCAAGAGGATGTCATGGCCGCCGAGCGGGTCGTTCGCCTGTTGCCGGTCGCCGAACAAGACGTCATCGCCCAGCCCGCCAACGAGGGTATCGTCACCCAGCCCGCCGTGGAGAAGATCGTCGCCCGCGCCACCGAGGACGAGGTCGTTGCCGATGCCGGAATCCCCGAACAGCGTATCGTTGCCCGGCCCGCCGTCGAGCGTATCGTCGCCGTCGCCGCCCTCGAGAAAATCATCGCCGCTACCGCCGACGAGAGAGTCCCTGCCCTGCGCGCCGTCCAGCGTGTCGTTGCCGGCGCCGCCATCCGCGGTATCGTTGCCGACGCCGCCTTTGAAGCTGTCGTCCCCGTCGCCGCCGACGAAAACGCGATCCGGGGACGGGAACTCGGAAATGTCGGTAAAGCCGGAAACGTCGAGGCTCTCGGCGCCGTCGTCGAAGGTGATCAGATCGATGCGATGGCCGCCGGGATCGAAAAAGCCCTGGATCGTGACGGTTCCGCCGCCGTGGACGCTGCTCAGTGTGATGACGAGATCGCTGCCGTTCCGGCTGTAAGCGACATCGTTCGAGCGGATTCCCTCCCCGAACGCCAGGACGTCGAAGGACTTCGTCTCGTCGGCGACGAAGATGACGTCGTTCCCGTCACCGCTTCCGTAGCGGATGGTATTGGACCCGCGGCCGCCGTCGATGACATCGTCGCCGGTGCCGCCGGCCAGCGTGTCGTCGCCGAAGCCGCCGGAAAGGGCATCGTTGCCCGCGCCGCCGGCCAGCGAATCGTCGCCGCGCCCGCCGTCGAGGGTGTCGTTGCCCGCGGCGCCATCCAGGATGTCGTCGCCGCGCCCGCCAGCGAGCGAATCATTGCCGGCGCCGCCGTAAAGCGAGTCGTCGCCGCGCTCCCCATAAAGCGTGTCCTCGCCGTCGCCGCCATGGAGCAGGTCGTCGCCGTTGCCGCCATAGAGAAGATCGTCGCTTGTGCCGGATTCGAGTACCATCGCGCCCTCGCTGACTGTTGGGCGGGGGCCGCGAATCTTGCCTGAATTGACCGCTCCCCGCTCGATCTGAATGAATCAAGAAATACCCAGAAATTCTGTGGTCAGAATCGGGCCGAGAGGGAGTGAAGACATAAAGGTTAACCCAATCCCATACAAAATGTAAGACTATTTTCCGGATACCGATGCGGTGGACGAGAATTACCCCGATTTTCTGTTGATTCTGGCTGACTTCGGTGACGAAGGCCGTGAAGCGATGCTCCTGATGGCCTGTCGGCCGAAGCCGGACCGGATCGCCGATTCAGGGCCATGGCCGTGTTCGAATGTTGCAAGGATATGACGTTGGTTTCGGCTATCCCGCCCGCCAAAGTGCACACTGGGACACGACCTCCGGCATGCGCGCCCGGCGTTGACATTCGCCGGCCCTCTGGCTATTGCTCCGCGGCAGCCCGAAACACGGTCCGATTCGGCCGATGGGTAAGGGAACGGCATGAGTTTCACGATCGTCGATCAGGTACCGGCGCGTATGAACCGCAGCCAGCTTGCGGTGCCCGGCAGCCGGCCCGAACTGTTCGAGAAGGCCGCGAAATCAGCGGCCGACGTGATCTTCCTGGATCTCGAGGACTCGGTCGCGCCGGACGAGAAGGCGGCCGCCCGCAAGAACATCGTGCAGGCGATCGAGGACGTCGATTGGGGCAGCAAGACCCTGTCGCTGCGCATCAACGGCCTCGACACCCACTACATGTACCGCGACGTCGTCGACGTGCTCGAGCAGACGGGCGAGCGGCTCGACCTGATCATGATCCCCAAGGTCGGCACCGCCGCCGACGTCTACGCGCTCGACATGCTGGTCACCCAGATCGAGACCGCGAAGGGCCGCAAGAAGCGGATCGGCTTCGAGATGATCATCGAGACCGCGCTCGGCATGATGAACGTCGAGGCGATCGCCGGCGCCAGCACGCGCAACGAATCGCTGCATTTCGGGGCTGCCGACTACGCCGCCTCGACCGGCGCGCGCACCACCGGCATCGGCGGGCCGCATCCCGATTACGGGGTGCTCACGGACGTCGTCGAGGGGGCGGCGCGGCGCTACCACTGGGGCGACATGTGGCACTACGCGATGTCGCGCATGGTGGTGGCGGCGCGGGCCCACGGCCTGCGGCCGATCGACGGGCCGTTCGGCGACTTCTCCGACCCGGACGGCTTCCAGGCCCAGGCGAAGCGGGCGGCGGTGCTGGGCTGCGAGGGCAAGTGGGCGATCCACCCCAGCCAGATCGCGCTGGCCAACGAGGTCAACAGCCCGTCGGAGGCCGAGGTCACCAAGGCGAAGCGCATCCTCGAGGCCATGGCGCAGGCGCAGAAGGAAGGCAAGGGCGCGGTCGCGCTCGACGGCCGCCTGATCGACATCGCCTCGATCAAACAGGCGGAAAACATGGTGCGCCTGGCGGAGCAGGCCGGCGATGACTGAGCCGCCGGGACGTCGCGGACGGTTTTTATGGTTTTTTCTGCATGCCGGTCCCGTTATTAGGGTAATATTAAGTAAAATGACCGATAAGTCCGGGATGGGGGCGCATCTGGCATCCAATGGATGAAGAATGAAAACCTTTCTCGAATTCGAGCAGCCCATCGCCGAGCTTGAGGGCAAGATCGAGGAGCTTCGCCATCTCGCGGACGTCGACGAACTCAACATCGTCGAGGAAATCTCCAAGCTCACGAACAAGAAGGACCGCATCCACCGCCAGCTCTACCAGAAACTGGATCCCTGGCAGAAGGTGCAGGTGGCGCGGCATCCCGAGCGCCCGCATTTCGGCGACTATGTCGGCGGCCTGGTGGACAATTTCCAGCCGCTCGCCGGCGACCGCGCCTTTGCCGAGGATTCGGCGATCATCGGCGGCATCGGGCGATTCCGCGGCTATTCCTGCTTGTTCATCGGGCACGAGAAGGGCAACGATACCGCATCCCGCGTCAAGCACAATTTCGGCATGGCCCGTCCGGAAGGCTACCGCAAGGCGATCCGCCTGATGGAGATGGCCGACCATTTCCAGCTGCCGGTCGTCACCCTGGTCGACACGCCGGGCGCCTATCCCGGCGTCGGCGCCGAGGAGCGCGGCCAGGCCGAAGCCATCGCGCGGTCGATCGAGACGTGCCTGAAACTGCGCGTCCCGGTGGTCAGCGCCATCATCGGCGAAGGCGGCTCCGGCGGCGCCATCGCGCTGGCCACGGCGAACCGCGTGCTGATGCTCGAGCATGCGATCTATTCGGTGATCTCGCCGGAGGGCTGCGCCTCGATCCTGTGGCGCGAAAGCGACGAGGCCACGGCCAGGGCCGCGGCCGAGGCGATGAAGGTCACCGCGCAGGATCTGCTCAAGCTCGGCATCGTCGACAAGGTCGTGCGCGAGCCGTTCGGCGGCGCCCACAGCAAGCCCGAGGACATGATCGCGGCGCTCGGCGATGCGATCGAGGAATCGCTGGCCGGGCTGCGCGGCGTCGAGGGCGGCGCACTGCGCGCCCGCCGCCGTGAGAAATTCCTGGAGATGGGCAGGAAAGGCCTCGGCTGAGGCCGCAAACTGCTCGCTGCTACTAGGGGAGAGGGCGCTGCCTTTCGGGCAGCGCCCTTATTATCGGAGTGTGCGAAACCGTCGGCCTACTCGGCGGCGGCGCGCCCGGCGAGCGGCGCCGGCGGCGCGAACTCGCGGTCGTGCCGCAGGCTGGGGATCGCCTGCCGTGCCTGCTCCGACCTCGTCAGATCGAGATCGGCGATGATGTAGCCCGGCGCCTCGCCGGCGTCGGCGACGACCTCGCCCCACGGCGAGACGATCACCGCATGGCCGAAGGTGCTGCGCCCGTCTGCATGGTCGCCGCACTGGGCGGGCGAGAGGATCCACGATCCGGTCTCGATTGCCCGGGCGCGCTGCAGCACGTGCCAATGCGCCTTTCCCGAGGTGCGGGTGAAGGCGGCCGGGGCCCAGATCATGCGCGCGCCGGCCTTGGCGAGCGCCCGGTAGAGTTGCGGGAACCGGATGTCGTAGCAGATCGTCATGCCGAGGCCACCCCATGGCGTGTCGACCAGAACTGCCCGGTCGCCGGCCTCGAACAGGTCCGATTCACGGTAGCGCTCGCCGCCCGGCAGGTCGACGTCGAACATGTGCAGCTTGTCATAGGTCGCAACGATGGCGCCATCCGGGCCGATCATGTAGCCGCGGTTGACCAGCCGGTCCTCGGCCACCTTGATGACCATGGAGCCGGCCAGCAGCCAGACATCAAGCTCGTCCGCGAGCGCCCGCCAAGCCGCCAGCGCCGGCTCGTCGGCCTCGCTGCGCGCCGTTTCCAGCGCGAGGCGCCGGCGCTGCTGACACAGGTTGGCGACCTCCGGCAGGCCGACGATCTGCGCGCCGTCGGCGTGCGCGGCGCGGATCAGCGCGTTCGCCGCCTCGATATTGCCGGCGATCTCGGTGCCGGAGGTCATCTGGACGCAGGCCGCCCGCACGATATCGGTCATTTCTCTATCCCCAGAAGCGGATCGAGCTCGTCGTCGAGGTCGAGCTCGAATAGCTGGTCGCAGCCGCCGATCGGGCGGTCGTCGATGAAGATCTGCGGAACGGTCCGCGCCCCGGGCGCGCGTTCCAGCATCTCGCGTTTCTTCGCCCGGTCCATGGTGACGTCGATCTCGATGTAGTTGACGCCCTTCTTGTCCAGCAGCCGTTTGGCGCTGTGGCAGTAGCCGCACCAGGGGCTGGTATAGATCTCGACCTTCGCCATCGTTGCCGGCTCGCTCCGTTTCTTGCCAGTGCGCGACATAGATAGGGCAGCTTTGGGAAATCGCCAAGAGATCATGGCGATTCCGCCCTCGGGCGCACGACGCGGGCGAGGGTGAGGACATCGACCGCCGTCGCCCCGGCGCGCAGCAGCGTGCGGGCGCATTCCTCGGCGGTGGCGCCGGTCGTCAGCACGTCGTCGAGGAGCAGGACCCGCCGCCCCGCGACGGCGGCCTCACCGCCCGGCCGCATGGCGAAGGCCCCGCGCACGTTGCGCCGCCGCGCCGCGGCCGACAGGCGCCCCTGCGACGGCGTCGCCCGCTGCCGGGTCAGGATATCGGGATGCACGGCAAGGCCGGTTTCGCGGCCGAGGGCGAGCGCCAGCATGGCGGCCTGGTTGTAGCGCCGCGCATAAAGGCGGCTGCGATGCAGCGGGACGGGGAGGGCGAGGTCCGCGTCGGCCACCAGGGGCGCGCCGGCCCGCGCCAGCCAGCGGCCGAAGGCGGGGGCCGGCCAAGTGCGGTCGCCGTGCTTGAAGTCGAGCACGAGGCGCCGGCTGAGCTCGCCATAGACCAGCACCGCGCGGGCGCGCTCAAAGATCGGGTGACGGGCCGTGCAGGCGGCGCACAGCGCCTCTTCCGGCCCCGGGTCGTATTCGAAGGGAAAGCCGCAGCAGCGGCACAGGGGCGGCGCCAGGAAATCGACCAGCGGCCAGCAGTCGCCGCACAACGCGGTCTCGCGGTCGACCAGCGCGCGGCAGTTGATGCAACGCGGCGGCAGGATCGAGTCCACGAGGCGCCGCACCGGGCGCAGCAACCCCGCGGTGCCGGGGCGCGACCCGTCCGGGTCGACGTCAACAGGCATATCCGGAGCCTCCCTGTTCCGGGTCCCGCGTCAAAGTAGCGCAACCGCGGCGGGACTGCACGTGCCGCGCTTTGTTCTTTGCCTCAAGGCACCGCGTCGCCATATTCGAACTGTGATGAGTACGACCGATTCGCCGCCGCCCGTGTTCGACTCGCGACGCGTGCGTCTGCACCGTGAGCGCGCCGCACCGGACCTGGCGGCGCACGACTTCCTGTTCCGCGAGGTGGCCGAGCGTCTCGCCGACCGGCTGCTCGACATCAAGCGGCGCTTCCCCCTGGCGCTCGACCTCGGCTGTCACGGCGGCGAGCTGGCCCGCATCGTCGGCGAGCGCGGCGGCATCGAGACGCTCCTGCAATGCGACCCGGCGCCGGCGATGGCGCGGCGCGCCGGCGGCCTCGCCCTGGCGGCCGAGGCGGACGCGCTGCCGTTCCGCGAGGGCGTGTTCGATCTCGTCGCCAGCGCCATGTCGCTGCACTGGGTCAACGACCTGCCGGGGGCGCTGGTGCAGATCCGGCGCTTGCTCAAGCCTGACGGACTGTTCCTGGCGGCCTTGCCGGCGGCCGGTACCCTTGGCGAGCTGCGTGCGGCGCTGACCGAAGCGGAGCTGGAGGTCGCCGGCGGGGCCAGCCCGCGGGTCGCGCCCTTCGTCGACCTGCGGGATGCCGGGGCGCTGCTGCAGCGGGCCGGCTTTGCGCTGCCGGTCGCCGACGCCGACGCGGTGGAGGTGCGCTACGACAACGCCTTCCGGCTGATGGCCGATCTGCGCGGCATGGGCGAATCCGCGGCGATGATTGACGGGCCGCGCCGGTTCACCCGCCGCACGGTGATGCTCCGCGCCGCCGAGATCTATCAGGCGCGCCATCGCGGCGCCGACGGCCGTATCCCGGCGACCTTCCAGCTCGTCTGGCTGACGGGTTGGGCACCCGATCCTTCGCAGCAGCAGCCGGCCCGCCGCGGCAGTGCCACCGCGCGGCTGGCAGATGCGCTCAAGGACGTGGGCAAGGGCCCGGGAAACGGGTAGCGCTGACGGGCGTCGCGCTGGCGCCATGGCGCCATGGCGCCAGCCGGGACACGGGCCGGATTGCGCCGGCATTCAGCGAAATTTAACGGCGAGGGGCGAAGATCCGGGCCATGACGCAGACCCCGTCAGACGGCGCCGCGGCCGGCGGCAGGCTGCCGGTCTGGGGCACGGCATGGGCGAGCTACCGCTTCCTGGCCGCCCATCCGCACGACCTCGTCCGCATCGGCTGGCTGCCGCTGCTCGCCCTGTTCGCGCTGAACCTTTCGTTCGGGACCTTCGATCCGGTCCCCGACATGGCTGACCGCCAGGCCGCGTTGGAGCACGCCGGTACGATGATGGGCAAGGCGGTGACCAACGTGCTGATCCAGTCGGCGATCGCAGCGATGACCCTCGTCGTCTGGCATCGCCTGGTGATGCTGGGCCAGGGCACCGCCGGCCGGCCGCTGCCGATGCGCGCCGGGCTGCGCGAGCTGCGCTATCTCGGCGCCTGGATGCTGATCAGCCTCGTGTTCCTGGTCCTGCTGGCGATCGTCGACGTCGCGATCGTCGTCGCGACGTTCCTGGCGATGGTGATCGCACAGGGGGTCATGATGTTCGCAAGCGGCGGCCTGGGAATGGCACTGGGCGGCCAGGACGAGTTGCTGACCCTGGTCGGCTGGCTCGCCATGCCCGTCGCCATCGTCGTTGCCATCTACTTCACCATCCGGTTGTCGCTGGTGCTGCCGGCCACGGCGACCGGCAAGGAGGCCGGGTTCGGCCGGGCCTGGTCGGTCAGCGCCGGCAACGGCGCGCGCATGGTGGCCGCCTCGCTGATCGTCATGGCGCCGCTGCAGTTGGCGGTGATGGGGTTGACCGAGGCCACGCGCGCGACGACCGGTGCCTGGACATTCTATCCGCTGGCCTTTCTCGCCAGCCTCGGATTTCTTCTGTTCATCCTGGCGACCGGCACGGTACTCTCCCTGTTCTCGCTGGGGCTCGACGGCGCCCCGGCGCAGGACCGCACACGGGAGACTGCCGGAGCCGCCCCATGACCACGACCACCACTCCGCGCGCGACCCTGCCAATCGCGGCCACCGTCGTCCGGGCGTGGCGGCTGATCTTCACGCGTCCGGGCTATGCCCTGCGCACCGGCTGGATCCCGGCGCTGGCCCTGTTCGGGATCGGCGTCGCATTCGGCAGCGCGGGTCCCGTGGGACCGGACCCCGGCACCGCCTTCTGGGCGATGATCGCCGCGATCGTGAACTTCGCCCTCTTGGTGCTGGCCCTGGTCGCCTGGCAGCGCAGCGCGCTGCCGGGGGCGAAGCGGCGGCGGGGCTCCTCCGCGCTTCGGCTCGGCCGGGCCGAAGTGCTGGCCATGCTGCATTTCCCGCTGGTCTTGTTCCTGCTCATCCCCCTGCTGCTGCCGGAGCTGGCCGAGAACCTGATGGCCCTGTCGTGGCGCGGCGCGATGAGCCGCGACATCCTGCTGCCGGTGGCCGGCGTTGCGGTTCTGGTCTTTCCCGGCGGTCTGGTGCTGACCCGGGCCGCGCTGATGCTGGTGGCGATCGCCGAGGCCGGGTCGAACCCGATCGGCCTTGTCGACACGGCCAACCGGGTGTGGCGCCTCGGCGGCGGCGGCAGCCTCAGGCTGTTCGTCGTGCTCTACCTTTCGGTGCTGCCGGTGGTGGCCGCCCTGGCGGCGCTGCCGGACGCGCTGCCGGCCCCGGCGGAGGCCGGGCTGCACGCCGTCCTGGTGACACTCTACGTGCTGGTGGCCGGCGGCGCCCTGTCCCGTGCCTATGCGGCGCTCGGCGGCAGCGGGCCTGCGGCCCAGCGCCGGGGCCACCGCGTCGCCGGCTGACCGTCGCAACGCCCCGATGACACCGGAGCCGGATCTGCCGCGCTGGGGCATCGTTTTCGAGGCCTGGCGGCTGCTGATCGAGCATTCCGGTGCCGCCCTGCGCAACGCCGTCCTGCCGTTCCTGCTGCTGCTGGCGATGCACCGGGTGGTCGCGGTCGTCGCGCCGGCGGGACTCGAGGCCGTGGCCTGGCAGCTGCTGTACGTGCTGGTGTTCCCGGTGCCGGCCGCCCTCCTGCTGGTGCCGTGGTACCGGCTGATCCTGTCGGCGCAGTGGCCGGAGCTCGCCAGGCGGCCGGCCCGCTGGTGGTACACCGCCTTCATGATTCGCACCCTCGGGCTGGAGCTGATGCTGTTCGTCTTCCACCTGCCGTCGATGGTGACCGGCATCCTGGCGCTGCAGAACGGCGAGACCCCGGATCCGCGCATGGCGCAGCTGACCGTGCTCTTCCTGGCGGCGCTGGCGCCCGGCTTCTACCTGTACGGGCGCGCCGCGCTTTCCCTGCCGGCAGCGGCGGGCGAGGGGGACGACAGCTATCGCCGCTCCTGGCGCACAACCGAGGGGGCGGGCTGGCGGATCGCCGGCATCGTCTTCGTCCTGTGGCTCATGTTCTTCATGATCAGCGGCATGACGTCGGGCGTGCCGCCCGGATTCGCCGCCTCGGTGATCGGTGCCGTCATCGACGTGTTCCGCGAGCTGGCCATGGCCGCCGCCCTGGCGCTGGTCTACCTGCACTACGGCCGCACGCCCGTCGAGGACGTGTTCTCGTGAGCGGGGGCTGCGCAGGATTTGCGCGACTGCCACGAGCCGGACAGACAAGCCAGGGAATGTCGCGGGCGGCGCTTACGAAATGAGGCAGCGGCCCTATAGCCAGTCCCTGAGGATCGCGACCAGCGGACCGTCGGCGGGCGGCATCGGATAGTCGCGCAGCGCGTTTGGGCGCACCCATTTGAGCTCCTGGCCTTCGAGCGGTGTGACCGTGCCCTTCCAGCGGCGGCACACGTAGAGCGGCATCAGCAAATGGAAGTCGTCATAGGCGTGGCTCGCGAAGGTCAGCGGCGCAAGGCAGCTCTCCGCCGTGTCGATCGCCAGCTCCTCGCGCATCTCGCGGATCAGCGCCGCTTCCGGGGTCTCGCCGTCGTGGATCTTGCCGCCGGGGAACTCCCACAGCCCGGCCATGTGCTTGCCCTCGGGCCGCCGGGTGATCAGCACGCGGCCGTCGAGATCGACCAGCGCCACCGCGGCGACCAGCAGGATCGGCCTGGCCGGGCCGGTCACGGCGCGACCGCCAGCTCGAACAGGATGACCGTGTGGCTCTCACCGGTCGACGGCACCGTCCGCTCCGCGCGTCCGGTCGCAACAAAGCCGAGCTTTTCCAGCACCCGGCGCGAAGCGGTGTTGTCCTCCGCGGCGGTCGCGGTGATCCGCGAGACTTGCAGCGCGGTCCGCGCGAAGTCGATGATACGGGTGGCGGCTTCGGTCGCATAGCCGCGGTCCCAGTGGTCGCGTCCGACCCAGAAGCCGAGCTCGGCCCGCGCACCCTCGTCGTGCAGGCCGACGCCGACGCCGCCGACCGGTGCGCCGCCGTCCTTCGCCACGATCATCAGGTCGAAGCCGCGCCCGGTGGCGAGGCGCCGCCATGCCGCCTTGACGAGCTGGCGCGCATCGAACGCAACGAAGGGCTGCGGCGTGACCATCAGGAAATCGGCCATCACCGGGTCGTCCAGCAGCGCCACGATGTGCGGTGCGTCGGCCTGGCCGTAGGGGCGCAGGATCAGGCGCGCCGTCTCCAGCGGCAGCTGCGCCATCGGGCTGCGCGCGCTTGGCGCGGCGGGCTCGTCGCGGCCGCTCACGGGCCAGCCCTAGCTGCGGTAGTCGGCGTTGATGGCGATGTAGTCATGGGTCAGGTCGCAGGTCCACACGCGGGCGCGCCCGTTTCCGATGCCGATGTCGACCGCGATGTCCACCATGCGGCCCTTCAGGTGCCGGGCCACCGGCGCCTCTTCGTAGCCGGGCACGGGCTGGCCGTCGCGGGTGATCTGTACGCCGCCCATGGCGATCGACAGGCGGTCGCGGTCGGCCTTCTCGCCGGCCTTGCCGACCGCCATGACGATGCGGCCCCAGTTGGCGTCCTCGCCGGCGATCGCCGTCTTGACCAGCGGCGAGTTGGCGATCGACAGACCGATGCGCCGCGCCGCCCGCGCCGAGGCCGCGCCGCTGACATCGATGGTGATGAACTTGGACGCGCCCTCGCCGTCCTTGACCACCTGGGTCGCGAGGTCGACCAGCGTGTCCTCGAGGGCGCGGCGGAAATCGCGCAGGATCCGGTCGCCGGCGGCCGAAACCTTCGGGTGCTTCGCCTGGCCGGTCGCGAACAGCAGCAGGGTGTCGCTGGTCGAGGTGTCGCTGTCGACGGTGATGCTGTTGAAGGAGCGGTCGGCGCCGCGCTTGAGGACCGCCTGCAGCACGCCGGCCGGAATCTTCGCGTCGGTGACGACGAAGGCCAGCATGGTCGCCATGTCGGGCGCGATCATGCCGGAGCCCTTGGCAATGCCGGCGATCGAGATCTCCTTATCGCCGATCCGCGCGGTACGGTGGGCGCCCTTGGGGAAGGTGTCGGTGGTCATGATCGCGCGCGCGGCATCCTCCCAGGAATCGTCCGAGAGGGCGTCGGTCAGGCCGGGCAGGCGCTGCGGGATCGCATCGTCGGGCAGGACATTGCCGATCACCCCGGTGGAGGCGATGAATATGTCCTGCGGTTTGGCACCCAGCAGCCGCGCCGCGGCCTGCGCGGTCAGCGCCACCGTGCGGTCCCCGGCGGTGCCGGTGAAGGCGTTGGCGTTGCCGGAATTGACCACCAGGCCGCGGGCCCGGCCGCGCCGCAGGAGCGCCCGGCACCAGTCGACCGGCGCAGACGGGCACAGCGAGCGGGTGAGGACCCCGGCCGCAGTGGTGCCCGGCGCGAATTCCACCAGCATGAGATCATATGCGCTCGCGTTCTTCTTCAGCCCCGTCGCGGCACCCGCCATGCGGACCCCGGCGACCGGAGGAAGTGTCGGGAAGTGCGCCGGTGCGAAGGGCGAGACGCCGGGCATCGGGGGTTATTGCGGCGCCGGTTCCGCCGCCTCCGGCGTCGGATTGCCCTCCATGTCGAATTTCTCGATCTTCGCGCCGCTGCGCAGGCCTTCGAGAATCTCGCTCGCGACCGTCTGCATCAGCTGTTGCGAGATCTGGTCGCGCATTTCCTCATAGCCCGGCTGCGGCACTTCGCGGCGGTCCTCGACCTTGATCAGGTGCCAGCCGAACTCGGTCTGCACCGGCGCCGCCGAGACCTCGCCGGCCTGCATCGCGAACGCCGCGTCGGCGAACGGCTTGACCATGGCGTCGGCGCCGAAATAGCCGAGGTCGCCGCCATTCGGCCCGCTCGGGCCGGTCGAATGCTCCTTGGCCGCCTCGGCGAAGTCCTTGCCGCCCTGGATCTCGCCCAGCACCTCGTTGGCCTTCTCCTCGGTCTCCAGCAGGATGTGGCGGGCATGCAGCTCCTCGGTCGGCGGGTTGTCCTTGAGATACTGGTCGTAGCCTTCGCGAATGCGCTCCTCGGTGACCTTCTCGTCCAGCTCGCGGGTGAAGTAGACCTGCATCGTCACGCGCTCGCGCAGCCGGTTCATCTGCTCCTGTACTTCCGGGTCGTCCGGCGCGATCGCCTTCTCGGCGGCGATAGACAGCAGCTTTTCATCGATGACGCGGTCCAGCAGGAACGGATAGACGGTCTCGAGGCCCATCTGCTGCGCCTGTGGCGGCAGCTGCTCGTAGGCCTCGAACAGATCGCTGAGGTGGATGGCCTCGCCGTCGACCCGGGCGACGACCACGGTATCGGGGGCAGGCTCGGCCGCGCTCTGTGCGCGGGCGGCAGTCGGCTCGCTGATCGGCGCCAGCACGCCCACGACGGCGATGAGTCCGGCCGCCGCCAACACGGCAGCGACAGTTCTGAAATGTGGCATAAAAACGTTCCTCTCATTCGATAGCGGACGGGGCGCCCGCACTCGACGGCGCTTAAAGCACGAAATGCGGTCTCTCGACAAGCACGGCAAGGCCTTGCGGCGTCGGCAAAGGCCAAAATGGTCGCGGGCTGGGCCGCCGCGCGCCTCGTTGACACGACGCCCTCGGCCGCTTATGTGACAAGCGCGGCGCGGGGCCCCCGGCCTCGCCGGGCCGCGCTGATTCGTGCTCCGAGGTTTTTTCATATGTTAGGCGGATTGCTCAAGCGGGTTTTCGGTTCGGCCAACGACCGGCTGCTGGCCGGCCATCAGAAGTCGGTCGATGCCATCAACGCGCTCGAGCCCGAACTCGAGGCGCTGTCGGACGAGGCGCTGCGGGCCCGCACCGACTGGCTGCGCCAGCGCCATGCCGACGGCGAATCGCTGGACGATCTCCTGGTCGAGGCCTTCGCCACCGTGCGCGAGGCGGCCAAGCGCACCCTCGGCCAGCGCCATTACGACGTCCAGCTGATGGGCGGCATCATCCTGCACAACGGCCAGATCGCCGAGATGAAGACCGGCGAAGGCAAGACGCTGGTCGCGACCCTGGCGGTCTACCTGAACGCGCTGTCCGGCAAGGGCGTGCACGTGGTCACGGTCAACGACTACCTGGCCCGCCGCGACTCGACCTGGATGGGCCAGATCTACGAGTTCCTCGGGCTGACCGTCGGCTGCATCGTCCACGAGCTGACCGACGACCAGCGCCGCGAGGCCTATGCCTGCGACGTCACCTACGGCACCAACAACGAGCTCGGCTTCGACTACCTGCGCGACAACATGAAGTTCCGCCTGGAGGACATGGTGCAGCGCGAGCTCAACTACGCGATCGTCGACGAGGTCGACTCGATCCTGATCGACGAGGCGCGGACGCCGCTGATCATCTCCGGCCCGGCCGAGGATTCGTCCGAACTGTACCGCCGGGTCAACGCCCTGATCCCGAAGCTGGGCGAGGGGGATTACGAAAGGGACGAAAAGCAGCGGACGGTGTCGCTGACCGAGGACGGCCAGGCCCATATGGAGGAGCTGCTGGCCGGCACCGGGCTGCTCAAGGAGGGCGGCCTCTACGACCTGCAGAACGTCAGCCTCGTGCACCACGCCAACCAGGCGCTGAAGGCGCACAAGAGCTTCACCCGCGACATCGACTACATCGTCAAGGACGACAAGGTCGTCATCATCGACGAGTTCACCGGCCGCATGATGGAGGGCCGGCGCTACTCCGACGGCCTGCACCAGGCGCTCGAGGCCAAGGAGGGCGTCACGATCCAGAACGAGAACCAGACGCTGGCCTCGATCACCTTCCAGAACTATTTCCGGCTCTATCCCAAGCTCGCCGGCATGACCGGCACGGCGATGACCGAGGCGGGCGAGTTCATGGAGATCTACGGGCTCGACGTCGTCGAGATCCCGACCAACCGGCCGATGATCCGCGACGACATGGACGACGAGATCTACCGGAAGGGCGACGAAAAGCACAAAGCGATCATCGAGCAGATCGTCGAATGCCACAAGCGCAAGCAGCCGGTGCTGGTCGGCACGGTGAGCATCGAGAAGTCCGAGGCATATGCGGCGATGCTGAAGAAACAGAAGATCAAGCACAACGTGCTCAACGCCCGCCATCACGAGAAGGAGGCCTTCATCATCGCCGAGGCCGGCGTGCCCGGCGCCGTCACCATCGCCACCAACATGGCCGGCCGCGGCACCGACATCCAGCTCGGCGGCAACCTCGAGATGCGCCTGTGGAAGGAGCTGGAGGGCATCGAGGACGAGGCGGCCCGGGCGAAGAAGACCGAGCAGATCAAGGCCGACATCGCGGCCAAGAAGAAGGTCGTGCTCGAGGCCGGCGGGCTTTTCGTGCTCGGCACCGAGCGCCACGAGTCGCGGCGCATCGACAACCAGCTGCGCGGCCGCGCCGGCCGCCAGGGCGACCCGGGCGCCTCCAAGTTCTTCGTCAGCCTGGACGACGACCTGATGCGGATCTTCGGATCGGAGAGCGTGGCCCGGGCGCTGATGGAGAAGAGCATGCCGGAGGGCGAGGCGATCGTCCATCGCTGGATCAACAAGGCGCTGGAAAAGGCGCAGCAGAAGGTCGAGGCGCGCAACTTCGAGATCCGCAAGCAGCTGCTCAAGTACGACGACGTCATGAACGACCAGCGCAAGGTGATCTTCGAGCAGCGCAAGGAGCTGATGCGGGCCGAGGACGTGCACGAGGACATCGTCGCCATGCGCNNGCCATGCGCCATGAGACGGTCGAGGAGATCGTCGCCCGCTGCATCCCGTCGCACGCCTATTCCGAGGAATGGCAGGTCGACTCGCTGCACGAGGAATGCCAGCGCGTGTTCGGGCTCGATCTGCCGGTCGCCGACTGGGCCAAGGAAGAGGGCATCGCCGACCAGGAGATCGCCGAACGCATCATGAAGGCGATCGACGCCAAGATGGCCGAGAAGGCGGCGACCTACGGCCCCGACCTGATGCGCTACGCGGAGAAGACGCTGCTCCTGCAGATCCTCGACCAGAGCTGGAAGGACCACCTCCTGCAGCTCGACCATCTGCGCCAGGGCATCGGGCTGCGCGCCTACGGCCAGCGCGACCCGCTGAACGAGTACAAGCAGGAGGCCTTCGCGCTGTTCCAGGACCTGCTGATCTCGCTGCGCGAGACGGTGACGCAGTACCTTGCCCACATCCAGATCCGCTCGGAGGCGCAGGAGGAGCAGATCGCCAGGCAGCGCGCGGCGGCGCTCGCCCGGGCCCAGGAGTCGCGTGCGGATCCGGCGCTGGGCGGTGCCCAGCCGCAGCGCGCCGCCGGCGGTGGCGGCATGCCGGTCCAGACGCGGGCCAGGGCCGCGGCCGGCCGCGACCCGAACGATCCGGCGACCTGGGGCAAGGTCCAGCGCAACACCCCCTGCCCCTGCGGCTCGGGACGCAAGTACAAGCACTGCCACGGCAAGGTGGCGTGAGATAGGCCGGCGCGGCGCAGGCCGAATTCCCGATTTTCAACGCCATACGGCCGTCATTGCGAGGCGCGCAGCGCCGTGGCAATCCAGAGACGACGTAGCTGGATTGCTTCGCCTGCGGCTCGCA
>JABAOH010008685.1_pt2 | contig 16756 bp, 13 predicted proteins | sample 7062181 | NCBI WGS metagenome assembly JABAOH01 (sample SAMN14538630, study PRJNA623070) | marine sediment metagenome | biome: marine biome [ENVO:00000428]; feature: marine pelagic biome [ENVO:01000023]; material: deep marine sediment [ENVO:00002113]; isolation source: pool of 5 deep marine...
CAGATAGGCATGTATCATTTTGACGGGTTCGGAATGGGCTTTCTGGTTTTTATGCCTGGAATGAAGCAGGCGCATCGCAGTTGTAAGAATAACATATTTCCATGATGCGGTATAGGCGCCCAGCCGTGCCCACTCCGCATCAGACTCGAATAATCTGGAATTTTTAAGTAGATCATAAATGTAGTCGCTGGGCAAAATCTCTTGAACCAGCGTGCCTTCGGCTCGCTCTTTTTGCGCCAGCATCTTGAAAATAGCTGATTTACCACTGCCCCGATTACCAATTAAAATCCTGGTATAGCCTAACGCCACCCGACGGAACAAATCGCTCTCATAAAAATATTGCTCCAAATAATTGTCATGTTCGGCAGCCAGCCCCCCTAAATTGATATCTCTGATGTATTGGTGTTTGACATACATGGTTATTTGCCTTTGAATCTGAAAGGAAGATTTAATAATTCTGAAATTAAATATAAGCTTCTTACTTTTTAATATCAAGCAAAAAAATAAATACTAACGAATTAAAAAATACTGATAACAATTTTTCTTCTTGCCTTAATCTATCAAAATTATTATAATAAATGAAAATTTCATACGAAGATATGGTTATGCTATAAGAAAAACAGATAAATTTTTATACTAGTATGATTCGCAAGAGATTCCAAATGATTCTGCCTTGCAGACCACTCACCATCATCATAAACACATTGAGCCGAATATAAAACACGATCGTATTGCTGGTAGAGATGTGAGTTTTGAACATCCAAATCTTCCTTTCATAATCAATAAAATTATCGATACTTTTCTTAGATAATTGTTCGAAAAAATTATAAACTGCGTCACACTGTTATTTTAAATTTACCCAAGCAGAAGTAAATTTTTCAGATTATTATAGAACATTTTATAGTTAAAAATAGTCTAATAGTAAAACAATTAAAAGGACAAATCATGAAAAATTTTCGGATAAATTTACAAAAATTATCCTATGTCCTTATGTTTAGCTTCTTCCTATCCTGTGTCAATAAGTACGATAGAATTCTAACCTATAAAGTTGAAAAAAAGGATTTCATTAATAAAATAAAGACGCAAGGCGTAATTGAAGCGAAGCGATTCGTCGTTGTACCCTGTCCTCAAATTTGGCCTCAACCAAAAATCAACACGCTTGTACCAGAAGGCTCTTTTATCAAAAAAGGTGATATCGTCTGTTTAATGGATGCTGCACAGGTGGAGCTTGATTATAAAAATGCCCTCAATGAATTAGAATCGGTTCAAGCAGAATATATCAAAACTGAAGCTGATATTAAGCTTCAACGAATGCTGCTCGAATCCCAGGTAAAATCAGTTGAAGCTTCGGTCGAAATTTCTAAATTACAAGCAAAAAAATTAGAATTTGTTTCGCCAATAAAACGGCAAATCACTGAATTGCAAATCCAACGATCAGAACTGGAAATGGCAAAAATAAATAAGAAGTTAGCTTCTTTAAAAATTATTCAACAATCTGAGCTTAACCGAATGAAAATGAAAATCAAACAAGCTGAAAATAAAGTAAATCGTGCTACGATGTTTTTAGATGAGCTCACTATAAAATCACCTGTTGATGGAATGGTTGTATATGCGCAGAATCTCTTAACGGGACAAAAAGTGAAAGAGGGAGATGCCCTCTTCGGCGGAATGCCAATTGTGCAGATTCCAGCAGCGGAAGGTATGGAAGTGAAATTGAAAGTTAACGAGACACAAGTTAAGCGAATTCAATCCGGACAGCAGGTTAAGATCAGTATTGATGCGCTACCAAAAATAAAATTGACAGGTAAAGTCACAAAAGTTGCTTCAATGGGAAAACCAATAAAAAAGGATTCTAAAATAAAGGCGTTCGATGTCAGTGTTGAATTAGATAGTACCAATTCGGATTTTCAAATCGGTTTGACTACAACCTGTGAAATTTACACGCAAACGTTTGTCGATACTTTTGCTATTCCTCTGGATTGCGTGTTTGAAAAAGATAGTCTAAATATCGTCTACGTACGAAATGGTTCAAAATTTAAAACTCGAGCCGTAACCCTTGAAAATCGTGGCGATAATTTTGTGGTCATTAAAGAAGGATTAATCGGTGGCGAAGCACTAGCGTTGACTGAACCTTCACAAAGCTTGATCCAAGCTTTAGATGTTGAGAAATAGAAAATTAATCATTAATGACTCTGTTGATTTAGCATCATTTAATAGCAATACACCACAACATATTGGGTAGCAGCAGTCCCTGACTGCTGCATATTGTGCTCAACGAGAAAAAAATAGCACTAAATCAACAAGATCATTAATTAGCACTTCTACAAAAATAAAGGGGCTGTTGATAATGTCTACTCAGAATTTAAAAACTATTTTCTTTATATGTCTTTTAATACTTGTTAGCTGCCAATCAAACATCATGGAAAAACTCCAGGTTTTTGAATTAAAGCAGGGAGAATTTCTGATCGATGTTGTTGAAACAGGTGAATTAAAAGCGACTCGCTCGATAGGGATTTCTGCTCCTGCAATTAGCTGGCGATTCGGTGAATTAAAAATTACCAAATTAATTGACGATGGTAGTGTCGTACAGCAAGGTGATACATTAGTTTTATTTGATCAGGCTGAAGTACAAAAGGCGATTATTGATGCTAAGGCTGAATTAGATATTGCCAATGCTGAATTAGAAAAAATGAAGGCAAATCAACAATCAAAAATTGAGGATTTAGAAGCTGATTTAAAAATGACCGAGATTTCATATCAAATTTCAAAACTTGAGCTCGAACAAGCGACTTATGAAGCTGAGATTCGGAAAAAAGAAATTCAACTCCAGCTAAATCAGGCAGAAATCTCCTTGAACAAAGCCCGTGATGAAATTGAAAATCAGAAAAAAATTCATTTAGAAGAGCTTCGTCAAAAAGAATTAAACATCAAACAGTTAGAAGATAATCTCAATGATGCTTATGATACCTTACAAAAATTGACTGTCACCGCAGAAACTCCTGGCATTGTAATTATTGAGGAGAATTGGATGAGTCGAAACAAGTGGCAGGTCGGAGATCAACCTTATCCAGGCTGGCCAATGATCAGTTTACCTGATTTGAGTGAAATTAAAGCGGCGACAGACATCAATGAAGTCGATATTTCAAAAGTAAAACTCGATCAATCCGTTAAAATGAAGTTGGACGCATCTCCTGATACGACTTTCACTGGAAAAGTTATCAGCATCGCAAATCTCGCCAAAGAAAAAAGCAAAGAGTCCAAAGTTAAAGTATTTCCTGTTGAAATTCTAATCGATGGCTATGATAAACTGTTGATGCCAGGAATGACGGTAAGCTGTCACATCATTGTTGATAAAATTGATAGTGTGCTTTTTGTACCGATTGAAGGATTGCTCAAAAAAGAAGGTAAAAACATTGTTTACCTGGTAAAGGGTAACTCTTTTGAACATAAAGAAGTTAAACTCGGCGCTTATAACAATGATTATGTGGTGATTGAAGAAGGATTGAAAGAGGGGGATCGAATTGCTCTCGGCGATCCAACGAAGTACAAAGAAGAAACCAAGGAAAAAAAGGAAGAGTAGAGTGTGGGCCTTGGGCGTAGAGCGTGGAGCGTAACAAAATAATATTTGAAGTAAGTTTTAATATAAAAAAATAAAAGGGAAATCATGTTTATGAAGAAGGTTTGGGGTTTTGTTTGGATATTTATAATTATTTTATCCTGTCAGTCTCAACAAAGCTCTCAATTTCGAAAAATAAAGCAGGGTAAATTTGAGGTCACCATAACCGAGACGGGCGAACTTCAGGCAGTAAATTCTAGAGTGATTGTTATGCCAAATTTGGGCTGGAAATACGGTCGACCTAAAATTGCCAGCCTTATTGAAGAAGGTTCAGTGGTAAAAGAAGGTGATTTCATCATTGAAATCGATAAGTCTGGAATACTTAAATTTTTAAAACAAAAAGAAAACGAATTAGAAATCGCAAAAGCTGATTTAAAAAAATTGATGGTAACTCATGAAAATCAAATTCGACAAATAAACAGCCAGTTAACCACATGCGAAGCCTCTTACAATATGGAGAAAATACAGGCACAAAAAATAAAGTTTGAATCTGAGACCAAGCAAAAAGTGAGTAAGCTAAGATTAGAAAAAGTGGAAACTTCTCTTGAAAAAATTAAACAACAAATCCATTCGACTAAGATAATTCAAAAAAATGAACTTAAGATTCAGAAATTAAAAATATTTAAATTAGAGAACGAAATTAGAAATGCAAAGAGAGCTTTGATTAGAGCAACAATAACAGCCCCGAGCAATGGACTAATCGAATATAAAAAAAATCGCCGAACCAATCAGAAGGTTAGAGTTGGTGACCAACTCTGGCCTGGCGCCCCTCTTGTTGGTATCCCTGATTTGAGCAGAATGAAAGTTTTGACCAAAGTTAACGAATTAGACATCAAAAAAATTCATATCAATCAAAAAGCCATGGTACGTCTCGATGCCTTTCCAGAAATACCTTTCAAAGGTGAAATTATCGAAGTGGCAAAGCTATGTCATAATAAAGAAAATGATCCTTTAATAAAACTCTTTGATATCGAAATTTTATTAGAAAAATCAGATCCCATTTTAAAGCCTGGCATGACGGTTAGTTGTGAGATTTTCACCTCACAATTGGATGACGTGTTATTTTTGGACAGTGAATGCATTTTTAAGGAGAATTCAAAATATTTTGTGTATCTGAAAGATAAATCTAATTTAGAAAAGCGTGAAGTTCAAATTGGACCTCGAAATAATGAATTTACAGTTATTTACGGGGATATTAAAACGGAACAAAAGGTGCTTGCTCAAAAATTATAAACGGTTACAGTAAGATGGCAGACGTGAAAAACCAGATGCCTCACATTCTTTCAAATAACTTATGTTCTTCGTACTAAGTAGTAATAAAATAAGGCTGGGGAATGACCAAATGCACTTTGAAGAAAATATTAATGTGGCTTTCGATGGATTATTGTTGCATAAAGCAAGATCATTTTTAACCATGTTAGGAATTATATTCGGTGTGGCAGCCGTTATCGCCATGTTATCCATTGGAGAAGGTGCGAAAAGGGAGGCAATCGAAAAATTTAAAGACCTCGGTGTAAATAATATTATCGTTAGAGAGAGAGATTTGAGCGATCAGGAATTACAAGAGGTGCGGGCGAAATTTTCACAGGGTCTTTCGATTGCTGATGCCGAAGCCATAAAACAGATCGTCCCCTCGGTCGTCAATGTAGCCCCACAGGCTGAGAAGGAAATCGAAGCGAAGTATGCGGATAAATCTGGCAAAGCCACTTTGATTGGGATTACTCCAGATTTTAAAAATATTCTTAATTATTCTACCGAAAAGGGAGATTTTATAAACAATGATCATTATAATCGTCATTTGAAGGTTTGCGTATTGGGGGCAGAACTCGCAAAAACGCTGTTTCTGATTGAAAATCCCATTAATAAATTGGTTAAACTTGAAGATCAATGGTTTGAGGTTCTGGGTGTGATGGAAAATAAAGCCCTGTTTACTGAAACAATTGGTGAATTAGCGTCACGAGACCTTAACAATGACATCTACATTCCCCTTTCTACCTTTCTCAAACGATTTTCAAGAAAAAATGAATTAGAAAGTGAAATCAAACAAATTACAGTTCAAACAGATGATTCAAAAAAAATTATGGAAATTGCCAGTATCATTAAGCGTATCCTTAACAGACGCCACTACAATAATGACGATTTTAGTACTATTATCCCCTTCGAATTATTAAAACAGGAAGAAAAGGAGCGACGAATTTATAATATTTTATTGGGTTCCATTGCTGCCATTTCATTATTGGTTGGTGGGATTGGCATCATGAATATCATGCTTGCCACAGTTTCAGAACGAACCAGGGAGATTGGAACCCGACGAGCGATTGGAGCCAGAAGAAGAGAGATTTTAGAACAATTTATGATCGAGGCGGTTACCTTAAGCGTGATAGGTGGTCTTATCGGTGTGTTGTTAGGCGTTGCCATGTCCCTTTCCATAAACTGGATAACTAATTTTAAAACCGTCATTACTTTTTTTTCTATTTTTATTGCATTTTCCATTTCGGCAATGGTGGGAATCATTTTTGGTCTTTTGCCTGCCAGAAAAGCTGCAAACTTAAATCCCATCGAAGCCCTGCGTTACGAATAAAATCAAATTCAATCACTTGATGAAGGAGCTAAAAATAAATGAAAATTTATCAACTCTTAGTCATATTTTTTGTTTTGATTTTTAATATATCCGTTCTGTTCGCTCAAAATAACACGCCCATTACACTCACACTCGATGACGCTATCGAGATTGCTTTAGAAAAAAGCTATAATATGAAACTTCTTAAGTTGAGCGTTCTGAGGACACAGGAAGATTTAATTGCCGCTAAAGGAAGATTTCGAACTCGAGCGTTGATGGATTTTGATGTACCTAATTTTACAGAACGACTCACTGGTATTCAACAAGGGTATGGATTTACAATTTATAACACAATGGGTGCATATCGCTACCAGGGAAACTTGAATATTATTCAGCCTTTGCCTACCAATGGTGAGCTTCGCATCAGCTCTTCGCTATATCACCTGAAAGAATCCTTTCTAACACTGGCAGATACCGATACCACGACACGGAGATTTTCGACCTCCATAAGTCTAAATTTTACTCAACCGCTTTTTACGATCAATAATTTGAAATATGGTCTAAAACGAGCACAACTAAATTATGATCGAGCAACCAGGCTATTTTCGAGACGAGAACTCGATATTATTTATGAAGTGACAGGAGAATTTTATAGTTTATATCGGGCGACTCGTCAGAAAGAGATTGCTCAAGATCAAGCAAACCAAACGCAACAAACCTACGAATTAGCCCAGAAGAAATATAATGCAGGTTTGATACCTGAAGTCGAAGCGCTGCAAATGGAAGTCGATTTAGCCGATAGTAAAAATAACCTGTTCATGGCTGAAACACAATTAAAGCAACAAGCTGACTATTTTAAACAATTAATCGGATTAAGCCTGGATGAGAATATTCAAGTTCGAACTGATTTTGATTATCAAACCTTTACGATTGATTCCATTAAAGCAATTGAACAAGGATTGAAAAATAGATCAGAAATCCGAGAGCGTGAAATCGAACTGGAATTGAAGAAAATGTCAGTAAAAGAAGTTGACAGTAGATGGCAGATTCGAGGTGATTTATCAGCTTTTTATGATCTTTCGGGAATAAGCGCAATAGACCTGATAGAAGATGATTTTAGAAGCTTATTCAATTCAAGCATCTCTGATTTAAAGAATCGTCCTCGTAACAAAGGTATTGTATTCAAGTTGACAGTCCCCTTGTGGGATTGGGGTGTAAATAAAGCTGAAGTCGCCGCAGCCAAAGTAAATGTAGAAACGGCTGAATATGATTTAGCTGAATTGAAAAAGACGATTTTCAGAGAAATACGCTCTGCAATTGATGGGGTGAAGCAGGCAGAAAATCGATTAGAAGTGCTGAAAAAAAGTGAGCAAGTTGCCCAAAAAAGCTACCAGATCAGTCTCCATCGATTTGAAAATGGTGACATTACCAGTCAGGAATTAGCATTAGAACAGCAACGGTTGACGAATGCCAAATTAGCCTATCTGGACGCATTTATTGCTTATCAATTGGCAGTAGCAGATTTGAAGCGGAAGACGATGTATGATTTTAAGGAGGGAACGAGTTTGGTGAGATAAAATACATAGCTTGAATGGGAAATTATAATTCAATTTTTTATTCTTGAAAGCTAGCGCATAAATTAGACCCGCTTCGACTCACCGAATCTCCTTCGATGAATTCGGATCAAATGAGATTTATAGATATAGTTAGTGTCCTACCTTATGCTAATCCCGATACAATTTATATTAATAATATCTTCTCCTGTCTCTAATTATATGGGCAGGTCAACAATATCATGTGACCTGCCCATACGGTGAGGTCTTACTGTAGAACTGTTACTGGCACTTTATACTAATGTTATCGATATACGCAGTCAATTTACCGTTGGCGTTGATTGTTACATGCCATGTTTCGTGCACAAGGTAGTTGTTACCTGGTCCCTGTCCGATCATCCTAAAATTGTTCACGTAAGTAAACTCATATGGAAGCCCTTTACCACTAATGTTCATGGTTTCCTGAGTCACACCTGTACCTTGATATTTGTCACCGCTCGTTAGCCCCGTTCCCTTCAAGTCTTTAGGTTGGAAATGAATCTTTGAATGCCAACCGCCATTATTGTCTATTGTAATATGTTCCAATATATGAAGACGGCCAGTGAGATAGATATACTCCCCGTTTCCATCTAGTGCGCAGGGCACCCAGACGTATCTAGAGTATGGTATCTCGTAATTATTGGTAATTGTAATAGCCCCCCCAAGACCAATTGTAGCAATAAATCCCAAAATTACGAGAAACGCCGCTAAAAAAGATAGTTTCTTCATGATATTTCCTCCTTAATTTGTGCACTTAGTTTAATATATTTAAGTACTTGATTTGAAAAATCATAATACAATCATAGGACACCACCTCCTTGAATAGATTGGTGATCCCAATTTTATTACTTGAAAAAAATGAGATTAATTATATTTTTTAGTAAGTGAATTAATAAAAAAATTTTATAAGTCTCGGAACATGACTCAGGCGTAGATTCTTAAAAAATTTGAGATGGGTTCTAAATGTCGGCTAATAGTAGTTACACAAATCTTAAGATCGAACTCAATTGCAAAATCATTCAGTTCAGTGAGGTAAAAGTAGGATTCGCTTTTGGTTTGGAAAGTAACTATCGTACTGAAGGTTGATTCATAATCTGCAAAATCAAAACAAGCATCTATACAGTAACTATTTTTAAACGATCAAATTATCAATATATATTTAAGAACGTTAATTTAGTAATTTATTGTCAGTTGGAATTTATGACTTATAAGTCAACAAATTTGTGATCTGGATCACAAATGACAAATTAAGCTAAAGACATAAATAGGAGTTAAGGGAATTTTTAGTTTGCTTTTTTGAAATGAATTTATTATAACATTATGCAGTTTTCTCTTTAAATAGTTTTGATATTAATCACTAAATTTATTAGAGAAATCGTATTTTATCGTTTGTTACAAGTGTGAAATTTACCTTTGGAATTTATGAAATAAAATTAGATAGAGAACATCAATATGAAATTCACAATATTTAATTTTTTCCCCACTGATATTAAAATCCCAATAATAAAATCATTTATCTGAGATAATCAATAGATCAAAAATGCAGTTTTGTACTGAAAATTATTATCAATAAAAATATGAAAACCTTGGGATTTAAAAATCTGGGAGCAAATTAAGGATGTTGTTGAAAAAATACCCTTGCGAAGGTTTTTGTTTAATCAAGTTTCTATATGTTGATGAAAATTAATAGTAAACTACAATATATAGTATTCAACGAAACCTTCGCAAGGGTAAATTGTACTAAATCAACAGAATCATTAATCAGAACCTCAAATTAAAAACCGTCTCCACTCCTTTCTTCGACTGAACTGTAATCGTTCCCCGATGCAATCGCATGATCTGTTTCGATAAACTGAGTCCAATGCCAGAGCCCTGTTCCTTCGTTGTGAAAAATGGGATAAAAATTTTTTCCAATACATCTTCTTCAATTCCAATGCCATTATCAATCACCTGGATGATGACCCTGCCTCTTTCGTCCATTTTCGATAGTAGTTTAATCCTTCCATCATGTCTATTCTTGACAGCATCTATTGCATTAAGGATAAGATTAATCAAAACCTGCTCAACCATTTCGGCATCGGCTGTCAATTCCAGCGATTCAGGATCAACAGTAGTCTCAAAATTAACACCATTATCCCCGATTTGCGTTTTCATCAGTTGTTTGACTCGGTCAAAAAGCGATGAAACTGGGAAAATCTGAAAATTGGGTCGAGGAATGCGAGTCAATTTCCGATAGGATTCAACGAAATGGAGCAAGCCCTGGCTGCGTTTTTGAATCGTCTGCACAGCGCCTCTTACATCGTCAATTGTATCTTCACAAATTTGTTTTGGACCCTCTTTTTCATCTGAGGAATCAGTCAGCATTTGATTCACAGTAGATGCCAAAGAAGAAATTGGTGTTACTGAGTTCATGATTTCATGGGTGAGAACACGGATTAAATTCTGCCAGGCCTCCATCTCTTTTTCTTCTAATTCACTCTGAATATTCTGGAGGGAAACCAAAGTATATTTATTTTCACGAAGAATAAATTCGGTTGAATAGATCGCCAATTGGAGAAATTCATTATTATCCTGGATTTTGACCAGTCCTTTTTCTCCGGGCTTCATCTTGAGCAACGTATCGACCAACTGCCTACTGAACTTCCTTAATTCATTGACATTTTTCAATCGAACAACCTTTAATAACCGTTTGGCAGAATTATTAATCAGTTGCACGTCGCCATTCGGCTGAAAAGAAATTAGTCCAATACCAACATGCTGCACAACGGTATGCAAATAGCGAAAGTGCTCCTCTTTTTCTGCCCTGGTCTCCTGGAATTTTGCCAGGACTGCATTGAAAGCTGATTTTAACTCATTGAATGAAGTACCGAATCCAGCGCCAATAAATGTCTGTGAAAAATCTTCATATTTGATAGCATCCAAAAAGCGGGTCAAGTCTCGGTTGGTTCGTTCGATATAGTGAATAAGCGAGTAAATCTCATAGATGATGATGACGCCAGTGATGAAGCTCATAGCATAGAGTGAAGTGCGTGTAATTAAATAGAAAAAGACATAAAAGGTGGCGCCCAAAAAAATGACTCGGAGAATACAGATCAGCCTAAAATTTTTATATACCATACTTTTCCATTCTTCGATAAAGAGAGGTTCGAGTCAAACCCAATTCTTTGGCAGCTTTGCTCAGGTTACCACCATATTTTTGAATCGCTTTTCGGATTAACATTTTCTCAGCTTCTTCGAGATTATAATTTTCAAAAATAATTCCCTGCTCTTTAATCTCCCTGTCTGGGAGAAAGATATCGGTCGGATTGAGCACTGTCGAATCCGTCATAATTACGGCTCTTTCGATGGCATGTTGCAACTCCCTTACATTGCCTGGCCAGTGATATTTTTGGAGCTTCTTTATGGTCGCACTATTGACTCGTTTTGACGGCACTCGATATTTCTTACAGTAAATTTGCATAAAATGATCGACTAATAATGGCATATCCTCCTGTCGTTCTCGAAGCGGTGGGAGAGGAATCTCAACGGTATTAATTCGATAAAGCAAATCCTGTCTGAATTCTTTCTTTTCTACCATTTGATAAATTGGTCGGTTTGTCGCACAAATTAACCGAATATCGATAGGGCGGGTTTTATTGGAACCTAATCGAGTTACTTCTCGATTCTGAAGAACGGTCAATAATTTTGCTTGCAGCGGTAATGGTAAATTCCCGATTTCATCAAGAAAAAGTGATCCGCCAGAAGCAATCTCGAATCTGCCAGCCCGATCTTCTTTAGCATCCGTGAACGCACCTTTAACATGACCGAATAGTTCACTTTCAAAAAGTGTATCGGTTATTGCTCCCATATCAACCGTGATGAATACCTCATTCGCCCGAAGGGATTGACGATGGAGTTCTCTGGCAACTAATTCCTTTCCCGTACCATTTTCACCCAGGATTAAAACGTTTGCTTCAGTTTTGGCAACTTTTTCAATTGTTGAAAAAACTGTCAGCATGGCAAGGCTGACGCCAATAAAATCTTTAAACGGTTGATCCAAATCGGCGCTAAGCTGAATCTGTCGGCTACGGAGATTGTCCACTTCGGTTCGGGATTGCCTTAAATTTATCGCCGCCGAAATCGTTGCCAATAATTTTTCATTTTGCCAGGGTTTGAGAATAAATTCAGTGGCACCTGCTTTGATGGCTTTGACTGCCATTTCAACATCGCCGTAAGCCGTAATTAAAATTACCACTGCAGAAGGGTCAATCTCAAGGATTTTATTGAGCCAGAAGAAGCCTTCTTTGCCGCTGGTCATATCTCTGGCGAAATTCATGTCCAGTAAAACGACATCATAATTCTCATTTTGTAGCAATGTTGGAATACTATCTGGCGTTTTTTCAGAATGCACCAATTCAAAATGTTGTTTGAGGAACAAACGGGCTGCTAATAAAATGTCTTCGTCATCATCGACAACGAGTATTTTGCCGTGTTTGTCAGGCATGGGATTTATCCTTTGTAAATATCTCCTCGGGTGTCTACCTTTTGCATATAGATTAGCAAACGATCTTCAATTATTTTATAGAGAAAGCGATACTTTCCAATACGAAGACGATAAAAATCGGGCCTTCCTTCAAGCTTTTTGATATCCAGATCAGATGGATAAAGGTCTTCTTCAAGTTTTAAGAATATATTGATTATTCTTATTTTCTCCTTTGGTGTTCTCTATCAATGAATTAAATAACCTGCTTCCGAAACTCAATTTCATACATTTGATGGTTTTCCTTCCAGCCATCTATCTTTTACATCGTTAAAGTTAATTGTTTCCCCTCTTTCTAACTCTTTCATTGCCTCGTCATGTTCTCGAAGTTCTTCTTCAGTTAAATAATCAGGTTAACATTCTTCAATAACTTCGATCTGTTCAAATTTGCGGTAATTTTCAATGAATTTTTGAAATTCTTCTTTTGGAATAATGACTTTATTGTCGATCGTTCTCGTGTGTAATACTATAATTTTTGGATCACCTCTGAATCTTATTTGATAATCATTTTTTTATAATTGCAACGTTGTAAACTAAACAATTAATTTGTAAAAATCAAGCATAAAAAATTGTTTGCATTTAAAGTAGACAAGATTTATATTTAGATAAGTTTAATTCACCAATTTTATTGTTATTTGCTCAGCGGATAAATGAAACCAACTGATGGGCGATCAGGCTTTATCTGTTGGCTTCATTCATCCGTTGGGCGTCATTTTTGGATTAATAAAAATAGAATCCTTACCGATTAATTTCAATAATTCCAACTTGAACTTATGAATGCTGAAAACACAAAATCCTTAGAATTAGCTCAACAAATCATCAATCTCGATGCCAAATGGCTGCAACCATTCGTTGTCGAAGATCCATTCAATAATGACATAAGATTACAGGGCTTTTTGTCTCAAAAGCCAGATCACCGTTACGGTGCTTTAGTCATCACCCATGTTGGTGGAAAAGAATCGCCACAATTGATTCTTGCGACACCCAAATTGCATTATCCATTCGGGAAAGATGGGAAATTTCATTTTCCACCGATTAAGAAAATTCATATCTACGAAAAACTTGACGGCACAAATGTACTCGCCTATCGTTATCAGGATGCCGAGGGGAATTGGTTCCTGACGTACAAGCTTCGGCTCTATCCAGTTCTGCGTAATAGCCGCTGGGGGCCATTTCTGGATATGTGGAAAGAACTGGTACAAAAATATCCACTTATTCCACAATTGGCGTCGGAAAATGAATGCAATATCAGTTTTGAGATGTACGGTATGCTAAACACCCACCTCATGCTCTACGATGTTGAGCTGGAAGTAGCGGTATTGTTCGGTATTCGAAAAGATGCAAGTATCGTGCCTTTGTTTCATCTCAATCCTTTCAATGTCCCGGGCGCACCGTTCATTGACGAAATTTCTGCAAAAAATGATCCCGTCAAAAAATACGCTGAAATCCGAGAAAGGATGGAAAAACAGATTCGTCAAACTGATGATGAAAAATTAGCTGGTATGGAAGGAACCGTCTGGTATGTCGAAGAACCCAATGGCATCGTAACGATGTGGAAGTGCAAACCCGAATCGGTTGAAGAGATCCATTGGGCGACGGGTATCAATAACAAAGCAGTGCTGGCGACATGTTGGAATTACCTGGAAACTAGCGACTTTTTAAACTATGAAAATCTTTTGCCCTTGCTGCTTGAAGAATATGAGCTGAGAGATATTGAAAATTTTAAAAAATATATCGACAATTGTATCGTCCAGGTCAATCAAGAAGTTGATTTTCGGGAACGAGTCTTGAATGAATACGATAAGTTGGGCATTTCCATTCATAGCGATAAAAGTAGTGTGATGCGGGCGATGTCCCAACTTTTTAATCGAAGCGAAATGCAGAAAGTTTATACGACGATTGTTAGAAATCGATAGTTTTTAAGTGGCGTCAGCGAGTATTGACTGGTTAAAAGAGTAAGTGTGTGGTAAAAGTGAATAGTGAATCGTTAAAAATGAAAAGGGAATATTGGAATAGTGTAATACTTAAATTGTGCGAAACTCATTAGTCTGGTTCCCACTTTTCCATTTTTCCAGAATTCCATCATTCCATGTTAGTGGTCATATTTTAAAGAAAATCAATCATTTCCCAAATTATATATCCCCAATCCCGCGTCACAAATTTTTTAAATTTTTTACGTGACTTTTTGAAAATGATATGATATATTAGTATAAGTCTGAGATAAAACAAATCGGCAATAACTACGACTGGTTCGGATAAAAAAAGCCCATTACAGAATCGCCTAATATGGTTTAATTTCAACGACTACTGCTAGAAATTCCCATTTAAATCCTCTGCTGATAACTGCCGAGTGCTGAAAACTGACTGCTAAATGCCGATTATTAACCGAACACTGCTCCTTTGCTCAATTTTTAACATACGCTTCTTACGCTTAATATCTACGGAAGTTTGGTTTTCATTGTACCAAAAAGGATGTTAAAATGAACCAAAGAAATTATAAAACGGGCATATTTTTAGTTTTCATTTTTAGCGCAGCTTATTGCGATATTAATAAATTTGAAAACCAAGATTACAATTCATCGTGTGTTGGTGGATTGTGGTTTGGGTTTTTTGATATCTTTAATGATTGTCACTTCTATGAAGGGGCAATAAATGAACTAAATCCTATATTTGACTGGAAGATGGTTAAGAAAACCCGAACAAAAACCAAATGTGGAATAATAAATTTATTTTAACTTATGCAAGTAAAAACCTTTTTAGAGTGAACTCATAAATAAATTATTAAAAATTTATTTCACTGCTTTAGAGAGAACTCCTCAGGCATTCAAATTTATGGAGGACAATATTCTGGGTAAAAAAAATAAATTGCACAAAATGTCTTATTTTTTTTATCATCTTTATATTTATTAGTTTAACTACCTCATCTTATTCTCAAAAATGGAAAGGTGAAATAAGTCTAAAAAACGGAGTGAAATATTTACATAATAGTAACAAAGGATTATGGGGAAAAAACAAGGAAGTAATCATTATTCCAGAATTCTCTATTGGAAAATTAGAAGGGAAAAAGACAGAGGTATTTGGCTTTATAACTGATATTGAGATTGATTCGATCGGAAATATTTATATCGCTGACGAGAGGAACTATGAAATTCGTAAATTTGATAACATGGGAAATTATCTATTAAGTATAGGGAAAAAAGGTGAAGGTCCAGGAGAAATTATTCATCTAACCAATATAGAAATTGACAGCAAAAACAATGTATATGTACTTGATAGATCATTAAAAAGGATTTCAATTTTTGATTGTAATGGGGAATTTGTTAATTCATTCAATTTTAATCTATGGGCTAATAATTTGTTAATAAATTCTAAGGACGAATTACAGGTAGTTGGAGAAAAAAATGGTAACATTTTTCACGTGTTCAATGAAAAGGGTATCTTATTGTATTCTTTTGGAAAGCCAATTAAATCCCCAATAAAAGAAATAGAAAATTTTCAAGCTCTAAGAAGCCCAACAGTTGTATTTATGGATGAACTCAATAATCTTTATCATACTAATCCATTTAAATATGAAATTATAAAATATAATTCCAAATTAAAGTTAGCAGAAATTATTGATAGAGATATTGTATTCCCAGAACCAGAAATTATGAAAAGAATCTCAAAGAGCGGTGCAATTCAAATAATTCCTATGCTTAGAGCCGGCTATACATCTATTATAAAGTTAGATAATGATATACTGGCAATTTTTCTTTTTATGGAATCTAAGAATTCAGAAAGACCAATTGAATTTGTGGACTTTTACAACTCTGAAGGGAAGTTTCTGGGAAGCTTTAATATACCTGAGAGTTTTTTTATTGCTAAATTTGCTAATGATAAATTTTATGCTGTAATATCTGAACCTTTCCCGCAAGTGATAAGATATACAATTAAGTTGATTAATAGATAAAATATAAATTATATCTTATTGATCCTTACATTTTTAGATGACTTTGCAAGAAAAGTTATTCAGAACGTCAAATAAGTTTTCTGATATTTATATCTTTACGAGTAACAATCCACCATACATCTATAATTTGTCTCTTAAATTATCTTAAATTATGAAGCAATGCTGTTCGAAAAAACTGATGGCTAAACCACCTTCATTATAGCCCATCGTTTGTCCACTGTTTCGGCTATGGACAAAATTATTGTGCTGGATAATGGCAGAATTGTGCAGATGGGAACGCATCATGATTTAATTCAGCAGGATGGGTTGTATCGGACGATGTGTGCGGAACAGATGTTGGTGAGTAGTTAGTGGTGAGTCGTGAATGGCAAAATGGGAGTAATGACTTTTTATTTCAGTTAATTATTTCTCTCGCCCCAAATGTCTCACATTTCACGTTTTACGTTTCACTTTTCACGTCTGATGTTTCACGTTTGCCTTACTTCATATTGAATCTAAAATTTTAAAAATGAGTTTAAAT
>JABAOH010044848.1_pt1 | contig 16756 bp, 23 predicted proteins | sample 7062181 | NCBI WGS metagenome assembly JABAOH01 (sample SAMN14538630, study PRJNA623070) | marine sediment metagenome | biome: marine biome [ENVO:00000428]; feature: marine pelagic biome [ENVO:01000023]; material: deep marine sediment [ENVO:00002113]; isolation source: pool of 5 deep marine...
CATTACTACATGGCAAACTATCGCTTCTACAACTACCCTTACGTGTATGCCCAGCTGTTTGTGTTTGCTCTGTACCAGCTTTACAAGGAACAGGGCGAGAGCTTTGTTCCTAAGCTGAAAAGGATCTTAGCCGCGGGTTCCAGCAGGTCTCCTCGCGAACTTGCTGCTGAACTGGGCTTTGATATCACTAAGGAAACATTCTGGCAGAAGGGCATGAAGCAAGCTAAAGAATTCATCGATATGCTGGAAGAAACCCTCTAGTTCGCGGCTACTGATCGAACTGGAATAAAGACTAGCAACTCAGGCGGAAACTACTGCTTCACGGTAGAGAAGGCTCTTTCAGCAATGGAAACGCATGCCAAGAGATCGTCTATTGTTGCGATGAAAGTTTGCAACCGTGTTTTACACTCCACTTGGGTGTACACTTTGTTCTTTTGCCTGGTTGTCTTTACAAAGAGTCCATGTGGAACTTCTACGTTGTCAGGTGAAACCGCGTTTGCAACTGCCTCAGCTTCTCTGACGGCCTTGTAGATAAGTGTGATTTCAGCTTTCAAGGGGTTTTCCCTCTAGCTGTCTTTTAACAAGGTCGTCCACAAGTTTGACGAACGCATCCACGTTTTTAATAGGCACCTGTGCTCCAGCTGCTATGTCGTGTCCTCCTCCTCTGCCCAAGTGTTTTTCAGCTGCAATCTTCAGGATTTCTCCGAGGTTCAAACCCTTCTTTACAACGGGATCCAAGGTTCTCGCAGAGAATTTTGCGAATTCTTCTCCTTTAACCGCCGAATATGCTATCAGAGGTTTCTCTAGTTTCGGCAAGTTGGTTGACAAGATAGATGCTAGAGTCCCAATCATTTTGTCGTCAATGATGCCCTCGCCGTGAGCCACATAGATGCTGTTTAACTCCTCTATGCGTCCAGGTTCTTCGGTTAACCATCCCAGATATTTTGTGATTGTTCTGCGGTATTCATCTAGTACTTTACTAGCTTCCTCCAGCGCTGCGCCTCTGTCTCCCATACAGATGGCTACTCCCAAACCCGCCCTGCCTATTCGTCCAGTGGAGTTAAGGAGAACTGAAAATTCTCTGGCATCCCTAAGGGGCGTCCAAGGCTCCTCATGGGTCAACATGTAAACGCGTCCAATTAGATTCAATGCCACGTTGCCAGAGAGCCCTTTTGAGGCAAGATGGTCTGCCAGTGCCGAACAAAGCTTCTTTTTCTCCTCCTCTGAAAGGTCGCGAAGGGCCCGCCATTTATCTCCTTTTTTGGGAGTTATCCCTATGCTTGCGAGAAAAGCCACGCTTCGGTCTTCCTGACCGCTTATGTCGGGAATAAAGGGAACAGTCGTGTAAGCCAGCGCCTTATGGATAGGTCGGGTTTCTCTGCCGAAAAAGAGAAGGTCGGTCTCAGTCTGCAAGCCACCTGTTTTCTCTGCGTCTTCAACAATTATTCTGTTGGCTCCTCCTAAAGTTCTAGATTCGTATTTGTCCTGTAGGTCTCCAAGGGTTCCTACAACCGCAATTGGAGCTAAATCCATGTTATCTTGATTGAGAGCCTTAGCCACTAAATATGCCACTCCGGCGCCGCTGAGGTCCCGTGAGCCGTCGATTCCATGAAGATGGGGGTTAACATGAACAAACATGGGATCGGCTTCTTCTGTGGTTTGATGATGATCAAGTATAATCACTTGCTTATCCGCAAGCTGGCTGTTCAACACGTCTAGGTTGCCACTTCCAAAATCTGCAAATATGATTAACGCGGGCTTCTCTGCAGCGATGCTGCTTGCAACTTTCTCGTCAAGCCATCTTTCAATTCGAATACGAAAAGACGCGCCTGCTCTTCCAAGAGCCTTTCCTACTATTCCAGCCGCTGCTAAACCGTCTGCGTCTAGGTGAGAGGAAACATGAATAAAATCGCCGTTTTCCACAGTTTTCAGAATCAAGTCTGCAGCTTGTTTAGCGTTTTCTTGAAGAGAACCGAGTTGCTCTTTGCTCACGGCGTTGTTGGACATGAAAACCCCTATCGGATGGAGGCAGTTTTGGCTTCATACTTCCAATCTGGAGGGAGTGTGCCTTCGCGCTTGTAATAGCGTGAGAGTTTGTAGATCTTTGATTCGATGAGTTGAAGCGCCCGTTTGTTCGGCAGGTCCTTTTTGTTCTTTTCAAGATGCACATACAGCCGACTGGCTTTCTTTAACAAGTTTTCTAGGTCTTCTGGAAGAGAGGGAGCAAGTTCAGCGTCCTTCAGTATCTGGGTCACTGTTTTTCCCATAATTGGCTTAACTAGCGGGATGCCGTATTGGTCACGAAGAATTGTTCCTATCTTGCTAGGGCTGTGGCCTTCTTTAGCAAGTTTAATAACTAGGGCTTCCACTTCTTCCGCGGTATATCTGCACCATGTGGGGGCTCTTTTGCTTACAGGTCGTGTTGAATGGGAACTTCCCCTTTCAGTTTTGGGCAACTTTACTCCTCCGAAGACTCCTAAAGAGCGACGACCTCATCATATTTAAAACCTTCGTTTCTATGTAGACTTATACCAAGCAGCAAATTTTCGTATGGCCAGAGCCCTGTGCGAAAACCGGTTTTTCTCAGCTGTCGTCATTTCAGCAAAAGTTTTGCCAGTCCCCGCTCTGGGCTCAAAGATCGGGTCATACCCGAAGCCTTGGTTTCCTCGTTCTTTTACAGCTAATTCCCCCTCAACTTTTCCGTGAAAACATTGAGGAGAAGCTTGTTCGGGGCTGTGAAACACAACTACCGAATGGAAATATGCGTTTCTTTTTGCGATTCCTTCCATAAGTTTGAGAATTCCCTTTGTTCCCAAGGTTCGGTAAACATAGGAAGAGTAGGGTCCAGGAAAACCTTTTAACGCTTCAATAAAAAGCCCAGCATCCTCAACCAGAACTGGCAGGCCAGATTTTTCCACAGCGTCTCGAACACTGGCTTCTGCAATTTCCTCTAAGTGGTCACTTTGAACCTCGATGGCTTCTATTCTTAGCATAGCGGCTGCAAGTCCTTGTTCAGCAAGCACCTGACGGGCCTCATTGAGCTTGTGAACGTTAGTTGTCACGAAGAAGGCTACCCTACCTTTCGGAAAATCAGCAAAAACGTTATGTTTATCCAAGCCTTTCTCTACTTTCCTGCTGAACATAGTAATCGTAACCAAAACCAAATTCGGCATTTGGTAAATAAGAGTTGTGAATACACGCAATCAGAGTCACGAGCACATTAGACAGAAGTCTTAAAGATTTGCAAATTAGGCTTTTGTCGATTAATTCAAAACCTTTTTAGAAGTTCACATCTAGCTCTATGCATGTTTTGTCTAATAGAAGATGTTTTCACAAATGATAAATTCCGAATGTAACAATAGTTACAACATTGGGAGAAAAGGATTGTGAGAATAGAGAGGAAAGCAGTTCTTGGAATATTGTCTTTGCTGCTTTTGATAGGCATGTTAACACTGATATTCAACGTTCAATCTGTTAGAGCGTCTGGAACTGTTTATATTAGGGCTGACGGAAATGTTGACCCTGATACAGCACCTATCACGACTGTTGACAATATCACCTACACCTTCACTGACAACATTTATGACGAGATTGTTGTTGAGAGAGATAACATTGTGGTTGATGGGGCAGGCTATACCCTTCAAGGAACAGGAAGCGGGAAAGGAGTGGACCTTACAGGAAGAAGAAACGTTACAATCAAAAATATGGAAATCAAACAATTCGTCTTTGGAATATATCTGAACCATTCTTCAAGCAATAGTATAATAGAGAGCGATTTCATCTCAATCACCTTCGAGTGCATTCGCCTTTACGAATCTTCAAATAACACCATAGCTGCAAACAACCTAATACTGAACGATATAGATGGAATTACTCTCTACGGGTCTTCAAACAATAATATAACACAGAATTACTTAATGAGCAACTATGATGGCATTCGACTCTATGAATCCTCAAAGAACAGCATAACCGAAAATATAGTAAAAGAGAATTACTATGGCATTTTTCTTGCTTCCTCCTCGGACAATAACATCGGTAATAACAACGTTACAGCAAATCATGGAACTGGAATCAACCTCTATTGGTCTTCGAACGAAAACACTATTTCTGGAAACAACATAACAAGCAACGATTATGATGGCTTGAGACTGGAAGATTCTGACGATAACGTTATTGCTGGGAATGTAGTGTCAAACAACAGTTTTGATGGAATCGCCCTTTACAATTCTAATAGAAATGAAATTAGCAGAAATACAATAGCGAACAATTCTCACGATGGAATGTACTTGGGGTACTACCCAACTTCTTCCAACGACAATGTCATCAAGGAAAACTTCATATCAAGCAATTGGTTTGGCATAGTACATGTCTATTCCCAAAGTAACCTCATCTATCACAACAGCTTTATTGGAAACGAGAAACAGGTCCATTTTGTACCAGAGTATTCAAGAGTCAATGTTTGGGATGATGGTTACCTTTCTGGTGGCAACTACTGGAGTGACTATGAGGATAGATATCCTGATGCTTTAGAACTTGATGGTTCAGGCATATGGGATACACCATACTTAATTGATGAGAACAATCAAGACAACTATCCTTTGATGGAACCTTGGACTCCAGCATCTCCTATTCCAACAACCATAGAAGATTTGAAGACTAAGATTGAAGAATTTGGGTTGGAAGGTGAAATTGACAATCAAGGAATAGTCAGAAGTCTTAGTGCTAAACTGAATGTAGCTCAAAGACTTGTTGGCAAAGGAAACGTGGATGAAGCCAAACGAGTTCTGGAAGACTTTGTCAAACAGGTTCAGGAACTATCAGGGATACACGTAACAGTTGAAGCAGCAGATATCCTAATCCAATCAGCAGAATACATACTGTCTCATCTATAACCTCTTTCTTCTATTTTGGAGCACTCTATGAAGAGACTATTGAGGTGAAAGAGAATCAGGGTACTCTTCAAGATGAGTACACGTGCACAAAAAGTCTTAATACAACCAAGAATCTCCAAAATTCACTTCACGGATGAAGCACTGTTGGTTCTCGAGTTTTAAAGAGACTCTCTCTCTCTTCCAGCAGTGCCGACTCATCAAAACTTCAGGAAAGAGTACAGTAGCTTCTAGAACATAAGACCAGAAACAGTAAAAGGGATTCTTGACAGTAAAGACGGTTCTGGAGAGAGAAAGGGGTTCCCCTAAATTCATCTCATTCTTCTATGAAAGTCTCAACTAGACAGATTGAGGAAAGAAGAAAAGAGTAAGGATCTAGTGTTTACTTCATCTTGCTTGATATTCGCCAATAAGGACAGTTTTGATTCAAGTGTTTTTCTTTTTGGTCTTCTCCCGTTCAATCTTCCTCAAACAGAGGTGCATTGGTGCTGACAAGGTGCATAGCCCAAGAAACAAGCGTATCACCTTCGTACCAGATGACGTTACCCCCTAACCATATACCCGTCTGCTTTTCATAATACATTGTGTAATGTCCAAATGTGCCATCCCATTCTGTAGGAGTGTATACTATCCAAGCATCCACCTGTTCTCCCATCACTGACATTCTTTGGCTTCCAATTATCATAACAGAACCACCCCAGTAAGCAACGACCTCGTCTCCCATATGCAAGTCTGTGGGAAATAGAGCCTCTGAATAACCTCCTACTTCGACGTCACCTGAAGGAGAGTCAGCCCATACTATTCTTCGTGTTTCGACATCAATCTTCGCCACCCGATCGTCGCTAAGGTCATCTGGCTGATTTTCACTATCTCTTACCCAAATGAAGTCTGGCTCTGATGGATCTCCGTAGAACGTAACCATCCTAGAGAGCAATCGTGGAAGTGTAGTCCCAGTATGGTAAACCTGATAAGACAAGGTCATTCCAACAAATGGCATTTGCTTTCTGGTTGGCGTGCCACTAAGTGTTTGTATGAAAGGCAAGATTAGGATAGATGCTGCAGTTAACAAGACTAATGATACAGCTACTTTCCTCAACAAATATCACCTCCTTTCTCTATCTATTGCCTTCCATTACATGTCAAGTGGAACTAAAAATTTATGGAGAAAAGTTCTAGTAGTCTATTCTTTTTTCATCCTAGGTTGCATCAATAATTTAAGGAGAAAACTTCTATCTACCTTAACGATTAAGATGTCAAAGAAGAAACCTAGAAAGAGAATCAAAGTCAAAGGAAAATACATGCAAGTGAGACAGCGTTCCACTAGGAAAGGCAAGAAAGGAACAATCTTGGGCAAATGGAAACCTGAGAAAAAGACTCGAAGAAGACGTAGGAAGAAGAAATAACACTCTGCTAGATGTGTTGGTCTAATCATCCTCTTATTGGATGTTTAAACTTATCATAGTAAGGTTGTTCTCTTCAGTCAATGTTGCTTCTCTTCTGATATATTCAAAGTTTAGAAACAATCGCTTTTTATATAAGCATAACGTTTTCATTTGATTACCTTTCGGAAACATAACGTCCCCTTCTTTCTATTGCTCGAATCTTGTTAAACACATCTTCTGCTTCCTTTTTGCCAACAACCTCGGAATACCCTGCAATAACCATCTTAAAACATTCCTTGGCATATTGGTAATGCGTGCTCTGCAGAGCCCTTTTCATAAGATGCAGATCGACACCTCTCGCTTCTAGCTCCTTTGACTGTTCGCTTAGTCCAAAGTCTACAAGGAAAATTTTGCCATGAGGCGTCAGAATCATGTTGGATGTGGTGAGGTCGCCGTGAACGATGCCGTGGCAGTGAAGGCGTCCAATAAGCGTGCCGATGTGATGGCAGAGACCTGTTCTTTCGGTTTGTGAGAGGTTGTTCAGAATCTGTTTAACTTGTTTGCCTTTGATGTATTCCATGATGATATTTGCGTTGGCTATGTCCACGAGATATATGGTTGGAGTTGGAACCCCTGCCTCCTTTGCTTTGTGAATGGTTTGGGGCTCATGTAAAGTGCGTTGAACCCGGATTGTTTCGTCTAAAGCTGAGAGCCTGTAGGCTTTGGGAAGCCTCCGCTTCATAATTACTTTTCGACCTTGCCACTTTTCTAGGTATAGGCTGGCTTCAGCGCCTTTCTTGAGAAGCATCCTCTGCTTAGCCTCCAACCCAAGGCGCGTGAACCTCGTTTAAGCGCCACCTCAGCTTGACAAAGCTCTTCTCTATGGATGTCGACAGGCCATGCTTGTGAGCAAGAATGCCTGTCCATGCAATCATGGCACCATTGTCCAGCGCATACTGCTTCGGCACTACGCAAAGTCTGGTGTTGTGCTCTTTGGCGATGGTTTTTAACATGGATTGCAGCCGCTTGTTGGCAGCAACTCCGCCAGTTAAGAGCATTTCTTGCTTTTCCGTGTGTGCCAAGGCTCTTTCTGTTACCTCGGTAAGCATGGAAAACGTTACTTCCTGCAAACTGTAACATAAGTCTTCAAGATCATGTTTTCCGCTGTGAAGTAGTTCGATGGCTGCTGTGAGTAGACCGCTAAACGATAAGTCCATACCTTTTACGACGTATGGAAGCGGAACGAAATTTTGACCTTTGGATGCCAGTTGCTCCACAAGAGCGCCATAAGGTGCACCCTTTTTTTGGCGTAGACCAGCTTCTCTAGCGAACACGTCGAGACAGTTTCCAACTGCAATATCCAAGGTTTCTCCGAAAACCCGGTAACGTCCTGCTTCAAAGGCGGCAACTAGGGTGTTTCCACCTGAGACGTAGAGGGTTAAAGGATCTTTGGCGCCTGTTGTGAGTTTACCGACTTCAATATGCGCCACACAGTGATTAACCCCCACTAACGGAACTTGAAGATAAGACGCCAAAGCACGAGCCGCTGTTGCCCCTGTTCGAAGACAAGGCCCCAACCCTGGACCTTGAGAAAAGGCGATTATCTTTATTTCATGAGGTCGTATTCCAGCCTTTTGAAGAGCTTCTGCCAAGACTTTTCCAGCAACTTCAACATGATGCCTCGCCGCCTCTCTAGGATGAATGCCCCCTGTTTCCGGCATGAACATGCTCATTTCATTGGCGAGAATTTCACCTTTGAATGAGAGGATTCCAACGCTGAAATCGTCGGCTGTGGATTCTATGCCTAAGCAGTAGGAATCGGCCTTTCTTCGTGGTGCCAAGGGATTTTCACCATTCTTCAAGCGCTTGTCTCTACATGTAACTTTTTATTGTTAAACTGCCCTATTTATATAGTAGAGAAAAACGGGCACCGAGGAATCGAAAGTATGCCTAAACGAGACGACCTTGAATACAAAGCGTTACATGTCATCGTAAACATGGGAAGCCAAGGTGTGCTACAATCGGATTTATGGCGTAAACTAGGCGCCAGCAGCCGAGAAGGCTCACGAATAGCCTTAAAACTGGAGAATAAAGGATTAATAATACGGGAAAAGGAACTTTTCGGAAGCAGATGGACCTATAGGCTTTACCCGAAAAGGCGTCCTGCATCTATCAGCTCCATTGTTGATTGTCCATGTCTAATGTGTCCAAACGACGCTCGATGCGGAGCTTGGGGCACCATCTCTCCTTACGAGTGTGAAAGATTAACTGAATGGATTCTAAGCTTAACACAGGGCAAAGCCAACCCTTCTGGTGAAAGCTAATATTGCCAAAAGCTTGGGCCAGAGAGAGGCAGAGAGATTATTATTACCGCAAGTCAAAGGAAGAAAAGTACAGGTCCCGTGCAACATACAAGCTTCTTGAAGCAGCAAATAAATACAGGTTCATTAAGTCTGGCGACATCGTAGTGGATTTGGGAGCTGCTCCTGGCGGTTGGATGCAAGCATCGAGGAAAATCGTGGGTGACACGGGCTTTGTCCTTGGTGTTGACATCAAATCTGTTAAACCTCTGAGTTTTTCCAACGTTCAGACCTTAATTGGTGACATTACTGACTCTCAAATAGCAGAGAACATTAAGAAGCTTCTTCCCCGTCCCGCAGATGTTGTGGTTTCCGACGTTTCACCAAATATTTCAGGAGTTTGGGAACTTGACCACGCCCGACAAATCGATCTTGCTCAACGGTCACTGCTTATCGCAAAAGGCGTTATGTTAGCTGGAGGAAACTTTTTCGTTAAGGTTTTTCAAGGCGACATGTTGAAAGATTTTGTTAGAGAAGTTGAACAGCATTTTAGCTTTGTGAAGCTAGTAAAACCGAAGGCAAGTAGAGCGAAGAGTGCCGAAATTTTTGTTCTCGGGATGTATATGAAAAGAACTGGTGGGAAGTAGGCGCTAAATAGCCAGTTCCGCTTCTCTCAAGCTACTTTTCTCTTTTATTCTCTCAGCAGCATAATAGGAGAGTTCTTTGAATTGGACATCAGTTAGAACTTGCTTTGCTCTCGCCAATATTTCGAGGCATATATCCTTGAAAACGAGGTCAGCACATCCATTTTTAGCGTCATCGATCAGCTCTTTGCAAGCCAAAACGAGCACTTCGTTCAACATTTTTCACCTCTGCCCTACTTTCAAAAGGGTGCTCCATTATAGTTTGCGACTTACAAATCTAGATCTGGAATATGAATTTACACCACGTATAAAAGGGAAATTTAAGTTGCTAGGGGGGCGATTGGAGCTAGGAGCATTGTTAGAGACGGAATTGGAATGAATAAGCGAACATATATGCCTAAAATCAACATGCCTATAGAGACAACTATCAAAGTGTAATCTGCCTTCTTCATCTTAAGCACGTAGAGGTTGGTGCGTTTTTCAGTTGCTCCCCAAGCCCGAGACTCCATTGCCTCTGCAAGCTCAAGGCTACGTCGAATGGCGCTTACAATGAGGGGGATAAGTATAGGAATGTAGTTTCTCACTCGTTTAAGGAAATTGCCCCGTTCAAGCTCTAAACCTCTCGCTTTCTGTGCATCCATAATCGTCTGAGCTTCTTCAGCCAAGACTGGAACAAAACGAACAGCGGTGGTGAAGGCGAAGCAAAATTCGTAGGGCACATGGCTTTGTTCAAGCGCTAAACTGAGGTGGTCTGGAGAAGTTGTAAGAAAGAATATGGAGAAAGATTCAACGAGAACTAGAAAGCGCAGAGCCATGGCGAGAGGATATTCCCATGGAGACATGCCCGGAGGATAAGTACCCCAAAAATATGCGAAAACAAAGTTGACAACGAAAAGGAGGGTTGCCAAAAATGCGGCGCCTCTTAATGACCTTATCCACTCTCGCTGCACACTTGCCACAAGCACGAAGGGTATTTGAATTAGAAACAAGAGGACAAGTGGCAAAACCTCAAGGAAAGCGATGGCTATTCCAAAAATTATCAAAACGTACAGGAACTTAACTCTCGGGTCTAATCGGTGAATTGGAGACGAAACGCGTCTAAACCTGAACCCTTCAAACACGCTCATAACTTCACCCCTTCTTCACAAAGTCGTAGAGTATCTTGCCTGCTTCGTGAACATTGATAACGTCTGTTGGCAAACCGAAGTCAGCTAATCCAAGGAAAATCTGGGTTATCTGGGGTGGCACAATGGAAGCTTTGAAAGTAAGTTCTTTATCTGTAAGTATCTCTTTGGAGTTCCCATCAGCCACAATCTTTCCTTCAGCCATCAACACAACTCTTGGACCACAATCTGCCACGAATTCCACATCATGCGTGACCACAATGACTGTTTTCCCTTGCGCGTTCAGCTGAACAATAAACTGGCGCAGCTTTTCTTTCTGTTCATAGTCCTGCCCGATTGTGGGTTCGTCAAGAACAACAACCTTCGGGTTCCAAGCGAGCACAGAAGCCAAAGCCAGTCGCTTTCGCTCTCCTCCACTAAGCATGAAGGGAGAGGTTTGGCGATACTGCGTCAGACCGAGGAGGTTAAGCGCCCATGTTACTCTTGTCTTAACCGTTTTTTCCTCAAACCCGAAGTTTTTAAGAGCATAAGCGATCTCTTCTTCAGCAGTCTCACAGAACAGCTGATGATCAGGATTCTGAAAAACAAATCCAACCTTTCGTGCCAAGCTGGCTACGCTTACTTTTCGCGTGTTCACTCCGTCAACGAAGACCTCACCTATGGCTGGCTTAAATAATCCATTAAAATGCTTAACTAGTGTCGTTTTTCCAGCACCGTTAGAGCCCATTATGGCGACAAACTCGCCGTCTCGGATAGCGAGAGAAACTCCCTTTAGCGCTTCAACCCCAGTGGGATAGGTGAAGTGGACTCCTTTAACCTCAATCACGTTTCAAAAAACCTCGCAACAGCTGAATCGCCTCTTCAGAGTTTACTGGAGCCCCGTCTAGGCGGATTCCATTCCGCCTTAACATCTGCCATAGTCTTGTGGCTTTGGGAATTCCAACGCCGATGAGTCGGGCGCTTTCAGAATCAAAGATTTCTCGAGGCTTGCCGTTTAGCGCAATTGTTCCTTCATTCATTATAACAACGTGGTTGGCATATTTCGACGCTAGATCTAAGCGGTGCTCAACGAGTATTACAGTTATTCCAAGTTTCTTGTTTAGTTCCCTGATGACTTCAAAGATTCTTTGAGCACCTAAGGGGTCTAGGAAAGAAGTGGGTTCATCCAGAACCATGATTTCAGGCTGCATAGCAAGTACACTGGCGATTGCAACTCGTTGTTGCTGTCCCCCCGAGAGCTCATGAGGCGCCCTTTCCCGCAACTCTTCTATGCTTGTCATCTGTAAAGCCCAGTTTACTCGTTTGCGGATTTCGTTTCTGGGCAATCCAAGGTTTTCAAGACCGAAAGCTACATCTTTCTCAACTGAAAGCGCGAAGAGCTGGTTTTCGGGATTTTGAAAAACAAGTCCAACATGACGGGCCATGTCGTAGATAGGATGCTCAGCTACAGTAAGTCGGGTGACAGTTAGCTCTCCTTCAAGTTTCCCAGCGTAAAAATGGGGAATTAGACCGTTGAAGCATCGGCAGAGGGTGGTTTTGCCACAGCCACTTGGACCAGTGAGGATGACGAAGTCTCCCTTCTCGATGGTTAGAGACACGTTTTTGATGGCTGGTTCTGTTCCGCTGGGATAGGTATAGGTGAGGTTTTTGGCTTCGATGATGGGCAAGTGTTGTCGCCACTCTATTTGGCAAATGAGGACTGAATCATTTAAGAGTAGCTACTTGAAAAGGAGTTTCCTCATGAATGAGCGTTTCAGTTGCACAGTTAAATATTCAAACTCTCTAATCTTAGGTTTCTGCTTGGACAGGACATCGCTACATCTACTGTTCAAGTTGAATAGTAAGAGAGAAAGATAGGATTCTCTTCAAAATTCTTCATAAGAACGATATGGGAAAACTATGCTTGAGTTAGTTTTTCTTTCAGAAACCTCAGGCAACGTTTGAGACTGGCTTCTGGATCTCCGATTCCATTAGCGCCTGCGGAAATCGCATGTCCTCCACCCATGCCGTGAAGATATTCGCCAAGAGGCTTGGCAACGTCTCGGCCAAGATGTACCCCGGTTTTTTCATGGAATTCGCGGCTTGCCCGCATGCTTATTTGAACCTTTTCGTCATGCTGACCGGCAACAATTGCCACGTGGGCTCCAAGACTTATCAAAGCGCGGGCAGCTGAGGCTTGATAGGCTCCGATGTGGGAAAAGGCAATCAGCCAGTTGTTGATTTTTAATAGTTTCACTCTTTTGCCCGCTTTGAGACGTGCTATGCGTTCTGAAGAGGTCATTGGAAGGGAAAGCAAGGGTAAGGTTTCTTCGGCTTTTACGCCGACTTTGGTGAGGTTTGCTAGAATCTTGAGTGTGGCGGAACTGGCTAGTATGAAGTGTCTGGTGTCAAAGGCTATTCCGAGAAAGAGGGCTTTAGCCTCGATCGGTGTCAATTTTGCCTCTGCTTCTTTGAAAAGACGGTAGATGATCTCGCAGGTGGAAGATGCTGTCTCGTCTGCCACTGTGAGGGTTGCCAGACTCTCCGTTTCTGGGTGGCTTGCATGATGGTCTATAACGATTATAGGAGCCTTTGAGGTTTTGACGCGTTCGCCCCATGTATCCAGCTGTTGAACGGTGTTGGTGTCCAGCAGCGCGATGACATCAGCTTCTTCGATGTTGGGTTGGTTTGTCAAGGTCATTGGCAAAGACTTTAGCATGAACTTGGAGAGTCTGCTGGGTCCTTGGGCTGCTGCGATCTCGATGTTTAGTTTTGGACGTAACTGTTTTAATAGTTGCGAGAAGGCGAAGGCGGAACAAACGGCGTCTGGGTCGGCGTTGTGATGGCATAACAAGAGAATCTGTTTTGCGTTGCGCTTGTCTATAAGCGAAGTTATCTCATGGATTTGCATGTCAGTTCCCTTAGGTACGCTTCAACAGCTCCAAACGCTTGTTTCGTGGCCTCCTTTGCAAGCTCTTCTGGGTCATAATTCTTCATTAAAGGCGACAGGACAATTTCAACCTCAACATCCACTGTAACGGGTTTTAGTCCTTCAGTGTCAACAGTTATGTTGAGAACCGAAACTTTACGCGAAGGAACCTTAGATAGAACGTGGTCTCTTGCAGCCTTCTCAGCAATGGCACATAATGTTTCCACTTGTTCGGAGGTTAACTCCGAAATGCCTATCTCTTCCAAAAGAACGTTCACCTAACAAATCAAGGCGAGACTGGACGCAAATCTTCTTGAAGCTTAGTCTGCAAGTTTTTCACTTGGGTTCGCAATCGTTCTTCTTGCTTGCCGAGCACGGTGACGCGGGTGTTAAGGAGTTCCTTGCGTTCCGTTAGCTCCGTGACAACCTTTGGGCGTTCAGCCTTCACAAGAAGAGAACCTATAGACTTGTAGATAACTGCGGCATCCTTAAGCTTTCCCAGCTCGCTTAATGCTTGGTCAACCTCGGTGAGCTCTAGTTCTAGCTGTTGCTTCTGCGTCAAAACCACTTGCAAAGTTTGCTGCAACTGTTGAAGCCTAAGAAGACGCTCTTGCACCTTCGGCGGAAGCTTCGAAATTTCTTCGCTCATCTGGCTGCCTCAAACAATTTTAATGGTTTCTCTCAGCAATAGGGTTTCCTATCAATTAAGTGTTTTTCAGAGAACCCATCAAACTCGTTGTCGCAGACTCTCCATCACTGACCACGTATCATTAACCAGAGCTATCCAACGCAGGTACGAGTTTGTCACTGCTCGCAGAGCCGAAGTGTCTCGCGCTTCAAATATGAGTGTTAGGACATTTCCTTCTCTTTTGATCTGAACCCTTGAACGACTAGTTAACGACTTTTCGGTTTCTGGCTGAAGCGCCTTCAAAGCAATCTTCAAATGGTTCTCTGATTGAAATCTCAAGCGAACAACCGCGCGCGCCTTCATTCGTAAATCTTCCCTAGTTGATCTGAACAGTGTCTGTGCGGAACCCTATTGTTGTGGCATAAAGTTCGTAAAATTCTTATCTGTAACCAAAAGAAGACATAATCACTACGTCTCTTCCTCTCCAAGAGCAGCCTCAGGCTGCAAACCTTTGGCGGTTCTTCTCGCAATCACTCCAAGCTTTGTAACTGGAACATAGGCGCCCCCTGCAAAGGTGAAGCCGCACTTTCTGCATTCCCAAATGCCTACGCTCTGTCGTCTAACCGCCACAGTGCTGCATTTGGGACATTTATGGGCCTCTTTCAGCGACAAAACTGTCTTTGTATACCGCTTTCTCACTGTGGAGCCGTAGCGGGCTCCTAGTCCTCTTGTTGGACCAACCTTTTTTGTTCGTTTTCCCATTACTTTTTCACCACGAGTTTCCGCAGTTCAGGGGCTTTTTTCCAAGCTATTTTGGCAGCTTCCAGAACCTGTTGCATCATGAAGTAGCCGTTGCCACCTTTTTGTAAGGCGCAAATTTTGTCGTCCTTTTCAATGGTCATGGTAAGTCGAGTCTCCATCACCTGTTCTTCTTCAAGACATGGGTCAACCACAAGCTTGTCATTAATCTTTGCGAACGTAATGGCAATAGGATGGTTGTGGATTGGAAGCGACTTGTAGCCAGGCTTAATCTTGACTTCACCTTCCTTGACTTCGTAATTGAACACTTTGGTGTTAAGCAACGCGGCTAAAGCCGCTAGAGCGGAGGCGTCTATGAGGTTCCCATCGTAATTAAGCACATACACATCGACAAACACGATGAAGACTTTCTTCCCAGGTTCAATGCATAGTTTCTCGAGGTCTATGGCTTTAGATTCTCGTATGCCTCTGTCTACTATTCTCGCAATTTCAATGGAGCTTTCATCGGGAGGCCCTGGCTCAAAGGTTGGCGAAGCTATGGGTGCAAGTTCAGCGTTCACAGTTAAGCCCCCTGCATCTGGAACATCGGGGAAAGGTTCCCCTATCCCAATTTTGATTCCAACCATCACTTCAGTTTTGCCAAGGCGGACACGAGCAGAGCCCTCAGCCTTTTCAATAACTCCAGTTTCAACTTGAAACTCACGATAATCGGTCAGTTCCCGTCCGTCAAGCCTTTTTCCAAGGGAAATCGACTGCGCTATTCTTTTCTGCTTTACACCGGCAATAACTGGTGAAGGCATTATTCTTCAGCCTCCTCTTTTAGGGCTTCTTTAACTTCCACGTATTTGGATTTCAAAGCTTCTTTTTGAAGTTGGTATATCTGTTTACAACCCTCAACCGCGAGATTCATAGTCTGTTCAAACTCTTCACTGGTTAACATCCCGTCCATCTGAAGCAAAGTTATAGCGTTTAGGTTAGACATGTAAGCCAATGGTACGTCAGCTTCACCTTCCTTGTCTTCCAAGTCGTTTAGATCCAATACAAGACGCCCATCAACTTTACCCGCAGCACATGCTGAAACTAGATCTCGTAACGGTATACCCGCATCTGCCAAAGCTAGAGAGGCAGCGGTGATGCTTGCGCATCTTGTTCCCCCGTCTGCTTGCAAGATTTCGATGAAAATGTCAATAGATGTTCTCGGGTAATATTCGGTGAAAACCGCAGGTTCAAAGGCTTCTCTGATGACTTTTGAGAGTTCTATATCCCGTCTTGACGGAGCCGGAGATTTTCTCTCCTGCACAGAAAAAGGCGCCATATGATAGCGGCATCGTAGCAGTGTGCGGTCTGGCAAAGCTAAATGTTTAGGATGCACTTCTTTTGGTCCGTAAACAGCGGCTAAAATCTTGTTTTTTCCCTGTTCAACATATGCTGAACCATCAGCGTTGTCGAGAACCCCAACTTCAATTTTAATGGGTCTTAATTCGTTTAATTTTCTTCCATCATTACGAATGTCTTTTTCATCAATTAATTTCTTAACTTTTTTCTTAGGCATCTTTTCCACCGACCTCCTTCTCTTTTTTCTCGCTTTTCTCATTTCTAATCATTCCAGCTACACGATCTGTTAATCCAGATGTATGAGCTTCTTGTTCGACTTTTCGGATAGCCCTAATTGCTAGATGTTCATCCTCGGACGACTTGCCGCTGACGAGAATCAAGCCATTCTGCCCTACGAGAATCTGGCAGCCCGCCTCTTTCTTTATTGTGGTGATCATGGAGCCTTTCTTCCCTATTAAGCGAGGGATCTTTGTTGGAGTGATCTGGGTGATTTGTCCCCTTGAGATTTTGCCTAAGCCAGGTTCTCGAATTGTCAAGAGGGGTCCCCTTGTTCTGTCGCTGGCAACTATCTTTGCTATAAGAAGGTCTCCGATATCAAACATTGAAGGTAAGTCGTCTTTTTGGGGTCTAAAAGAGCGTTCTAGAACGTCTCCGGCTCGAAGCATGGCAAGATAGGGCGCTTTGACATCAATTATCCATCCGCTGAGACCTACTTCAACGACTTTTCCAATTACTGTGTCTCCAACCATGGGGACATAAAATGACTTCAATGCCATAACATAGATGT
>JABAOH010006510.1_pt1 | contig 16755 bp, 14 predicted proteins | sample 7062181 | NCBI WGS metagenome assembly JABAOH01 (sample SAMN14538630, study PRJNA623070) | marine sediment metagenome | biome: marine biome [ENVO:00000428]; feature: marine pelagic biome [ENVO:01000023]; material: deep marine sediment [ENVO:00002113]; isolation source: pool of 5 deep marine...
CGATGAAGCTGGCCGTCGACGCCATCGAATACTGCACCAAGAATATGCCCAGATTCAACCATGTCAGCCTGTCCTCATCCCACTTCCGCGATGCAGGAGCTTCACCGATAACCGCGGCTTCGTTCTTGATTGCTGATGCCAAGGAATATATAAGATGGATTTTGGATCGAGGTCTTAAGATAGATGAATTTGCCCCACGCATGAGTTTTCTACTCCAGCTCTATACAGATATCTTCGAAGAGGTGGCAAGGCTGAGGGCCTTGAGGAGGCTTTGGGCTAGGCTCTTAAGAGAACACTTCGGGGCCAAGGATCCCAGATCATACATGTTTAGGACAGCTTTATGTGCCGGGGGAATCTCATTTTCCAGTAAGAGGGAGCCCTATCTGAACCTTGTTAGGGGAGCCTTGGGACTTCTGGCATGTGTGCTTGGTGGTGGTCAGACTATATGGATGAGTGGGATCGATGAGGGTTACGAGATACCTACTCCTGAGGCCCTCAAACTCTCGGTTAGGGCGGCACAGATCATTGCAGAAGAGACAAGTATCCCAGATGTTGTAGACCCTCTGGCCGGATCCTACTACATGGAGTGGCTGACTGATGAGATGGAGAGGCGCATCAAAGAGAAAATCGTGAAGATCGATGAGATGGGGGGAGCCTTGGCAGCGATTAAACGAGGATATTATAGCAAAGAGATCACAAAGGAGGCCTTTGAATGGCATAGAAAGATACAGAGTGGAGAAACAGCGTGGATAGGAGAGAACAGATACGTGGAGGAAGTGGAAAAAACCGAAATCAAAATCTATGAGCCCAGCTCTAAACGTAGAAGAAAAGCTCTTGAGAGCTTGACAAAAACCAAGCGTTCAAGGAACAATGTAAGAGTGAAAGAAGCCCTAACAGCATTGGAAAAAGCCGTGGAGAGTTATGAGAATCTGATGCCTTACTTTATTGAGGCCGTTAAGGCTTACGTCACTGTAAGCGAGATTTCGGATGTGTTGAAAAAGACGTATGGAGAATTTGAACAGATAACGGCCATATGACGCACTAATCGAATATAGTCTCCTCCATTGAAGCTAGAAAACACATTGACCTTGGTTAAATCTTCTATCAACCTCGACAAAACATAATAGCCTTATCAGTTTAAACTTTTGATGCAAGTATAGAGTTGGTTCAGAGATGTCTAGAGTGAGTGGAGAAGATTCTGTGGAAATCGAGGATATGCTAAAAAAGCTTAGAGAAAAGAAGAGGATTGCTAGATCCGCAGGAGGACAGGAAAGAATCAAGAAGCAGAAGGACCGCGGCAAACTCACAGCGAGAGAGAGGGTCGAACTGCTCCTAGACACAGAAAGCTTCTTGGAGTTTGGTGAACTGATAACCCACCGATGCACCGACTTTGGTATGAATAAGAAGAAGTTCTATGGTGATGGTGTCATCACAGGCTTTGGAACCGTCAACGGGAAACAAGTTGCCGTGTATGCTCAGGACTTCACGGTGTTGGGAGGCTCTGTGAGCGAGCAACATGCAAAGAAGATCTACCAGTTGATGGACATGGCTCTAGAGGCGAGAGTGCCGATTATTGGTCTCATTGACTCTGGTGGGGCTCGAATTCAGGAGGGGCCTTCCCACTACGGCGGCATTTTCCTTAGGAACGTCTTGGCATCCGGTTTGGTTCCCCAGATAACGGTTATGCTGGGACCGTGTGCGGGAGGAGCGTCGTATTCGCCGGCAATCACCGACTTCATAGTTATGGTTAAAGGGATAAGCTACATGTTCATCACTGGGCCAAGGGTTATAAAGACCGTGACAGGTCAGGACACGAGGGCTGAAGAGATAGGAGACACCTCGGTTCACAGCCGACTGAGCGGGGTAGCACACCTAGTGGCCGATAACGAGGAAGAATGTATGCAGATGATCAGAAGGTTGTTAAGCTTTCTGCCGTCGAACAATGATGAACAACCACCTATCGTAAGTACCGGCGACGATGAAAACCGCACAAGCGAAGATTTGGAACAAATCATCCCCACAAACCCCAAGAAGCCTTACGATATGAAGGAAGTAATACTTAGGGTAATCGATAACGCCGACTTACTGGAGATCCAAGAGCACTATGCGAAAAACATCATAATAGGGCTGGCGAGGCTGGATGGGAGAACCGTGGGAATGGTGGCCAACCAGCCCATAGAACTTGCCGGCTGCTTAGATATAAACGGCTCGGATAAGGCCGCCAGGTTCATAAGGTTCTGCGACGCCTTCAATATACCCATCATCAACCTTGTGGATTCTCCAGGTTACCTTCCCGGTATAGAGCAAGAGCACGGAGGAATAATAAGGCACGGGGCGAAGATGCTCTTCGCCTATGGTGAGGCAACAGTGCCCAAGATTACCGTGGTCGTGAGAAAAGCCTATGGAGGAATACTCTCAGGGATGTGCGTCACCAAGTATCTGAGCGATCTCACCTTAACCCTGCCAACCGCAGAGATAGCTGTTATGGGCCCTCAAGCAGCCATAGAAGTTTTGTACAGGGATGAGATCGCCAAAGCGGAGAACGCTGAGCATGAGAGAGCACTAAGAATCACAGAGTATCGAGAGAAGTTCGTCAACCCCTATGTAGCGGCAGAGAGGGGATTTACGGATGACATCATCGAACCAAGGGAGCTGAGACACGTTCTAATAAGAGCCCTGAAGATGTTTGGGGAGAGGAGGAAGGTAGTAACTCTGAAAAAGCACGGAAACATCCCGCTATAGATATCAAATATCTTATGCTCAACGATTCAGGGAATCCTCTTTGCAGATACTCATTTTTTCGGCCTCATCCATTAACGACTACTCGTAAATCTTCACAAAGTTAGTCTATTTTTAGAATTCAGAGAGGGATTTCTGTCTATCATCCTCAATAAGATTTGATACTCTAACCCCAATCCTCCTTATGTCCAACTCGGTCTTCTCTCTAAGCAAGACCTCTAAAAGCTTCCTGGAGACCTCCCTTATCACATCTAGGTCATCGGTTGGAGTTTCAAGGGTCTTGGTTCTGGTATGGACACTGAGATTTTCCATGATGGCGATCACGCCGATGGAGGTGAACTTCAAGTTCTTGTCGACGATCCTTGCGTGAACAACCTGGGAAACCTCATCGAGCTCCCGAGTTAAAAGATTCATCTCCCTAGTGTCTCTTTTAAGCGTAACTATCCTGCTGATCTGCTTGGCCTCCTCTCTCTCCTGAACGGGCTCCTCATCGATGCCTTTCGCTGCCCTGTGAAAGTATACACCCGATCTCTTTCCAAAGACGTCAGTTAGCTTCACTACATCGAATTCAGCTAGGTTGCCGACGGTCACAATTCCAAGATCCTTCATCTTCTTCTCGATCTTCCTACCAACTCCGTAGAGCTTCCTGACAGGTAGAGGATGGAGGAAAGACCTTATCTCTTCGGGCTTCACGACCATGAGTCCGTCAGGTTTCTGGAAGTCGGATGCAATCTTGGCAACAAGTTTATTGGGTCCAATGCCTACGGAGCATGTCAACCTCTCCTTAGCCATAACATCTTTCTTTATCTTCAAGGCTAGGCGGCCGGCAGCTTCGAAATCACCGCTGACCCTACTCGTAATATCTAGAAAAGATTCGTCGATGCTGACTTGCTCGAAGCTATCAGCGTAACCGTGTAGGATTTTCATAACGCTTTCAGAGACTTTTCCGTATAGCTTATGGTTGACTGGGATAAAGACCGCATCTTTGTCTTTTAGTGCTCTCTCGGCAAAGGATATAGGCATCCCCGACTTTACACCGAAACCTCTAGCCATATAATTCGCTGTACTGACCACGCCGCTGTGTGGACCTCTACCAGAGTAAACGCAAACGACAACAGGCCGCCCTCTGAGCGAAGGATTTTCTCTCTCCTCGCACTGAGCGAAAAAATAGTCCAAGTCTACGTGAGCTATGACTCTTGTAAGAACCTCGTTTCCCTCCTATTCACAACCCCAGATCGAAGTCTAACTTTACTCTATCAGAGTCCAGGCCGCGGCCATAACCCCCTTTTCGGCATTCTCCTCGGTGTCGTCGCCGCAGATGATGATCACGTCGTTCTCTTCCGGATTGAAGATCTGCAGAATTTGAGCGGCGGCATCCATCCAGTCTCTCGACACTCTTTGGTTGACAGGGGGTACAGAAAGCTTATCATTCCTGAAGAGGGTAGTTGTCGCGCTGGATGCCCCAGCCTTTATGGCCGCGTCACGCTGTTCTATGCCAGAGCGAATTTTGTGACCAGCATCCTTAACTAATATCCCAAGGTTGTGAGCCTCGACGGCTATCGAACTACGAGGTACATTAGCCTTCATCAGGAGCTTTGACTCTAACTCTTCTATAATAGCTCTTCCTTTTCTCGTCAACAGACATCCCCACTTTGTGGCTTTGATGAGTTCGGCTTTTTGAAGATGGTTGATAAGGGTGCGGGTAGCCCCTTCACCCATCTTGAGTTCCTCGGAAAGTTTAGCCCTGCCTATGGGACCTCGTTCTCCGATGACCTCCAAGGCCTTTGAGAGATGAAACTCGGTGAAAGATGGTGAGGGACCCACCACCTTTCGTAGAGCGAGGTTCCTCAACACCATGACTGCTTTTATCAAGGCTTCACCCATAACATTTGATTACGAAAAGGTTAAATGAATTACACTGATCTGAGATCGATTTATAATATTCAAAGGTGTCATTGTTGTTTCCTCACTAGAATTGATATTTCCCCTTCTTCTTCCGTAGGAGGTAGAGGAAGAAAGGTCCACCTGACATAGTTGTGATCATACCAACCGGTAGTTCTGTAGGCGTGAAAACAACCCAGGCAACTGCGTCACATATAACCAGTGTAATGGCTCCTACCAGAAGCGAGGCTGGTATGAGGACGCGGTGATTAGATGGGGGATCATCAAGCCAACGAAGCCTATCAACCCCCCGATTGAGAACGCAGCGGCGGTTATCAACGAACCGAATATCAAGAGGATTCTCTTCAGTTTCTCCACCTCAACTCCTAGATGCTGAGCCGTCTCTTCGCCCAGCAGTAAGATGTTGAGATCTCGCGCAAACAGATATACTATCAATGTGCCCAAGGCTATTAGAGGTAGAGTACTCCAGATGTCGACCCATTCCACATGTGAGAAGCTCCCAGTGAGCCAAAAGATGAGGGCGTGGAGCTCTTCGGCCGCGATAACGCTTAAGAAAGCAACGACGGCGGAGAGGAAAATACTAAAGGTTATATCGGATAACAGCATGGTCGTCACTGGGACTGTTGAACCTACCCTCGCGATGTTATAAACCACAAAAGCAGACAGGAGGGCACCCGAGGTAGATCCAAGCTCGAAAGGAAAGTTGGATAGATGCCTTGAGTTGTTTGAGAGGTATTGCATTGTCACTCAAAGTATTCGAAGAGGGATCGATGTACAGGTAGAGGTCGTATAATAAAAGTTATAGTTACTCCTATCTGTTGAGTCTGGGTTTGATGCCTCTGAGCATGGAGGAGGGAATAAGCCTCATCCACGCTCTGAGTTTTATGCCTTTTTGAGGTATTCCTTTGTCTTCTCGGTCAAGAAATCTATGTCTTCTTCTGTGTGTACCGCCGAGATATAGAAGTTGCACCCCGGTAAGGTGAAGATACCTTGAGTGGCCATCCATAGGTGATACCTATATTGCGCCTTCTTATCGGTCGCTGCTAGGTCTTGGACGTACTGGATGGGTTTCTCCGTAAACTGAACGTTTACCAGGGACCCCGTGCCGATTGCCTGGGCCTTTATCTTCTGAGCTTCAAAGAACTCATTCAACTCCTCTCTGGCCCTGTCGCCAAGCCGATTCGCGTATCTGTTGAGTTCACCTTTAGCCTCATCAATGGTGTCGAGGGCTGCGTACCCTGCTGCCATGCTTATGGCGTTTCCACTGAAGGTGCCGCAAGTAATCGCCGCCTCCCATCTTTCGCGACCCGGAACCTTTGTGTTGACTATCTCCATGACCTCACTTTTGCCGCAGAATCCACCTGAGCCTCCGATGCCTCCGCCTATCATTTTACCCATCGCCGTCAGATCTGGTGTGACTCCTAGATATTCTTGTGCACCCCCCGGTGCCATTCTAAAGCCGGAGATGACCTCGTCGGCGATCAGGACTACTCCATTTTCCTCTGTGATCTCTCTGAGAGCCTTAAGGAAATCTAAGTCCATTTGCATACCGGCTTCGCCGCTTCCGTGGATGAACTCACAGATGATCGCTGCAAAGTCATGCTGCTTAACGGCTTTCTCTAAGCCTTCGACATCGTTTTCCGTCAGAACAATGGTGTTCTTGTAACAGTCGCTGGGGATGCCGCCGCTCTGCGGTTTGTCGTAAGGTGCTCCCACGGCGACATATAGCTGGTCATTGGCTCCGTGGAAGTCTCCAGCAAATTTACCTACCTTCTCTCTCTTGGTGTAGGCGCGGGCGATACGGATGGCGTACATCGTAGCCTCAGTCCCTGAGTTGCAGAAGCGAACCTCCTCGGCACAGGGCACCATCGATATGATCTTTTTTACATGGCGTATCTGTAGATCGGTGTGGTCACCCATCATCGCTCCTCCCCGCGCCGCCTGCTCCTGAATGGCCTTTACCACGGCTGGGTGGGCATGACCTAGGAAGAGGACACCGTGGTTGAAGTAGTCGCAGTACTTGTTCCCGTCGGCGTCCCACATGTACTGGCCCTTAGCCTCATGTATGAAAGGAGGTACCACACCCCTCTCAATGGGCCAGGGTTTGATCATCGATGCGTGATGAACTCCAGCTGGAGTTATTTTCATAGACTCCTCGAAGAGTTCTTTTGATCTAGGTGTCATCGCCATGTATGCGCGCTCGATCTCATCCAGTTTTAAACCTATTTCCATGCTCATTTCCGATAAATTAAGTATAGTTGGTTCTGACCCTTATTAATTATTCTGTTATCCTTGTTTATTGTTGCTTGGGCTCCTGGTTATGTAAGTTTGTTTGGATGTGTACAGAGGGTTTGTTGAAGTGAAGGCGCTTCTCATCGACATAGGGAGCACGTTCACCAAGGTGGCAGTAGCTGATCTCAACAATGAGGAAGTCGTCAGTACGGCACAATCACCCACCACAGTGGAAACAGATGTGACTATTGGACTGAAAAAGGCAATAGGTAAGCTAAATGAGATGGGTATAGATATATCCGATGTAGACCAGAAACTGGCGTGCAGTAGCGCAGCTGGCGGCTTACGTATGATAGCCGCAGGGCTGGTTCCTGAGTATACTGTGGAGGCCGCAAAGATAGCAGCTCTAGGAGCCGGGGCCAAAGTCATAGGAACATATTCATACGGGTTAAACCAGGCAGATCTCAAGGAGATCGATAAGGCGGCGCCTGACATCATCTTGTTGTCTGGAGGTACAGATGGAGGAAACTGCGAAGTTATCATAGATAATGCAAGAAGGCTGTCAAGATCCAGTTTGAGGTCTCCGATAGTGGTCGCCGGAAACAAGATGGCCGCTGATCAGGTAGCATCGATTCTTAGATCTGTGGGAAAGGAGGTTAAGGTGACGGGGAACGTCATGCCTGAGATAAACAGGTTAGATGTAGAACCGGCCAAATCTGCCATAAGGCAGACGTTTCTCGAGAGGATTATCTTGGCCAAAGGAATAAACAAAGCCAAGAGATTCGTGGACATCATTATGCCCACTCCGATGGCTGTTTTGAAAGCAGCTGAACTACTCGCCGAGGGGACAGAGAAGGAACCAGGTATAGGAGACCACATGATAATAGAGGTAGGTGGATCCACGACGAACATCTATTCTCTATGTAGATGGATGGCTTTAAAGCCGGATGTCTTCTTGAAGGGTCTACCAGAGCCCTACGCGAAGAGAACCATAGAAGGAGATCTCGGCATACGGTACAACGCGCCGTCGATCCTGGAGGTAGTGGGTAAGGAGAGGCTCTTGGAGAACATTGGGTTGAAGAGTATAGACATCGAGAGGAAAGTGGAGAAGCTCTCTGAAAACGTGGATAGACTCCCTAGAAATCAAGAGGAAACCCTTATCGATATAGGACTGGCCCGCATAGCCACCGAGATCGCGGTGGAGAGGCACGTTGGAAAGATCGAAACAGTGTTTATGGCGACGGGAAAGGTCTATATACAACACGGCAAGGACTTAACAGCTATAGAAAAAGTCATAGGAACCGGCGGGGTAATAGTGCACAACAAGAACCCCAAAAGAATACTTGAGGGAACCACCTATGACAAAAATCAACCGACCCTTCTCAAACCGAAGAAACCACACTTTCTCATCGACACAAGGTACATCCTATACGCTGTGGGGCTTTTGAGCTTCATAAACCCCACGAAGGCTCTGAGAATAGCTAAAAGGTATATCAAAGAGGCAAGTTAGCCTCAGACTCCCAGTATAGGGCTCCGAAAGAACAGATCAATTGTAGACTCTTAAAGATGATTTAACTCAAAAAAAGAAGAGAGAGGCTGAACGTTTATTTTTCTATGTGAAGAGTAATTGTGAATAGGTATGAAAAGATGGAGAGGGTAACACTTATCATCGGCGTCATCGGTGACGACATACACATTATCGGCCTCAAGGCCTTGGAATATTATCTCAAGAAGGAAGGCTTTAACCTTACATCTCTGGGGGTGCTCGTCTCACAAGAGGAGTTCGTCAAAGCCGCTCTGGAGACGGATGCTAAGGCCATTCTGATCTCCTCGCTGAACGGCCACGCCGAGTTCAATTGTGTGGGTCTGAGGGAGAAGTGTGTAGAGGCGGGACTGAAAGATATCCTATTGTACATCGGAGGAAACTTGGTGGTTGGACATCAGAGGTGGGAGGACATAGAGAAAAAGTTCAAGGAAATGGGCTTTGACAGGGTTTATCCTCACGGGACTTCACCGAGACGTGCGATTGAAGATCTCAAGAGCGATTTGGGATTGTCGAGTTCCTGAGGTTTCTTCAATGAACGTTAGCAATGATAAGCTGGATTGGAAAGAATTTGAGGGGATGAGGGAAGAAGTCCTCACTATGTGGCCCACCGGTAGAGAAGTCGACTTGGATGAGGCGGTCGAGTATCAGAAGAGTATCTCCGACAAGAAAAACTACACTAAGAAGCTGAGGAAGAATAAAGGCAAGGATATATTGATCCAGCCAAGATCCGGGGTGGGCCTAGTCGATGAGTACATCAACATCCTCAAGTACCTTCAAAAAATGGGAGGCGCTGACCTCCTCTCGGCCAACAGCGATAGCTACACCAGGAATGCCAGGTTTGAAGACGCCCAGAAGGCGATAGATGAAAGCATAAAGAGAGGCCGTTCGACGCTCAACGGGATCCCCATAGTGAACTTCGGAGTGGAGACGTGCAGACGTATCATCGACAGCGTTGATAACCCTGTGATGGCTATAGGAAACGGAGCAGATTTAAGGCTGCTCGCAGAGATATCGATGGCTAGTGGGTTTACAGGAATGGTGACCTCACCGGTCTTCTCAGCCCTGGAGTTCTGTAAAGACGTTCACCTGGAAAGGGTTATCCGCAACTTTCAGTACAATGATAGGCTGATAGGGTTCTACGAGGAGAACGGCGTACCCATCACCAAGATGGTGCACACAATAGGGCTGCAGACAGGGGTCTTCATCCCAAGCCTTATGAACACGAACACCATAATCGACTCTCTAATCGCCGCGGAGCAAGGAGTCAAAAACATCATCCTAGACACAGCCCCCCAGGGCAACCTGATTCAGGACATAGCAGCCTTCAGAACTCTCCCAAAAATCTGTAAAGAGTATCTTCATAAGACGGGACACAAGGACGTCGATTTATACCTGAGCGTTTTTCACTGGGCGGGTGTCATCTCTGAGGACGAGGCCCAGGCCTATGGCACGATCTGCTACACAACAGTCGAGGGGATCCTTGGAGGAGCCGACGTGATTGCCGTCAAATCTGTTCAAGAGGGTAAGGGTCTACCTCAACCAAAGGAGAACGCGGACACCTGTAGAGCAACGAGGCAGATAATAAACATGCTTTTGGACCAGCATCTCTACCTTGAGAACGAAGACATAGAGATCGAAGCAGAGATGATAGAGATTGAGACGAAAAATATCCTAGACCGAGTGTTGGAGCTCGGAGAGGGAGATCTAGCCATAGGTACGGTTAGAGCCGTCGAGGCAGGTGTGATAGATCACCCTCTCTCTCCCTATAGGTACTGCAAGGGCGATGTGGTTTTCATCAGGGATAACGACGGTGCCACGAGGGTTTTGGAGCCAGGTAACCTACCCTTTGAAGAAGAGGTACTAAAGTTCCATAGAGAGAAAGTGGCCGAGAGAGGGAAGACAGAGTCCGTCGGATACGAGACCATGATAAAGGATCTGGTTGCCGTCAGCAAGGGGAGGTTGGTGGGGAGGGCAACTTAACCCCATTTCCCACAAATTAGATATATTATATCCAGACACCCATAGAAGCCACTATCACTAGGTAAGCGTCCCCATGAGCTCGCTGATGTCTACGTCGGCTACGTCCTGACTCACCAAGGGCTCCACCGTCATCTGTGGCAACTCATCTTCATAGGTAGGTCTAATCTCCCTGTAGAAAAGGCCTATGGGGATGCGTTCCTCCCACTCGAAGGCCTTGGCAAAGGCCTGCATCTTATCCTTCACGTCGTGGTCAGTCTCCTCTAGTTTGTAGATCCTCTCAGAGAACCACTCGTAGGTATTCTTTCGGTTGAAGGTGACGCAAGGCTGTAGCACATCGATGAGGGCGAAGCCCCTGTGCTTCACCGCCTCAACGATTAGATCCCTAAGGTGTCGAACATCCCCAGAGTAGGCCCTCGAGACGTAGGTGGCGCCCGAGGCGATGGCTAAGGCGATAGGATTCACTGGTAACTCGATGACGCCCATAGGGGTAGACTTGGTGGCGAATCCCTTGTCGCTCGTGGGAGAAGTCTGACCAGTCGTCAGTCCATAGACTTTGTTGTTGTGAACGATATAGGTAAGGTCCAGGTTCCTTCTCATGGCATGGATGAAGTGACAAGTCCCGATCCCGTAGGCGTCACCGTCGCCTGCAAAGCCTATCACCGTCACCTCGTTGTTGGCGAGCTTCACTCCTGTAGCTGCAGGTAGCACTCTCCCGTGAACGCCGTGGAATCCGTACACTTTGCTGACCCAGTGGGGTAACTTCGAGGAGCATCCTATGCCCGAGACGAGGACTACCTTCCATGGCTCCACATCCATCTCCGCAAGGGCCATTCGAGTGGCTGTTAAGATGCCGTAGTCTCCACAACCGGGGCACCAATTAGGCCTCTGAGAAGTCTTAAAGTAGTTTATATCGAACATCTACAACACCTCCACAACTCTACCGTGGATCTCGCCTGGGAAGAACTGCCTCCCGTTGTACTTCAGGATCTTGTGATCCACATCCTTGCCCGTGTACTCCTTTATTACGGCTCCTAGTTGACCCGAGAAATTGTTCTCCACTAAAACAGTTAGATTTGCCTCGTCCATGACTTTAGAGACGGCATCCGAGGGGAAGGGACTCATATAGATGATCTGTAGGAAGTTGGCGTTTACTCCATCATCTTTGAGGAGCTTCATGGCCTCTCTGATGGGTCCTTTTGTAGATCCCCAGGCTATAATCGTAAGGTCCGCCGATTCAGGGCCAAGGAGCTTGGGTTCTGGGATCTTCTTCGCAGCCACTATGAGCTTCCTGGCCCTCTTCTCCATCATCTTCCTCCTGATCTCCTTGTCCTCGCTCATGTAACCGGTCTCGTCGTGCTCGTTCCCAGTTGCTTTAAATGTACCTCCCTCCTGGGAGGGAATGGATCTGGGAGAGATCCCGGTATCGGTGAATCTGTATCGCTTGAAGTCTTTGATCTCTCTAAGCTCTTCGTCGCTGAGTCTGAGGCCCCTATCCACCGAGACAGATTCCACGTCGAAGATTTCCACGGTCTTGTGGCTCTCAGAAAGAAACTTATCCGAGATGATTATGGCTGGGCACTGATATCTTTCCGCGAGGTTGAACGCCTCGATTGTTAGGTGGAAGCACTCCTCAACGTCGCCGGGTGCGACAGCAAACCTTGGGAAATCTCCCTGCGAGGCAGTGAGAATGAACTTGAGATCTCCTTGCTCAGTGCGCGTTGCGAGCCCCGTGCTCGGCCCAGGGCGCTGGGCCTCCACGATGACAAGAGGGGTCTCGGTCATCGATGCTAGGCCGAGGGCCTCCGCCATTAGAGAGAAGCCTCCTCCAGAGGTGCAGGTCATGGCTCTCACACCTGCGAAGCTGGCCCCTATCGCCATGTTTATCGCGGCTATTTCGTCCTCGGTGTGTTTCACAATGATATTGAAGTTCCTCTCCTGTGCGGCCATGAAGTGGAGGATTGAAGAAGAAGGGGTCATCGGGTAGGCTGATACGAACTTGCACCCGGCCTTAATGGCGCCGAGACTTATGGCTTCATTCCCGGTGAGGAGCATCCTTCTCGGCCCTTCGACTTTCTTGAGTCTGTGTTCGATCCTGGTTTTAACCTCGCTCCTTACATACTCGTAGCCCGACTTGGCGGCTCTCACGTTGTACTCAGCTATGTCCATTCCTTTCACCCCGTAGATATCTCTCAGGACACCTGAAAGAATCTCAAAATCATAATCGATGAGGGCCGTCGATGCCCCCAGGGCCACGGAGTTGATCATAACTCTCCCTCCACCCGACTCCTCAGCAAGTCTCTGCAGGGGGATGGAGATGAAGTGGACGTCCTCCCTTCCCAGCTCCTCCCTACTTAACGGGACTTTCTCCCCGTCATAGATGATTCCACCGCCGGGGGAGAGCTCGTCCTCGTGTAGATTGATAGCCTCCCTATTCAAGGCCACGAGGAGATCAATGGAACGCTTGTGGGAATGAACCTCTTCGTCACTCGCCCTCACCTGATAAGTGTTGTGGCCGCCCCTGATTAGAGAGGGGTACTCGGTGGTGTCGAAGACATGAAGTCTCCCTCGAGAGCAAGTCTTCGCGAAGATGAGTCCAGTAGTCATTATACCGTATCCGGCCATGCCGCCGATCTTCCATGATAACGTGTTCTCCATTCCGTCACCAGCCAAGCCAATTTGAAATAATAGTTATATAATATCAGATACTGATTTTAAGGTATAGGGAGGTTTGCGGGCAGATGGGTAAGCTTGAAGAGATCATGAAGAAAAACGGCTACTGTGAGACCTGCGGCGACGTGGGATACTTTGATTGCGACTGCCCAAAAGTCCGTAAAAATGGCCCAAAATCCCTTCAAGTAGCCATGGCACAGGTGGACTACGAACTCGACTTAGCTGGTGGAGACTAGGATTAAAAAAATATTGTATCTGAGTGAGCCAACAAATAACTTGTCATGAATATCTTTTAACGTTCGACAACTAGGTCCCTTATGACTGAATTGATGTCTAATGGTTCTACCAATATCTCACTTGGCTCGTGAATAATTGTCTGGCAGGCCAAGACAGGCATACCATTGAGCTTTACGGTACACATCCCGCAGAACCCTATGCGGCAGGACCAGCGGAAGGTCAGCCCCTCCTCTCTGTATATGTCTCTGAGAACCATAAGGAGTGTCTTCTTCTCCTCGAAAGGCACATAGTGGGTCGTGTATCGTGCCTCCCCATCTCTGTCCGGGTTATATCTGTAGACCCTTGCTTTGATCGTCTTCAACCTTCGGGCTTGACCTCCTTGAATCCGACAGGGATTGTGTAGATCGACATTTCCTTGCCGTCTCTCTTTATCAACACCTTCTTCAGCCACTCTTTCGAGGAACACGGATGGTCTCTTCTGTAGTGGTTGCCTCGACTCTCAGCCCTATATAGTGCCGCACTCGCGATTGTCTCAGCCACTTGGAGCATGTTCTCCAGCTCCAGGGCCTCCACCCACTCTCTGTTGAATGTTCTGCCTACGTTTGCCAGACAAAGCCTCGGCAGCTCTTCCTCTCTTATACGGTTTATCTCCTCTAAAGCCGTACTCAGGCCTTCCTTGTCCCTGATGACACCAATGTAGTCCCATGTTATCTGCTGGAGTTTTTCAATCACTGAGATAGGCCTCACCCCATCCTTCCTCTTGAAGACCCTAAAGACACGCTCTCTCTCCTCCTCAAGCTGCTCCTCGTTAACCTCGAATTCTCCTACTGTCTCAGCGTACTTAGCTGCGGATCTCCCAGCTATGGATCCTGAGACGACGCACTCGGTCAGAGCTTGCCCCGGCAGCCTATTAGCCCCATGGACTCCTCCTACCACTTCACCAGCTGCGAAGAGACCTGGTAGAGTCGAGGCCCATTTCTCGTCCACTCGGATTCCTCCACAGAAAAAGTGGGCTACCGGGCCCACCTCGATGGGCACCTTCCTAAGGTCCATACCCCATTCCAGCATGTTGATGCCTCTGATAGTCCAGTTTGGAGCGACCTTTGCGATGACCTCCTCGATCTCCCTGTCTTCCATGTGCCTTACATCCAGCCAAGCCCCCCCATTGGGTGTGCCTCTCCCCTCTCTGTACTCAGTGTAGATGGCCCTGGCTAGGACATCTCGGGTGGCGAGCTCCATCCTCTCAGGGTCATACCTCACCATGAAGCGTTCCCCTTTCGCGTTGTAGAGCCTTCCCCTGAAGCCCTCATATCGTACGATGACGGGTATTCCCTGAAGTCCTTCCAAGGCCTTGGGGCTTAGAAGAGCCGTGGGATAGAACTGGACGAACTCCATGTCCATGAGGTCGGCTCCGGCTCTATAGGCCATGGAGAAGCCGTCACCGGTACTTTCAGGGGTGGCTGCGTTGTGGGCATAGAGATACATACCTCCTCCTGTGGCGTCGATCACTGATTTCGCCTTCACCGCAAGGAACTCACCCTTCCTGATATCGATGCCCATGCACCCAATTACCCTTCCGTCAGGGCTGGTCATATAGTTAGATATGAAGAAGTCTTGGAAGACGGTGATGCCCCTCTGCCTCGCCTCCTTTCTCAGAACCCTCATGATCTCTCGCCCAGTTCGCCAGTCCACATGAAGGGATCTTGGGTATCGATGGCCCGGGGCGATCCTCTGCTCATACCTCTCTCCGTCCATAGCCCATTGACATCCCCAGCTACCAAGGTTATCCATCTGACTGGGAGCCTCTTGGCACACAATGCCTGCGAGGCTCTGATCATTAAGATACCTCCCTTGGACAACGGTATCCCTGAGATGTTCCTTTGGGTTGTCTCTGGGGTCAGCGTAGCCAAAAGCGGCGTTAATTGTTAGTACCGCTTTTATTGTAACTCCGCTGTGGGCCATGACTCCCTTAGTGAAAACAATAACATTAGCACCGTGGTCGTGGGCCTCAACAGCGGCTCTACCACCTGCTGCCTCGCTTCCGACAACGACCACATCTGCCTCTAAAATCTTCGGCATCTTAATATTTTTCACCCATACAAAATTAATTTTTAATTTAGGGAATGGAGACCTCTAAGTGCTAGATGGATGATCCGATTAAAAAATTATTTGAAATTCAATGTATAATGATTTACAAGGATATTCTAGCTTACCAAGAAGAGAGACGAACTTAAATTGGCCATGTAAAGGCTTTCAACCAAACTCGGATGGGAGACATATTTTTATCAGAGTCGTCAATCATCAAGTTCAGTTTAGGTGTAATCCTCTGTTTCGTGGTCTAAGTAAATCTTATACTTTCACCTTTTCTCGCCAGACTTATTTAGCGCAACAGTCTTGGAAATGTTAGATGTCACCATGTCTCTAACGTCAACCCTCACTGGATTCGCTTCCGATCTGAGCTTTAACAAGTTGCCTTCTAGTGTTGTGAATATGTCGAAAAGGGTCTTTCTCGACTGGTTGGAGTGCGCGGTTGCGGGCTCGACGGCCCCTGGAAGCCGAGAGATAGTGGAGATGATCAATGGTTTCGAAGGAAGGGAGGAGGCCAGCATCATACCCTTTGATCTGAAGGCTCCGAGGCCCAATGCCGCTCTGGCCAACGGCACGATATCCCATGCTCTAGACTTCGACGACACTCATGATGAGGCGGTGCTTCACACTAGTGTGGCTGTTGCACCTGCGGCTCTGGCAGTGGCCGAAGTAGAGAGATTGAGTGGAAGAGACTTCATAGCTGCTCTGGTGGCTGGGATGGAAACTCACATTAGAATAGGTCTGGGTTGTACGACGGGTCCCGGACAGAGCGGCTGGATCTACACCGCCAGTATAGGTACTTTTGGGGCCGCGGTGGCAGCAGGTAAGGTTTTGGGTTTGAGTGAGGAGCAAATGATCAACGCGGTGGGAGTGGCTTACAGCGCGGCTTCGGGAAACATTCAGAGCGTCATTTCAGGTTCGCTGAGCAAGCGTTTGCAGCCAGGGCTCTCCGCTATGAGCGGGGTTTTGGCGGCCCTCTTAGCCCAGAAAGGGTTCACGGGGCCAGTGGATACCTTAGAGGGCAGGTTCGGCTTTTACAACGTCTATCAGCAAGGTAACTACCGTTTGGATAGACCGGTGGAGGGGCTAGGTGAGAGGTTTGAGGTCCTTAACCTCAGCCTCAAGCCCTACCCTTGCTGCAGGTTTACCCACACCGCCATTGACGCTGCAATCAAGGTGACCAACATGCACGACATCAACGTAAATGATGTTGAGGAGGTCAAGGCCTATGTGCACAGCCAAACCTACTCAGTCGTCTGTGACCCTTTGGAGAGGAAGATCCACCCCCAAACGATCGTCGACGCCCAGTTCAGTCTCCCCTATACCGCGGCATGCGGCCTCGTTCAGAAGAGAGTGGTAAT
>JABAOH010002629.1_pt1 | contig 16754 bp, 12 predicted proteins | sample 7062181 | NCBI WGS metagenome assembly JABAOH01 (sample SAMN14538630, study PRJNA623070) | marine sediment metagenome | biome: marine biome [ENVO:00000428]; feature: marine pelagic biome [ENVO:01000023]; material: deep marine sediment [ENVO:00002113]; isolation source: pool of 5 deep marine...
GAGTACCCACAGACTGACCACCATTGCGGCCATGCCCATCACCACGCCGATGATGGAAACATGCGCCTCGCCGTAGGAGCGCGCGACGGGAACCAGTTCGTCGAGGGAAATGAAGACCATAACGCCCGCCACAGCCGACAGCATCAAGCCGAGGAGATCATCGTTCAACAAGGGCAGCAGCAGGATCGCGGCCGCGAGTGCGCCCACTGGCTCGGCGACTCCTGCCAGGAACGACCACAAGAAAGCCATCCTACGGCTGCCGGTGGCGGCGTACACTGGCACAGACACCGCCAGACCTTCCGGGATGTTGTGGAGGGCGATGGCCAGAGCTATGGCAGCGCCCAACGTCACGTCCTGCAATGTACCAGTGAGTGTAGCCATTCCCTCTGGGAAGTTGTGGACTGCGATACCCAAGGCCACGAGCAGGCCGGTCCTCAGGAGACCTGCCTGCTGTCCACCTGACGGAGCCCGTTCGGCCAGATACTGGTGGGGAATCAGCACATCCAGCACGAACATGATGAACATCCCAACGAAGAACGCCAAGTAGGCAGGAAGGAACCCCACCGTGTCAATACCGTGGCTCAGCAACTCCATGAAAGACAACAGCAGCATCACCCCGGCGGAAAAACCCAGAGTCAAGGCCATAAAACGCGAACTCGGCTTCCGCACGAAGATGGCCGAGAGGCTGCCGATGGTCGTGGACAAGCCAGCCACTGTGCTCAGCACGATGGCAATGGCCACATTACCGGGCATGACTCTTCTCTCCCGCCAGTCATTCTAGCGAGTGAATTAGAGCACAAACCCGCGGCATAATCAAGCCCCACACCCTCATGCCATGCAGAACACGATACACCTGGCGCGCGTGAGCACGTGAACTGGAGTCAGATCATCCCCTGCAAACTGTGCCTTGCATCAGCACAGCCGCTTCCATATACTATCCTCATAGAGGCTGTCTGCAAGTGAGTGTCGAGAACGAATATGACGTAATCGTGGTGGGCGCCGGGCACGCGGGCTGCGAAGCTGCTCTCGCAGCGGCACGGATGGGCTGTCGCGCGTTGCTCTTGACCCTTGGTCTGGATCGCATTGCTGAGATGCCCTGCAATCCGAGCGTCGGTGGGCCAGCCAAGGGCCAGCTCACCCGAGAGATCGGCGCGCTGGGAGGGGAGCAAGCGCGAAACATCGACCGCACCTTCATTCAGATCCGACTCTTGAACCAGAGCAAGGGTCCGGCGGTTCACGCCTTGCGTGCCCAGGCGGACAGACGCCTCTACTCCCTGACGATGAGAAAGACGCTGGAAGGCGAACCCCGACTGGATCTCAAAGAAGGCATGGTGGCCGAGCTCTTGGTGAGGGGCACCAGAGTGAGAGGTGTGCAGACCAGCGAAGGCCAGCAGTATCTCGGGAAGGCAGTTGTCTTGACCACGGGCACCTTTCTGAACGGCCGCCTTACTCGCGGCCGCAGCACATGGCCAGGAGGACGGGTCGGGGAGGATCCCGCCGTCGGCCTTTCGTTGTCTCTGATGGAGTTGGGTTTCAGCGTAGAGCGACTGAAGACCGATACCCCTCCCCGCGTAGATGCCCGCACCATAGACTTCAGTCAGACCAAGGTCCAGTTGGGCAGCGAAGAGCCGCTACACTTCAGCTTCTCCTATCCGGAAGCAGGCATCCAGCCTCCGCCCCCCCTTCTGGGTGGCCACGAGCCCAACACCATCTATCCTCTGCCGTTGCAGACCGGATGGCGTCCCCAGCTGCCGTGCTACCTGGTGTGCACCAACCGGGAGACGCACAAGATCATCTTGGACAACCTCCACCGTGCACCTCTGTACAATGGAACGATCGAGGCCGAAGGTCCCCGTTACTGCCCAAGCATAGAGATCAAGGTACCCTCCTTCCCTGACAAGGAGTCCCACCAACTGTTCCTCGAACCGGAGGGATGGCGCACCAACCAGGTGTATGTGCAGGGAGCCTACACTAGCCTGCCGGAGGATGTGCAACTAGCGATGCTGCGCACTATTCCGGCCCTGCGAGACGTGGAAGTCATTCACTTCGGATACGCCGTTGAGTATGATTACGTGCCCTCCTCCCAGCTCAGCTCTTCCCTGGAGACGAAGCTGGTCGAGGGTCTGTTCCACGCGGGTCAGATCAACGGCACCTCCGGGTATGAGGAGGCAGCATCGCAGGGCATCATGGCTGGAATCAACGCTGCCCGCAAGGTGCACGGGCAGCCACCGGTCGTCCTGCGTCGCGACCAGGCCTACATCGGCGTGCTCATCGACGATCTCACCACCAAAGAGATATGCCAACCCTATCGCATGATGACATCCCGCGCGGAGTACCGTCTACTCCTTAGACAGGACAACGCCGATTTGCGGCTTTCGCCCATAGGGTACGAGGTAGGCCTGCTGGATCGCGTGGTTCACGAAGCAGTGGAGAGAAAGCGCAGGTCCATTGACGAGGAATTATCCCGCCTTAGGAATACCTGGATACGGCCGACGTCCGAAACCAACGAGCTTCTCGCGACATGGGGTCTGCCGTCCTTGCACGATGGCGTCAATGCGCTTCAGTTCCTGCGTCGCCCCGAGGTGAGTTACGAGATGGTGGAAACTCTCCGCCCCAACTCACGACCACTGCCGCCCGATGCTGCATACCAGGTGGCGACGGAAGCGAAGTATGCCGGCTATATCGACAAGCAGTGCCAGCAAGTGGAACGTATGCGGCGCCTGGAGGAGCGGCACATCCCAGACTCCTTTGACTACGACACCATCGTGGGTGTCCGCAAAGAGGCGCAGGAGAAGCTGAAGCTATTCCGTCCGGCAACGGTGGGGCAGGCCTCCCGCATCAGCGGCGTCAACCCTGCTGACATCTCCATCTTGCTGGTCTACCTGGAGAGGGCGAGACGAGGCCAGACCTAGTGTTGCGACTCTGCAACTAGCAGGCGCAGTCGCGACCACGCCTTGGGACCATAGCAGAAGTTCANNCTGGCGCAAGGTCCGCGCGCCAGCCCGATTAGGAGCCAGCTTTCTCCCTGGGCTTGTAGATGCGCACCCAAGCCAGCAGCCAGATGGCCCCCATTCCGAAGACGGTGACCAGGAGACTGAATAGCGCACCAAGTACAGGGATGCTTCTCACGAGCACGAAGATCACCAGTCCTATGAGCAAAGGGATCAGGCCCATGGCCTTATCCACCCATGCTGGAGCGGTGTCCTTCAAGATCAACCACCCTATGAGGTAGCTGAAGGCTATCTTCGTAATGTAGATAGCGATCATGGAGAAACCCACGATCAAGACGGTCTCAAGGACCAGCCAAGTGCCCGTGATCGGCCATGCTAGGCCTCCCAGCGTCGCCAAGCCGGCGATGATATTGAGCACGATCATCACCATGAACAGCAGGGGCACAGCAACGAAGAAGGCCACCAAGACCGCGGCCCCCCAACCGAGGCTGTGTACCGGCTTCTCCTTCCAGTGCTGAACCACTTCCTTCAGCCACTTCGGTATGAGCCACAGAAGCAGCACCCCGATGACAAGCAACGTGATGAAGGTACGCACAATCCCCAGGATCCAGGCCACGATCCAGCCGAGAATAGTGGCCAGCGTGAGTGGGCCAGCAGGAATCTCTGGTACCTCCACCTCCGGCGGCGCCTCCACTTCCTCCGGCACCGGTGTCTGGTAGACGATGGCGCCTCCCACCACCTCATCTGGGATCTCGACCGTGACGGGGCTGGTGTACGTCAATTCGCCATCTATCTGCGCCTCCTCCGATATCCGGAGCCCTGGACCGACGATTCGAGCCGGTGAATACGGGTTCCACATTGTCATGACGAAGCTCACTTGCTCGAACTCCGGATCCGGTTTCTCCACCTCGGCCGTGACATCACCTGTGATGTGGCCAGAGATCTCCAACGCAGCAAGGCCAGCCTGGACGTTTCCTTCGATCTCCCCGCCGAGGAGTGCCTGATAACCCACAACGAAAACATCACTGGCAATGGTGCTTCCTGGCTCCGCTGTGAAGCCAAAGCCAGCGGCGAAGACATCGTCCGCGACCCGAGCGCCTGTCCCCACACGGAGATCACTACCGGCTATGCGCAGGTCATCAGCGACGGTGCCATTGAGATGTACCTTCCCTCCAGCAGCCCAGAAATCCCCCTCAACCACTCCATTGACAACGATCTCGCCGCCCACAGCGAGTAGATCGCCGTGGACTGTAGCATTGACGGTTATCATACCGCCTGCTAGGTAGAGATCATCGTCTACATCCTGATCGATGACGATGACGTCCTTGGTCCTGATGTCCGCTGCCCAGGCCGGCCCTGCCACCAGCAGTGAGACTACGACCAACACTCCGACAGCAATCAACGATGTCTTCAAGTAGCGCCTGTTCATCTATGTTTCTCCTTCTATTCCCTCCTCTCGACGCTCGGCGAGCATGCCTTAGGTAGCCTGGAGGTCGTTACCCAATCCGCCCGCCGACCGCCACATTGTGAGGGCGAAGCCGCGGCGCTCGGTTGTCACTCCCTATACACCAGTATACCGGTCTTTGGTGATTTCTGCAAGGGCCGCTGCGCATGGACGCAGCCTTGTGGCGAGGACTCGCCCCCTCGCGGTGTCGGCTGATGGTGCACGCGCCGCGTTTGGTTTGGCCACCCGTTGACGCAGAGGTCGACACGGGCAGCCAAGTACCCTCGCCCTGGTGAAGGCACTCAGTGAGAATACGAACGGCAGAGAGACGGTCAGGGATTGGCGACTTCCACCGTCCCCAGCGTGAAGGTCTGCTCCCAAGCGCCCGACGGGGACCAGAAAGGTATGATCTCGCTGTCCCCCGTGGTCCTCATGGCGTGCAGAGTCAGCGTCACAGCATAGGACCCGGGCCCGATGTGCTCGGGGATGCGGAGACTGCGCGCCTCCCGCACCAGTTCCTCACTCTGCCACAAGGTGCTGGGGTAGGCCGAACTCAGAAAAGCACCCTCCTCACTGGCAGTCACTCGGCCCTCCGCATCTCTCAGCTGGACTGTTCCCTGTAGCATGGGCAGAGGAGCATGCCAGACCTTCCACAAGAGTTCCAAGCGGATCTCTTCTCCTGCCTCGGCCTCTGCTGGCTCAAGCTCATACCCCACCAGCTGCAGCAGGTTGTCGAAGTTGGCCCAGGGCTCGTGGTCCACCTGCGGCGGACGGGAGGGCACAAGAGGTCTGTCCACCACGATTCTCCCCATGGTGCCATCCCCGAGCGTCGGAGGAACAGGCTCACCGCTGGCGGCGTCATATAGCTCCACAACCAGGTCATAGGGCATAGGTGGCGTGCCCGATGGGATGGCCAAGGTGACGCTTTGAGACATTTCCTGCCCCACAGGCGATTCCCATTTCGGGGGCGACAGAGCCCAACGGTACTGAGCGAAATCAGGACCATCGCTCGCCCTCAGATGGACGAGAATATCATAGTCTCGCTCTGGAGTTCTCTCCGCCTGCCAGTGCAGGGTCACAAGCAACTCTTCGCCGGCGCGGACACCCTCCGCACCCTCGTAGCCCAGTAGCGTGACTCCGTCCTCGAAGGCCATGTCCAGACGATGGTATCGCGTCGCAGTCTCGTACTCCTGGCCCGGGCTGGTAACAAAAGACTGTACCCGCATGTAGCTCTCGCCGGCGAACTGCACGTCTCCTACCACCCGCCCATGCTCCTCCAACCAGGCACGGATGAACCCGTTGGGGTCAGTGACCGTATCGTAGATACGATACACCCATACGCGAGGATGCTGGGCAAAAACCCGTTCCAGGGCCTGGGCCGTCTCCTCCTCGGTGGTGCTGTAGAAATCTGAGGCGGGATTCCCCCAGCCCAATCCCTCGTCGCCACCGATAACCCCTGTCTCCAAGATCAACACGCCATCCGCGTCCCGATAGCTCGGCTCGTAGTCCGGCAGACGTCCTCGCCAGGCAATCTCCCCTTCGTAGTAGTAGAGGAAAGGAGGGTAGGCGTAGCCCGCGTTGATGAGGACAGCGTCCCCGGGCGCGATCCTCTCCTGCAAGTAGCTCACCGCTCCCCTATGGTCGTCGGCCGCGTAATCCGTCGAGAAATGGAAGTTGTAGATCGAATAGCCAGAGACGACGATCAGGACCAGGAGGCCAACAGCCAAGGCAGGCCTTGATACCTCCCTCAGCCTCACGAAGCCCAGCGCCAACAGGAGATAGAAGGGTGGCGAATACGTGAACATGTACCGCACATGGAACAGTGGCGTTCCAAGTGAGAAAGCGTATATCAACAGGAGAGGCACGAAAGTGTAGACGCAGAGAAGGATGGTCCGGACCCTACCTTGGTCGCCTGCCGGTGGCCTCAGCAAGCCCAGAAGGTAGGTCCCAAACAGGAACGAGAGGAGAGGCCAGATCAACAAGCTCTCCGGATCCACGGACTGCCCCAGCGAGAGGGCAGCCCAGGACTCGATGAGCATAGTCCCCAACCCGGTGAGTTCACGCCACGGTGGGACAGGGGGATCCAAGGCCTGTCGTAGCGCTATGGGCAGCCAGGGTAGATACAGCAGAACCACGGCGCCCGACGCCAGGAGCCAGTGTGCCAAGGAGAAGGGGGCGCTCTTCCTGCCTCGTCGGTGGAACAGCCACCAGCCGAAGACAAAGAGGCTCTCTGCCAGGAGCAAGAAGGCGAAGTAGTATAGGGCATATAGGCCCGCAGCTGCCGAGAGAACGTAACCAAGCCAGTACCACCGCCTCCCGCCATCCCGTTCTCGGCCCTTCATACCGGTCAACCGCATGAGGCAGTATAACGAAATCAGGCCCAGAAAGGCTCCCAGGGTGTACATTCGTATCTCCTGGGAATACCACAGGTTGAAGGGGGAAATCGTTACCAAGAACGCAGCCAAGAGGCCGATGCGGCTACCGTACAGATAGTCTGCCAGCCGATAGGACAGGGCGATGAGTAGGACGCCGAAGATCAGTGACAGGTAAGCAGCTGAGAATTCGCTATGGCCAGCGGCACCAATCCAGAAGTGCAGCAGATAGTAGTAGAGGGGCGGGTGGATGTCGCCGGCGGTGTGGAGGGTAAGGCCCCCCAGGTCCTTCATCGCCAGGTGGAGACTGACACCCTCGTCATACCAGATGCTCTGGTATCCCAGGCGATACAGCCGCAGGGCAAAGGCGGAGAGGATGATCAGTATCAACAGCACCCCCACTCCCCCGGGGGAGCTCCACCACCTGAGCCTGTATCTCAATGTGACCCGTCCGCATTCATGCGCTGCCCACCAACGCCCGCCAGTCTCCGCTAGTCGCCTTCGCCGATATCCTAGCACACCTGGAATTGTACCAGCAACTTTCTCAGACCGTACCGCCTGTGGTATAATGCGCGGTCAGGGGACAGCTGTGGGGCAAGCGAGCCTGACAAAGCATGACTGAGTTCTTCGTCATCGCCTCGGTAGTGGTCGCCACGGTGGCGGCACTGCTGGCCTGGTTCTACAGGGGGCTCCTCATGAGCCTGGCTGTCAGATTACTGGCCGCTTCACTGCCCAACGCTGCCAAGCGTCGTGGTCTGAAGATCAACTTCGGCAGCCATCAGGGAGGATGGATCAGATTCACCCTACGGGCCGACCTGGGAACGGCACTCTCCCAGGTTCTGGGTCGCCCGGTGGAGGGAGCGGCCCTTTCTCGCTTTGGAGGCTTCAACCTCAGCCGCATCTACTCCGACTTCATGAACCCGGACTCCCCGTACTACCAGGCCTGGTTGGGAGCATGCGCAGTCTTCGACGACAAAGATCGACGAGCATTTGGCTTTGACGACAAGGGAGACTACATCCCCGAGGAAGCCATGAGTGTGCTGGAGGCCGATCAGAGGCTGGTCTATCGCAGTGCCGGCTGCCCTCACAAGTTCCCCGACGGCAACGTTGTCAGGTTGAGAGGTCAGCTAGGGGCGGAGCAACTGGAACTCGATGGTCTATCGTGGTGCAGGATCACAGGGGAGGCAGAGACCTGGTCGGCATATCACCGTGGGACAAGACCAGAGGCTAGCCCCCTGCGCAGTAGGATATATGGCGTGGTTCCCTTCTCAGCAAAGCACGATGTAGATGACTTCCACCCGCTTCGATACAGAGGCGAATTCTTGATGCGGTACTTCCCTGAATACGAGGCTACTTGCGCCAAGTTCTACATCTACCCCTATTACGATGATCGATGCGGCAGCGAGGTGACCAGGGGAGAGCACCTCGTCGCCGAATGCCGCGAACTCCTGGCGAAGATCACTTTCAGCAGGCAGTGACACCCATGGACTCAGATTTGGGTCTGATACAGGTCTTCACAGGCGACGGAAAGGGTAAGACGACTGCAGCCTTGGGCCAGGCAATGCGTGCGGCGGGGCACGGCTTCAAGGTCTACATCGTGCAATTCATGAAAGGCTGGCCCTCCTACGGCGAGTTGAAGACGGTGGGCCAACACCCCAACATTACCATCAAACAGTTCGGGCGCCCCGACTTCGTGGATCACGACAGTCCTGAGCCGGTTGACGTCCGCATGGCCCAAGAGGCGCTGGAGCACAGTCGGGACATAGTGATGAGCGCAGAGTACGATCTGGTGATCCTGGACGAGGTCAACGTGGCCCTGGAGTGGAAGTTGATAGGGATAGATGACCTCTTGGCGCTAATGGAAGAAAAGCCGGCACAGGTAGAGTTGATACTCACGGGCCGGTACGCGCATCCTGAAGTCATCGACAGGGCCGACCAGGTGACCGAGATGCGAGAGATAAAGCACCCCTACAGTAGAGGGCTTCTCGGCCGGCGAGGAATAGACTATTGACAGGAGAAGTAGATGTTTGACGAGGAGAAGCTTGAGAGCATCCGCGATGCGTACGAACGCTGGGAGGAAACCACTCTGCAACGACGCCTGGCCCAGCATCCCGAGCGCAGAGAGCAGTTCACTACAGGGTCGGGCAACGAAATGAAGCGACTCTACACACCCCTGGATATCGCCGACCTGGACTATGAGCAAAACCTCGGCATGCCGGGGGAATACCCCTTCACGAGAGGTGTCCACCCCACAATGTACAGAGGTCGGCCCTGGACGATGCGCATGTTCGCTGGGTATGGCACACCAGAGGAGACCAACGCCCGGTTCAAGTACCTGCGGGACCACGGCGAGACCGGCCTCTCCGTGGCCTTCGACTATCCCACCCTCTACGGCTACGACACTGATGCCCCTGAAGCCATCGGTGAGTTCGGCAAGTGCGGCGTGGCCGTCTCCTCCATGAGAGACATGGAGATACTGTTCGACGGCATCCCCCTCGACAAGGTCACCACCTCCATGACCATCAACGGGCCTGCGGCGATCGTATGGGCCATGTATATCGGAGCTGCGGAGAAGCAGGGTGTGCCGCAGGAAAAGCTGGGCGGCACCATACAGAACGACATCCTCAAGGAGTACATTGCCCAGAAATCGTATATCTTTCCACCTGAACCCTCCATGCGCCTCATCGTGGACACCTTCGAGTACGGCTCCAAACATGTCCCGCGCTGGAATACGATCTCCATCAGCGGCTATCACATCCGAGAGGCTGGGGCCACGGCTGCCCAGGAAATGGCCTACACCCTGGCCGACGGCCTGGCATACGTGGAAGCCGCCGTAGAGCGCGGTCTGGATGTGGATGAATTCGCCCCTCGCCTCTCTTTCTTTTTCAACGCCCACAGCGATTTCTTCGAGGAAATTGCCAAGTACCGAGCTGCGCGCCGCGTCTGGGCACGGGAGATGCGGGAACGGTTCCAGGCCCGGAATCCCCGTTCCTTATGGCTCCGCTTCCACACCCAGACAGCGGGTGTGAGTCTCACCGCGCAGCAGCCGGAGAACAACGTGGCACGGGTAGCCATCCAGGCTATGGCTGCGGTCCTCGGGGGTACCCAGTCCCTGCACACCAACTCCATGGATGAAGCTCTCGCCCTACCCAGCGCGTTGGCGGCCCGCATCGCCTTGCGGACGCAACAGATCATCGACCACGAGAGCGGCGTGTCCAATTCCATCGACCCGCTGGGAGGTAGTTTCCTGGTAGAGAGCCTCACCAACCGCATGGAGGAGGAAACGTACGAGATCTTCGCCAAGATCGAGGAGTTTGGTGGGGTCATACCGGCCATCGAAGCAGGCTACTTCCAGATGGAGATCGCCCACAGCGCCTATCGGTATCAGCGCGAAATCGACACAGGTGAGCGCACGATTGTGGGCGTGAACGCCTATCGCCTGGATGAACCTTTGACCATACCACTGCTCAGGCTGGACCCGGAGGGATACGAGCGACAGGTGAACCGCCTCAACAAGCTGAAAGAGGAGCGGGACAACGAGGAGGTTGAGAGGCGGTTGGAGGAACTGCGCCAGGCCGCCAAGGGCACTGAGAACCTCATGCCGTTTATCCTCGACGCCGTCAAAACCTACGGCACTCTGGGCGAAATCTGCGGGGTCCTAAGAGAGGTCTTCGGCGAGTACCGGGAACCAGTCGTGATCTGACCAGCTATTCCGCGATCCATCAGACCGGCCTGCTTGCAGGGATCCCTGCTGGGAATGCGGACCTGACCGTACAGGGAGCGCAAGCAGGTTGAGTGCAGGAGGGTCACTCGCTTTCCTTCAGCTCGGCCCACGATGATCCGCGCAGCCAGACGCCACCTACACTCGTCGGAGGGGATCGGTCCATCCCTGCATCCTCTGCATGCCAGCCATCAACCAGACCACACCACTTGCGCAGTACCCTAAGCTAGGTTATGATAACCGCCAATCTTGCGGCGAAACGGGGTTTTTTCGCTGCTGACGTCAGATCCGTGGAGAAAAAGCAATTGCGATCCTCACCCATCACAAGGAGTTGACAATATGAACACCAAGGAGTTCACCATCCTGCACTCCAACGACATGCACGGAGATTTCCTCGCTGAGGTGGGCGGTGCCGAAGGCAACCTCCTCGGGGGGCTGGCCCTGCTCTCGGGCTACGTGAACAAGGTTCGAGAAGAAGAGGAGAACGTCCTGTACGTCATCTCGGGCGACATGGTGCAGGGATCTCTCATCGATTCAGAGTTCAAGGGCATCTCAACGATAGAGATCATGAACTACATTGCGCCCGACGTCGTCACACTGGGCAACCACGAGATCGACTATGGCTTGCCTCACCTGCTGTTCCTGGAGAAGATGGCGAATTTCCCTATCGTCAACGCCAACATGTACATTGCCAAGTACGGCAAGCGATTGATGCAACCGTACCTCATCATCAACGTGGCCGGGTTCGACATCATGTTCATCGGCATCATCACCGAAGCCGTTCTCCAATCCTTGAAGATGGACAGGCTAGTTGGCACCTTCATCTCGCTGGAGGACGCGAGCCGCGAGGTGGGGAAGATCTGCAATGCCTACAAAGACGAAGACATCGACCTGACGGTCCTTCTCACACATGTCGGTTTCGACTCGGACCAAGAACTGGCGGGGCTGCTCGACCCGGAATGGGGCGTCGACATGATCATCGGCGGGCATTCCCACACCCTCTTGGAAAAACCCGCGGTTGTCAATGACATCCTCATCGTGCAGGCCGGCACGGGGACGGACCAGATTGGGCGGTTCGACATCGTGGTGGACGACGACACCAACAGCATCGTGGAATGGGAGTGGCAGCTCCTACCTGTAGAAGGGTCTCTCGCGGAGCCCGACGAGGAACTCCAGAAGTTCATTGACTCATTCAAGCAGGAGGTAGACAGAAAGTACAATGCGGTCATGTGCCGGCTGGCGCAGAAGCTGACCCACCCCAAGCGAGAGGAGGAGACGTCGCTGGGGAACTTGTTCGCGGACATCTTTGCGGAGCGCGCCCAGGCCGACGTCGTATTTGTGGGGAGTGGTTCCATCCGTGGCACCGAGTTAGGGCCTCTAGTGACTTTGGGGGATTACACTGCCATCTTCCCCTTCGATGACGCGCTGTACAAGTTCACCATCACCGGGGCACAGCTCAAACAGATCTTCGAGCACATCCTACGTCCGGAAAACAGAAACAGAGAAGGAGAATGCTATCAAGTCAGCAGGGGCGTCCATGCTGCTTACGTGGATTCCACAAGAAGTCTGGAAACACTAACCATCAATGGGCAATCCGTCAAAGATGCGGACCAGTACAGCATCGGGCTGCAGGGGTATCACTATGAGAACGCGGCGCCGAACATAGGCCTGTCGCCTGAAGAGTTGACGACGCTTCAGCCATCAAGCGTCGTCACCACATCAGTGCTCGACGTGCTGGAAGAGTACCTGAGATCCCATCAAAACCTCAGCAGCAGAGTCGAGGGTCGACTGACCTTCAAGACCGCCACGTGAGCTCGGGGGCCAGAATCTCCTTCGGTAGGAAACGAGTCGCTGCGCATCCCTCTGATGGCGTTTCCCGCCGACGCTCCGACTGACTTGCAGGAACCAGCGTGGCATCAGACCCACGCCGAAGTGAAGAGATACAACCAAAGGAGGTGCTATAATGAAGGAGCCATCGTTCCTCGACCGGCTGCGCTATGCCTTCGACAACCTGATGTCGAGAGGCACCATCGCCATGATTGGCTGGCTGGCTCTGGTCACCTTGATGGTGACATTGGCAGTCTCCGTCATCGTGTGGCTTACGAGGATTGCCTCCGAAGCCACCTTCGCCGACCAGTTCTGGTCCTACCTGACGCTGGCATTGGACACCGACGCCTGGACGGACCAAGGTTGGTCGTTTCGTCTGGCTGCCATCACCATCGCCTTTCTCGGCATCTTCGTAACCAGTATCTTGGTTGGCTTGCTGGCCACAGGAATAGCCAACAAGATCGAGGATTTGCGAAAAGGGCGCTCCAGGGTCATCGAAAGAGGCCACACTGCAGTCCTGGGCTGGTCGGCACAGGTGTTTCCTATCATCTCCGAACTGCTCGTGGCCAACGAGAACCAGCCGAAGTCTTGCATCGTCATCCTCGGCACCAAAGCCAAGGTGGAGATGGAAGAGGAAATCAAGGATAAGGTTGGCGACTCTGGCCGCACGCGAATCGTCTGCCGACGCGGAAACCCTATGGAGATGACCGACTTGGACATCGTCAGTCTCCACACCGCCAAGTCTATCATCATCCTCGCACCTGACAGCGATGACCCGGACTCGAGCGTGATCAAGACCATGCTGGCGATCACCAGAAGTCCTGACCGCCGGCCCGAACCGTACCACATAGTGGCCGAGATTCACGATCCCAAGAATCTGGAAGTGGCGCGGATCGTCGGCAGTGACGAGGTAGAACCGGTACTGACAGGTGCTCTCATCGCGCGCATTACTGCGCAAACCTGCTGCCAGTCCGGCCTCTCCGTGGCCTACACTGAATTGCTGGATTTCGCCGGCGACGAGATCTACTTCAAGGCCGAACCGGGCCTCGTCGGCAAGACCTTCGGGGAAGCCTTGCTCGCGTACGAGGACTCGGCGGTAGTCGGACTGTGCCCCCGGGAGGGCCAGCCGAAGCTCAACCCACCGATGAGCACGCCGATTGGCGACGGAGATCAGATCATCGCGATTTCCGAGGACGATGACACGATTGTCCTGTCAGGCCGAGAGGATCTGGAGATCAACGAAGAGGCTATCCGGATTGCACAGTCCGCCGAACTGAAGCCGGAGCACACACTGATCCTCGGTTGGAACTGGCGTGCACCCTCCATCGTCAACGAACTGGATCACTACGTCGCGCCTGGTTCCACCGCCACCGTGGTGGCCGACTTCGTTGACGGTGAAGCTCGGATCCGCCAACATTGCACGCAGATCAAGAACCAGACCATCACCTTTCAACAGCGTGATACCACCGACCGACGCACTTTGGACCAGTTGCTGTCTGGGACGTGTGACCACGTGATCCTGCTGCCCTATTCTGATGCGCTTGACGTCCAGCAAGCCGACGCCCGCACATTGATAACCTTGTTGCACTTGCGGGACATCGCCGATCACACGGGATATTCCTATTCCATCGTCAGCGAGATGCTGGACATTCGTAACAGAAACCTAGCCGAGGTCGCGCGAGCCGACGACTTCGTCGTCAGCGATAGACTCATCAGCCTGGTCATGTCACAGATCTCAGAGAATAAGGCGCTCGGCGCCGTGTTCGCTGACCTCTTCGACCCAGAGGGATCGGAGATCTACCTCAAACCGGCGTCCGACTACATACAAACTGGGGAGCCGGTCGACTTCTACACAGTGGTGGAAGCCGCCAAGCGTCAAGGTGAGACAGCACTCGGCTACAGAGTTCTGGCTGAGGCCAACGACGCATCAAGGGCCTATGGGGTGGTCCTGAATCCGGACAAATCGGTCCCCGTAACTTTCGCCGAACAGGACCGGGTAATCGTCCTGGCTGAAGAGAGGCGACAGAGGTAAGACGCCTGGCATCGCAGGCCAGTGTGCGTCCTCGCATTGGCAATAGGCCGAGTTGCTGGCCTATGTCGATGCCAGCAGTTCTCAGCGTGGCGCACCGAGGAACTCAACCACAACTCGGTCGAACTCGTGCGGCCGCTCGACTTGAGGGATGTGACCGCATCTGTCCATGATATGCACCTGCGAATTGGGGATCAGTCTCTGGGCGGCATACGCGTGAGACACCGGTACCATCAGATCGCGGCTTCCCCACACGATTAGAGTAGGGGCAGGCATATCGCGCAACTGGTGATGAAGGTCGCACAGCAACTCCCTTCTCTGGCCGCGGAGGCTAAGCCCAATCTTCGCAATTTCCAAAGAACTCTCCTTCACTCCCGGCATGCGCAGCATGGACGTCGCTTCGTCGATCCACTCCTGGTCGACTGCTCTCGGGTCGGAGAAATTCAGTCTCACTGCCAAGGGAAAGAGCCTCTGGTGAAGACTGAACACAACGTTCCCAATAACAGGGATAGCCCACAGCCGGACGAGCGGGTTGATTTCCCTGCCGAATCCAGCACTGTTCACCAGAATCAGCTTGTCCACCCGTGAGCGAAACCGCACCGCAACTTGCGCGCAAATCACTCCCCCCATGGAATTGCCACCCAGTGACGCACGCTCTATGCCCACAGCATCCATGAACTGAGCCAAGACGGACCCTGCATAGGGCAACGAGAACTCGTCGACGTCTTTGTCAGACAACCCGAAACCCAACAGGTCCGGCGCAAAGACACGGTAGTGCCGCGCAAGCTCGGCAATGTTGTATCGCCAGTAGTTGGCCGAACACGCTAGGCCGTGAACCAGCACCACCGCTGGGCCTTCGCCCTCGACCCAGTAGTGGATGTTCTTGCCGTTGACCTTCACATAAAGATCTTCATACCTGGGCAGCGTCATCACTCCTCCTGCCATGGAACGGTGGATTGAGCTGCTGGATCACCAACACCGGCCCCCACATCCTTCTCCCCGGGCCGATGCGTATGGATGTCCAGGTCGTCAGCAAAGCCATAGTGACCTCCGGCACCCATGGCCTCGTGCAGGCAGCTCGCCGGGACGATTGTCCCCTGCTTGATGACGGTACCCATCAGATAAGCATCCTGCTGAACTCGGCCACAAGTTCCTTGGGTCTGCCGGGCTGGTCCCGCTGCAAGGCGTCGATGACGGCCGTTACCGCTTCTCTCCTGGAAGGCAGCAAGAACTCTTTATAGGAACGGTAGTGGGGTTCATACCCGAAGTATCTGAACAGAGTCCCGAGCCTGAAGTTCAGCTGCTCTTCCTCGGAGAGACGCAAATACTGTTCGATGATGGAGAGCATGCTTTCCTTGTCCTCGGGTAGCTGGCCGCGCACGTCCATCAAGACATTGGTGGAGTGGTCGCTGGCAAAGTAGCTGGTGACATCGAGATTCTCGATCAAGAGCTGCTCCTCCCTGACCACTTCCGCATCGCTTGAAGGCTCGAACTCGCCAGTCACCAGCCTGTCGTAGAGAGGCATTCCTTCCTTGATGGTCAAGGTCCTCACCCTGATGTAGTCAGGATTTACCTCGTTGAGAACCCTGCCGGTGTGTAGTGCGTGGTTCCTCCAGGTTTCCTCTCCCTCCAGCCTCAGCCTGCCTCCCAGCCCGAGGACGACATATAGACAGAGAGAGATGCCGGACTCCACGACCTTCCTGCCGCCCTCGACGACCAGATCGGAGGTGACACCCTTCTGCATGTACTTCAGCAGAGGGTCGTACCCCGACTCCAGGCCGATGTGCAGTCTGGACAGCCCGGCCTCATAAAGCTGCCCCAATTCCTCCACCGACTTCCGGGCCACTGTTCTAGCCCTGGCATAGCTGGTGATACGCCGCACACTGGGGAACTTTTCCCTCAGATGAGCGATGACCTTCACGAGATCGTCCGTTTTCATCACCAGACTATTGGCATCCTGGATGAACGCCGTCTGGAAGACATCACCGTGAAGCGCGGTAGCCTGGTCTATGTCCTCCAGGACGTCCTCCAGAGGCCTTCGCTCGAACTTCAACCCCTTGTAGGTAGGGCAGAACTCGCACCTGTTCCAGGGGCAGTTCCTCGTGGCCCTGATCAGCAAGCTGGCCGCCTCGCTGGGCGGCCGTATGGGACCAACTTCGTAGGGCAACCCGCCAAACATCATCGCTGAACCATCATCTCTCTTTCCTTCGCCTATACAATTATACCATGTAATCACGCGCTCCGGGAATGTACTCTCGAAGGCGGTCGCAGTCTCAATCGGACAGCCGCGGTGGTCCGCACATCCCTGCCCAGACGAAAGAACGCCTAGCTGGAGCTGCTATCGCCGCGGGCACTTCACAAGAGAAAGGACCATCGTCACTTGCGCGAAGGTCCTTCATGTGTCCCACTA
>JABAOH010017987.1_pt2 | contig 16748 bp, 20 predicted proteins | sample 7062181 | NCBI WGS metagenome assembly JABAOH01 (sample SAMN14538630, study PRJNA623070) | marine sediment metagenome | biome: marine biome [ENVO:00000428]; feature: marine pelagic biome [ENVO:01000023]; material: deep marine sediment [ENVO:00002113]; isolation source: pool of 5 deep marine...
GGAGGCCCCGCGAAGCTGTTCCTTGGCACGAAATCCGGTAACATTAAGGATTTCAACAGGTTCCATTTTATCCAACCACCCATTTCCACTACTTTGATTTAAGATTGATGCAACCCAGCACAAAATGGCGGGCCCGGCGCGATTCGAACGCGCGATCTGCAGCTTTCCTCGCCAAGATAGAAGGCTTGCGGGTGTTTCCACTTGCCGCCTTATCCAGCTTGGCCACGGGCCCATGTTGGATTTAGCGTGAGATGATTTAATACGTGCGATATAATTGTTCATGGTACCATGCCAAAGCTATTCGGAACCTTCGGCGTTAGGGGCATTGCAAATCAAGAGCTGGTTCCAAAATTAGCTTTCAATCTCGGCCTAGCCTTAGCGACACACTTGGGGGGTAAGGGAAAAATCACGGTTGGGCACGATAATCGCACCTCAAGCGAGATGTTAGAGCATGCCTTAGTCGCTGGCCTAACGGCTGGCGGGTGCGAAGTGCTTAAGCTAGGCCTAACACCAACACCCGTGCTCTCGTTCGCGACTCGCTATTTCTCGTGTGACGCGGGCGTCATCATCACTGCCTCCCATAACCCGCCCGAGTACAACGGGATCAAGTTCTGGGATAGCGAGGGCGCTGGGTTCGAGCGCAAGCGCGAGCGGGAGATCGAGCGCATCGTTTTCAAAGGTGGAAAGCGGGTGAACTGGCAGCACATCGGCCGCGTAAGCGAGGCAGATCCTCTAGAGCCTTATATCGATGCCATGCGGAAGCGTGTCCCAAAGTTCAAGCGCGGGCTAAAGGTGGTCGTAGATTGCGGTAATGCTACAGGCAGCGTGGTGACACCTCGTTTGCTGCGAGAGCTGGGATGCAAGGTGGTTTCGCTCAACTGCCAGCTAGACGGCACTTTTCCGGGTCGCAAGCTCGAGACAGTTCCAGAAAACTTGGGGGAGCTCGCTAAAACAGTCGTCGCATGCAAGGCAGACTTGGGGATAGCTCACGATGGTGACGCGGATCGAACGTTGATCGTGGACGAGCGGGGTGAGATTCTCAGCGGCGACCGCGTCTTCGCGCTCGTGGCGTTGCATTACCTTCGCGAGCGGAAGCGTCCCCGAATCGTGACCACGGTTGCCACCAGCGCCGTGCTCGATGACGTAGCTTCAAAGCTGGGTGGCGAGATCGCACGCACGCGAGTGGGGGAGCCTGAGATTATCGGAGAATTTCGAAAGCGGGGTGGCGACATTGGTGGCGAGGAGAACGGTGGAGTGATCTTTCCCGACTGGCTGCTCTGTCGTGAAGGGATAATGACCGCCGTGAAGTTCGTTGAGCTGCTCGACCACACGGGCATGAAAGTTTCGAAGCTCGACTCCACGTTGCCCCATTACTCACAGATTAAGCAAAGAGCCAAATGCCCGGATGAATTTAAGCCTAAAATCCTCAAAGCCCTCGCCAAACGCTTCGCTAAGTACAAACTAGACCGCACCGATGGTCTGCGGGTGATTTTCGATGACGGCTGGCTCTTGCTCCGGCCCTCGGGGACTGAGCCGATTTTCAGGTGCTTCGCAGAGGCTCGTGATGGGAAACGAGCGGAGGAGCTGGCGAAACTTGGCATGCAGGAATTAAAAACATGCATCAAAGCAGCAAGGTGAAATTTAAAACCACCCACGCTTGCTCGGCCTGTACTCCCCCACGACGTTGATTTTGGTTCCACACTTCGGGCACTGCTTATCTTTTAACTCATAGCGCGTGACACTGAACCCGTAGCGCTCGATTAGCAGCTCACCGCACTTAGGGCAATGGGTGTTGTCCGCCCCATGTCCGGGGACGTTTCCAATGTAGATATAGTGCAGCCCCTCCTCCTTGGCTATTTTCACCGCTCGCTCAAGCGTTTCCACCGGTGTTTGCGATCGGTCCGTCATTTTATAATGGGGGTAGAAGCGACTGAAGTGGGTGGGAACCTCGGGGCCGAGCTTTTCAAAAACCCATTTACAGAATTTTCGGATTTCCTCAGAGCTGTCGTTCTCACGGGGGATCACCAAATAAGTTACCTCTAGATGAATTCCATGTCCGACCATCCACTCGCAGGCCTCTAGAACTGGTTTGATGCTCGGAACCCCGCATATTTTCCTGTAAAAATCATCGTTAAACGCCTTGACATCGACATTGGCTGCGTCAAGATATGGCCCAAGCTCCTGCAGTGCGTCGAGGGTCATGTAGCCGTTGGTCACGTATACGTTGTAAAGATTCTCGCGGCGCGCTAGTTTTCCTACATCGATAGCATATTCAGTCCAAATTGTTGGCTCGGTGTAAGTATGGGCTATGCCTTTGCAACCGTAACGCTTGGTCAATTCAATTGTTTGCTCGGGTGGAAGATCCTCGTGAGCGATTTCCTCGACTTTCACCTGCGAGATGGCCCAATTCTGACAGTGCAGGCACTTGAAATTACAACCCGGGGCCGCGAGGGAAAAAACGCTGGTCCCTGGCCAAAAGTGATAAAGGGGCTTTTTCTCGATGGGGTCGGCCGCCATCGAAACGATTGAACCGTAAACCAAGGTGTAGAGCTTGCCGTCTTCGTTCTTTCGTGAACGACAGACACCCAACTTGCCGGGAGCTATCACACACCTCCATGGGCAAAGCGAGCAACGGACTTTCTTGTCCGGTAATTTCTCCCAAAATTTAGCTAGTTTTTTCAAGCCGCCACCAAAGAAAATTAGTCGGTTTAAGCTTAAAGTTACAGGGGCAATGTTGGGCACCAAACTTTTCATATAGCGGTGGAGATATCAAGTGGGGTCTGGATGGCTGAAAGAGAGAAGGAAATCGGGTGCAACGTCGAGGAGATTATCAAATCATTTGTTGCAGCGGCGGAGGACCTCCCCAAGCTCAAGGAAACTTACTACAGCCAGGAGACTTACAACGTTTCACGTCCTGATGGCGAGCCTTCCCGCGAAGGAGAGCGAACCGAGTTTCGAAAACGTTTCATCTCGATTATGCCGGGAGCGGACGAACAAGGTAACCTCCGGGTGGAGGTGGCGAAGTGGGTCGAGGAACGATAGAGAAACTTGGGGCAATCCAGCAGGGGGAGCTTTCAGCTACGGAAAACGTGCAGCAAGCACTCAATCGAATCAAAGAGTTGGATAAAAAAATAAAGGCGTTCATTGAACTCAACCCAAATTGTCTTGCTGAGGCCGAAGCCATCGACCGCAAGCTCAAGCGTGGGGAACGAGTGGGAAAGCTGGCCGGCCTCACGATCGGGATAAAATCGAACATAAATGTCAAGGGGCTCCGGGCCACTTGTGCTTCTCGTACCCTAGAAGATTACGTCTGCCCTTACGATGCCGAGGTCATCCGAAGAGTCCGTGAGGCAGGAGGGATAATAGTGGGTATGAACAATATGGATGAGTTCGCGTGCGGCTCGAGCGGCGAGACCAGCGCATTTGGTTCGACCGACAACCCTGCTGCACCAGGCCATATCCCAGGGGGTTCGAGCAGCGGTAGTGCCGCAGCGATAGCAGCTGGGATGTGCGACCTCTGTCTGGGTACGGATACTGGCGGCGCAATTCGGAACCCGGTGAGCCATTGCGGGGTCGTCGGCATCAGACCAACCCAAGGTTTGATACCAGCCCACGGTTTGATCGAGTTAGCAGTAAGCTTTGATCAGGTCGGGCCGCTAGCGCCAGATGTCTATGGTGCAGCGCTGATGCTTGAGACCATCGCTGGCCACAACCCTAACGAGTGCACAAGTTTAGACTCCCCAAGCGTCAACTACTCAGATAAGCTCGGCAACGGCATCGAAAATATTCGTATAGGGACGAGCCCCAAGTTCAGCGAGCTAACGGATTCCAAAGTTATGAGGGTCATAGATGGCGCTGTCGATAAACTGCACGATCTTGGAGCCGAGGTCGTCGAAGTTGAGCTCCCCAACCTCGAAAAAGGTCTGTCAGCATATTACGTGATCATGTTTGCCGAGTTCTTCTCTGCAACGCGCAAGTTCGACGGCCGTAAGTACGGGCGACGCATCGAAGAAGTCTGTGGTGATGAGGTTCTTAGTAGGATAAAGTGCGGGAACTACATCAGCCGCAAGGATCAGCATGAAAGGTACTACAAACGTGCGCTACAAGTTCGGACGCTTATGAGACGAGAGTTCGGTGAAGCGTTAAATAAGGTCGACGTTATTGTGGGGCCAACTGTGCCGAAGCTGCCCCATCAGTTGGGCACGAAGTTGTCCCCGGCCGAGATGTACGCATACGATTACCTGACTTCACCAATCAGCCTCGCTGGCATCTGTGCTGGCGTTATCAAGGCGGGTGAGGCTAGTGGCATCCCAGTTGGTCTGCAGGTGCAAGGCAAAGTGCTTGGTGAAGAGACCGTATTACGCGTCATGCGTGCCTTGGAGGCGGCGAAATGAAGATGAAAATAGGGTTCGAGGTTCACGAGCAGCTAGCAACCAAACGCAAACTATGCTGCGATTGCCCAACTGACTACAGGGAGGCTCCCCCAAACACGAATGTATGTCCGATATGCACGGCCATGCCCGGTGCCAAGCCGATGCCTCCAAACGTGAGGGCGATTGATGCAGTAATCGAGATTGCGCTGATGCTTGGCTGCGATGTGGTGGTTGATAAACCGATCTACATCCAACGCAAGCACTACGATTATCCCGACCTACCCGCTGGTTACCAACACTCGAGCACACCGATTGGCATAAACGGTGAGCTCGTGGGCATCAGAATCCGCGAAGTACATCTTGAGGAGGACCCTGGGGCATACGACCCTGTTGCGGGTACTGTAGATTTCAACCGCTGTGGGATACCGCTCGTGGAGATAGTGACGGAGCCAGATATGCACTCGCCCGAGGAGGCACGTAGATTCCTAAGACAGTTGATGCTTGTGCTTGATTATTCAGGCAAAGTCAGGCCGGAACCGGGCACGCTGCGCGCGGACACCAACATTTCGCTTGAGGGTGGAACCCGCGTCGAAATAAAAAATATTAATTCAACTAAGGGGGCCTATCGCGCGGTCAAGTTTGAGGTCATGCGGCAGAAGGCTTTGATCGAGCGCGGGGCAGCAATCACCTATGAAACGCGTGCTTATCTGGAAAGTCAAATGATTACGATACCCATGCGAATGAAAGTCGTAGATTTTCATGTTATACCTGATCCTGACATTTTCCCAATCGTAATCGATCGCGCACATGTCGAGACGATCCGAAAGCGCATGGTCGAGGCACCTCATCAACGCGAGCAGCGATTGGCCAAACAGTATAAAATACCCCAAGCCGCTGCAGAGGTAATCGTCAGCGAACGAGAGCTTGCAGACCTCTTCGAGGCTGTCGCAAAAGAGGTGGACCCGAAGCTTGTCGCGACTTGGTTCCAGACGAAGCTCAAGAAGGTACTGAACTACATGAAGCTTCGCGCGACGGACTTGAAGTTCACACACAAACAGCTCGCGGGCCTGCTTCGGATGGTCAAAGCCAAGCGGATAACTCCCGAGCAAGGGGAGCTCGTACTCCGAAAGCTCGTGAAGCAACCTGCCGAGCCTGAAGAGTTGATCAGGGAACTGGGGTTAGAGCGCCTAGGAAGGGCGGAGCTTAGGGCTGCTGTTATTAGAACAATCGAAGAAAATCCAAAAGCTGTAATGGATTATCGCGCTGGCAGAAAAGAAGCTTTGAATTTCTTGGCCGGAAAGGTGATGAAGCTCACGCGGGGGCGAGCTGACCCAAGGGAAATCCTAAAGTTCCTGCGCGCGAAACTCAAGGAAAAGAAAAAGCGCCGTGTCAGTCGCCGAACAAAGCGTTCAAAATAATTTCCGGCTTGAACTCGACTAGATCTTCGTAGCTCTGTCCAGTGCCCAAAAACAGAATCGGTTGTCCCGTCACTTGGGTTATCGAGAGTGCAGCGCCTCCCCGGGCGTCGGCATCCATCTTGCATAGAATTGAACCATTTATCCCCACAGCTTGGTCAAACGTTCGTGCCTGCTCGACCGCGTCGTTTCCCGTTAGGGCATCCCCCACAAAAATCGTGAGGTCAGGTTTCGCTACCCGTATGATTTTCCGCATCTCGTCCATGAGGTTGATGTCAGTCTGCATCCGCCCAGCGGTATCGACGAGAACGACATCGAGCCCTCGAGCCTTTGCATGGGCGATTGCGTCGTAAGCAACAGCCGCTGCATCGGCCCCCCTTCGCTGTTTAATCACCCCAACGCCTACACGCTTAGCATGAATCTCAAGCTGTTCGATACCAGCCGCGCGGAAGGTGTCCGCAGCCGCGAGTACTGGTTTGTACCCATGTCCGATGAGATATCGTGCCAACTTGGCGATTGTTGTGGTTTTACCGTGACCGTTGATTCCAACAAAAACTATCACAGCGGGTTCGCCCTTGGCGCGCTTGGCCTCGATGACCTTGAGTAAATCAACCTTTTGCTCGGTTGTCAGAATTTCTTGAATCGCTTGGCGGAGGACTTCATCCGCGAGTTTCTTGGGGTCCTCCCGTAGTCCCAACTTTCGTCCCGTTAGGCCAGCCTTCACGCGCTCGATGACGTGGTCGGCGACTGGCACCGCGACATCGCTCTCGAGCAGACCAACTTGAAGCTCCCAGATGATGTCCTCGACATCCGTTGGGGAGAGCTCCCTTCGGATGATGCGCTTCACTATCCGCTTCAACGCTTTGCGCGGTTTTCTGGGAGTTGGAACTTTTGAAGGAGCTTCGGGCGGGGTTTCTGGAGGGACCTCTGGAATAACTTCGGGCGGCGCTTCTGGTGGTTTCTCGGGTGCCGCCTTCTGACTAATACGTTCCACTACCCGTTTGATTTTCTGCTTTAGTTTCTCAAACATCGAGTTCCCCTAGGGCTGCGCTTTCCGGGCCTTCTCAAGGATTCTGTCTGCCTCCGGCCTCAGAGCCTCGATGCGCTCCTCTAGCTGCCCTAACTCATTACGCGCCTGACCCAGAGCCTGCTCGAGCTCCGCCCTTCTGGCATCGAGCACCTTGAGAGCATCCTCGGAACTGCGCTCTGCAGCCACATTCGCGCCAAGTCCGGTGATCACCTTTTCCGTTGTTCCGAGCTTGGCGGTGATAAATGAGTCGGAGCCCATGGGCACGAGAATATCAGTTCCTGGTTTAAGCTCCTTTACCGTCTTTATCGCCTTGGAGGTCATCGAGATTTCGGAAAGCGATGCGGCGAGCATCGAGAGGTGTTGGCGAAGGGCCTCAGCTGTTGCTCGGTAGTCACTGAGCTCGCCTAGGATGCGTTGCAGTTTTTCCTGCTCTTCGTCAGTTATCTTTTCCATCTTATCATTCCAACATAGCCAGTATTCGAGGATCCTTTACTTCCTCGGGTTTAACTTCAACTGTTTCTTCTATATGAATTAAGTTGCGCTTGACTCTGTGCTTGCTCCCGACATCTGAGTAAACCCGCTGGAGAGCTTGCTCTTTCGAGAGCGCTAGCAGCTCGCGCGTGAAGCGCTGTCGATGGAGACCTTGCTTGAACCAACCCCTAATGCGAAATATTTTCATCTAATCACCTCAGATGAATCCTAAAGCGCTCTCCACGCGGCCAAGCTCGGGGCCTGTTGTGGTTCTGCCGGCGATCACACCATTAGAATTCGCCACCAAACACAACCCAACATACTTCACCCCGCCGCATGCGGTGCCGACTTCCGCGGTCACGCCAAGAACACTCGAAACGTGCTTGAGTTCCTCGTTAGACACATCTGGATGTACGAGCACTCCTCGATTCGTTGCCACCCCTGTTGCGCCCACGTTTTTAACCCCCGCAAGCGTCCCTCGCTTCACGGGCACGCCTAAGCTTTCACTTATGAGTTTTAAGATCTCATCGGGAAGTTCGGGATTCACTAAGGCGCCATGGTCGTTCGCCAGCACGAGATTTCCGAAAGCCGTGTATCGCCCAGGAATGCGTGAGACTCCCACACCAAGCCCGGTAAGCCGCTCCTCCTCCTCAGACTCAAGCAGCTCAGAACACACGAGCCCATTGGAGTTGCCAGCGGCCAGAATACCCAGCAAGGGGCTATTGTGCATGTTTGCCAAGGCTACGGGTACACCCAGCGCATCTTCCACAATCTGCTCTCGAAAGTGAAAGCGCTCAGGGAGCAGCGCGATTTTATCTGTGGTTAGAGCGAAAGCTCCTAAGAACGGAATTCGATTGAAGCTCACTCTGACAATCGGCATGGCGCCACCTTATTCTGCCAAAAAAGCTTCGATCGAACCATCATCCTGTTTGACGGCCCGCACTCGGATTCGCGGCAGGTGGTGCTTCGCTCCTCGCTCCCATAGCTTGCGGTTCAACTCTTGATCGAGCTTTATCTCCTCAGACTTCATGTGGCGCCGCAAGAACTCGTGCACGATTTTGACGGCCCGAGATGTTCGCTTTTGGCGGGGGGCACTTTTGGCGTCCCTTAGCGGGATGACATATATCCGCTCCTCTGGCATGGACATCACCTAAGGTTTTATGCGCTGCCTTCGCCAGCTGCGCCGCTTTGAGTGGGTGCGCACTCTCCCCCCGGTCTTGGACATCACCCATATGGGGGCACGCCGCGTGTGCTTGGCTGCTTTTCCCAGCCTTCGTTTAAGCGGAGCCGGTTTGTTTCGCGCCATCTAAATCCTCTTTATCCTGAACTTGCGCTTCCGTGCCTGCAGCCTGCCCAAAATCTGGCGCAGTTGAGTGTCGGTAATCTTCGATCCGAGTTTTCCTGCTTGGGCTAACTGTATAAGTTGGAGCTCCAGTTGCTCAGCGAACTCTGGTTTGGCCGCTCGAATGTTCGCTAACCTGCTTCGGGCCTCGGGGGTTAGGATTTGCTGAATCGCCAGTCTTTTTTGAATTTCGTATTGTCTTCGTTGTTCAGCTTGGCGTTGCTGTTCCTCAAGCTTCGCTCTCAACTCAAGCATCTTTCGCCTGCGCAGTTCCTCGATTTCTTCTTCCTCCATCCTCACGCCTCCCTTTGTTCGGTTTTTATCTGTTTAGTCAAGTTATCGATTATCGTTGCGCCCCTCGGGGTGAGCTTCCGCCCGCCCCGCTCGACCTTTCGAACGAGGTCAGCTTGTTCGAGCTGTTGAAGGATGGTTCGCAGAATCTTGCCCCCTGCTTTGCGAAAGTGCTCGGGTGCTTGCCCGCGGTTCTGCCGTCCACCGTAATAGCTACGGAGTCTCGAAACCCCCACCGGACCTTCGATGTAAACTCGTCTAAGTAGCGAGGCCGCACGCACATACCACCAATCGGGCTGCTCGGGAAGACGCTCCTTGTGAGCCCCGGTCTTGACGAAGTGGCTCCACTGGGGTGGCGTTAGCTCCTTCAGCTTCCCCAGCTCCTCGCTCAACCGCTTGATGAGCGCGTTTGCAGAAACTTCTTTAACTGACATCTCTTTTCCTCTCTTATAGTTCGTCCTCTAAACTTCTTGAAGCTGGCGATATTAACGCTTTTCCCACACTTTAACCGTTTTCGACATTGTGTTAAAGTTGAAGGATGCGACGCAGATGGGCAAAAGTCTTAGAATCACAGGAATAAGCCCTTATTTTCACTTTTGAGAAATTGTCAAAAGAGAAACTTGATTATTCTTTCTTTTTTGGCTTGTAGGGTAAACGCACGATGCGACCACACTTCAGGCAAGTTATGGTTACGCGGCCCGACTGAACCCGCACTCGACAGCTGACACCGGGCTTCCAAAACGACAGGCATTTCCTGCAGAATTTCCTCTTCAGGCGCGCGGGAAGCTTGACGTTGTATCTGGTTTTGAGTCTCCACGCGAGTTGCACGTACCGGTCTGCTAGTTCAGGATGTCCACCAAATGTCCCCTCAGCCAGCTCGAATAGATGCTCNNACGTGACATTTGAGCACCTGCCCCGCCTGGTTTTCTGGATATCAAACGCATCCTCATATGCAAAAATCGCCCTCATCAAAACAGTTGGTGCACGAAGGGGTTCTGGATCTATGCTAAAGAGTTCATTCGAAAGCTCGGTTACATTGGACAGGAAATCACCGTGGGGGAATCCGCCGATAATGACGCATACGTCGTCCTCTTTCGAAGTATTAATGAAGAACTCTTTGTAATACCGCATTTGCCCACGCTGACTGAATGATATGACTTTTTTTGGCTTGATTTGTCCGACCAACTCTGTAAGTGAGGCATTTTCAAGAGTGAGTAAAGGTTTCTCTGGCGGTGCTTCGCCAGTGAGGAAGAGGTGCTCGATCAACCCAGTGAAGCGATTGAACATTCGGGGGAGGCGGGTGGACGGGTCCACGGTGATGATTTTGTTGTGGCGTGTGTGGATGTAGGTGCGAAGTAGTCCTTCTCGGTTGAGGGGTGTGTCGAGCGCGAGCAACAAACAAATGTGCACGATATCCGGCCTCCCCCGCCGGTCGCCATCGGGCAGCCTTCGCATCGCAGGATAATGGAGGCTTGAGTTGAGCAATATCTCCGTCGGTTTCCTCCCTAGGCGTCGCGCGCTCCATTTGATGACGCGGTGATTAGCGATTTCCCGAGGCACGGTCTCGAGCTCGGAATCCGCTAGGATTATGTGAAGCACCCCAAGCACCAACCCCACTTTGACAAAGGGCTATTTTAACCTAAGACAAACAGGACATACTATTGAAATACACTCGCGTGGGATTGAATGTTTCCCTTGAAAGACGAGAACCCAACGCGGAGAAGACCTTTTCTCACCTACGCTTTGATTGTCGTGAACGTCGCGATTTTTGTGGGAACGCTGGTTACGGGAACCTTCGATCAAGTTAACCAAGAATTCGGGATGAAGCCGAAAGAAGTACTTGCGGGACAGAACCTTCACACCCTTTTCACCTCAATGTTTTTGCATGGGGGGATTCTGCACATACTCTTTAACATGTGGTACCTCTGGATTTTCGGCGACAACATCGAGGACGTTCTTGGGAGGGGGAAATTTATTTTGTTTTACCTCGGCGCAGGACTTGTGGCCAGCCTCGCACATGCTTTTTCTGACCCGGGGTCGATAATTCCGACGATTGGGGCGTCGGGAGCGATTTCGGGGGTACTCGGGGCCTACGTTCTCTTGTACCCGTGGGCGAGGGTGCTCACAGCAGTCCTTTTCTTTTTCATCGTTTACTTGGTTATGATTCCAGCTGTTGTGATGATAGGGTTCTGGTTCGTGCTGCAAGTGATCTCGGCTTCAGTGCTTTGGGCGGCAGGGGCGACCGCAGGGGTGGCGTACTGGGCGCACATAGGGGGCTTTCTTGCGGGAATGCTCTTGATTTTGCCGGTGTGGGTGAAGCTCAGAAAGCGTAGGCGGGCGAGGCGCGAAGTAGTATTAACTTTCAGGATACGGTGAGCTTTTTTATAGTTTGGGGCACCGAAAATATCAAGGAGACTAAAAATGGAATACGGTAAATTGAGCTTGTTAGGCCTTCTAGGATTGCTAGGTCTATTAGGTTTTGTATTTGACGACCCACGATGGTTTGGATTGTATGGCTTTTTTGGATTTTATGCGTTTGGTTGGTACAAGTTGTTTGTAAGCAGGGATTCATAGGGGTAGTTGTGGGATTTATTGCGATAGGGATAGTTTTAGGAACTATAATATGGTTCCTCATTGAGTTTTTGTAACCATCGTGGTTTAGTGGTAATGCTCAAGCGTTCTTTTGGATAACCTTTCTCATGCGCCAATCCCTGAACAACTAGACTCAATACGGTTGGAAAAAGAGATTTTTGATGTTGCTTATTCCTCTTCGCTTTTCTGTCTCCGTCCCGCTTCTTTGGCTTTCTCTATCGTGTAGCCCTTTGGTCGCTCGCTGACCTTCATTGGTTTGAATAAGTAGTAAATGAACACCCCTAAGAAAGTAAAAGCAAAGACCACTGCCCAGATGAGCATGAAGATGAGGATAGCAAGGAGCACATAATAGAGGCCCGTTGCCATTGATTGAAGGAATGGCAGGATATAGGGAAGCCCTAACACAAAAACGATAACGGCAATTAGGGTTACTACTAATCCGAATACGAAAGCCCCTCCAAGTTTTAAAAAATATTTAAGGGGGGGCACTCAGCTTCACCTTCCGAACTTGCCGAGGGTGCGCAGAAGTCCCCCCGCCACTTCAGCTTTCCCACGTCTTTCCGACGGCATGTATTGAGCTAACTTCGCCGCCAGCTCGGTGATGGGCATGCTCTGAATCCAAACTCTGCCGGGCCCTGTGATTGTTGCAAGAAACAGACCTTCTCCGCCCCAGAGTATGTTTTTGAGCCCTTTAACTCGTTCAACTGAATAGTCCATATTTGCGTCGAACATCGCCAGACATGTCGTATCTATCCGCACTTTTTGATTTGCTTCTAGGTCAAGCTTTGTAACTTCGCCCCCAACGTTGAGGAAAACTTGGCCCGGCCCCTTTACTTTTATCAATATTAGGCCTTCTCCACCTAGAAACCCANNGAAAGTGGTGTCTAAATCTACACTGGTCTCCGAGCAAAGGAAGGCGTCTTTTTGACATATCAGTTCTTCTCCGGCTTTCAGTTTAGCTGGGATTATCTTCCCCGGAACTTCGGATGCAAAGGCAACTATCCCAGTGCCTCCTTTTGGCGAGAATTCTACCAAGAAAAACGATTCGTGAGCAAACTTTCGCTTTAAAGATTTCCAGAAGCCGCCTAGTGCTTTTGTTTCCATTTTGATGTTGTCGCTCATGTACATCATTTTTCCAGATTCAGAAATCACTTTTTCACCCGGTCTGAGTTCGGTGTTGAGAATTTGCATTACGGTGCCTTGCAAGTCCCATTTCATTTTTTTCACCACCTAAAATTCTGGCATCTGTGTTTATAAAGGTAAAATTTTTGGTGCGGCAGGCGGGATTCGAACCCGCGCCGCGAGCTTGGCAAGCTCGTGTCCTAACCAAGCTAGACTACTGCCGCACTGCTTATGATTATCATTTTGTTTTATAAGAGTCTCAGGATTAACAGTTTTCCGATATTTAGGATTAGACTCAGTTCTGGAAAAGCTCTTAGAAGCCTTTAATTCCTCTAATTTGGCTGAAAATAGGATTGGTTGATGGAAAGAAGTCTATCAGAAAAAGCTAACATATACAATTTATGAATGCATATGGGGAAGAAAAGGCTATGGAAAAGAATAAAAATCTTTTTTGCATAATTTTGGCGATTTCTGTGTTGGTTATTGTGGGAATTAGTTATAACTTAGAGAGTGATGATTTAGTGGTGATTCGTAATTTAGATAAAGAATTAATTAGTCAGAAAATTGAACAAGGGAAAGAGTTTTTGTTTAGGGCAATGCATGAAAATGAACACGGATTTTACAAAAAGTACGATGCGTTGGAAGATGATTTTGGTAACAGATTGCATACTGTCTATTCTGCTTCAATCATCTATACCTTTTTATACATTAATGATTTTGAAAAAGATGAAAGGATTTTAGAGCAGGTATCTGATTGGGGGAATTTTCTTATTTCTATGCAGAATGAGAACAAGGAAGACAAGAGATATGGCGCCTTTCATTATTCTTATTATTTAGATAGTAAGGAAAAAGAAAAAAAATTTGTAGTCGGAACGAGTGCATTAAGCATATTTACATTATTAAGGCTGCATGATTTAACCGGCGAATCCAAATATTTGGAATCGGCGAAATTGGCTGGTGATTGGTTAACTACAATGCAGGAACCAGATGGAAGCATGAAACCTTATGTAAGATATTTAAGTGGGAAATGGTTTTACGGTATAAAAGAATCACTTCTTTACAACGGCCAAGTTCTTTCTTCTCTTTCCAAACTTTATGGAGTTACTGGCGAAAAAAGATATTATGATACCGCAGAAAAAATTGCTGAACGTTTTGCAGAGAAATATGAGGAAGAAAAGGGTTACATCGAGGGTGAATACCGAGAGAAGAACCCAATATCAAATTCTTGGGTGGTAATGTCGTTATTGGATTTTTATAAAGTAAATCAAGACGATTATTATAAAAAGATAATTTTTGAATTAAGTGATATAATTTTAGGAGATCAAATAAAAGAAACAAAAGATCTCCTAAACTACGGTAGATGGAATGGTGCATATTCAACAAGCGGGACTGCCTGGATAAGTGAAGTAATGACGGAAATGTATAGATTCTGCAAAGAACAAAATAAAGAAGATTGCGATAAATACAAAGATGCTGTGGTAATGGCGATAAGATGGCTTATTCAGAATACCTACTCGGAAAAGAATACCTTTTTTCTTAAAAATCCAGAAAGGGCAATTGGAGGTGTTTTTTGGAATCAACAAAATAAATATGTAAGAACCGATTCGGTGTGTCATGCTTTAAATTGCTATACTAGAATAATTGATGATTTGGAAGATGGATTGTTGATTTCAATTTAGGAAAACAATTAGAAGAATTTTTAAAGTAATCAAAAATGATGGTTATTCTATCAAACTTCTCTTTTGTCCTAACCAAGTTAGATTACTGCCGCACTGCTTATGATTATCATTGCAGTCAGATTTAGCAATCTTTATTTTAAAAGAAGCTGAAAAAGAAGAAAAAAAGCAATTTCCCCCTGTTTAACGAAAGGGCTACTAGCGGGGCGGCATTCACGCTAAAGTGATAGATTTTATCCACGGATCGAGCACAGCCTCGATTAGCACACGTCTTTTATTCTTTCAAGGATTATTGATGTGTGTGTCTTTTTGACACCCTCAATCGCGCCGATTTTTTTTAGGATAATATCGGTCAGCTCTTTGTTGTCATGTGCCCAGACCGTACTCATTATCATAAATTTGCCAGTTGAGGTTGATAACTTTTTTACCTCCTCTAGCTTCGTTAAACTCTCTATGACCTCATCGTGTTTGTCTGGCGCCACATCTAAGCCGACGATAGCCATAGTGTTGTATCCCAGCTTTGATGGATTGGCGACGATGGTGTAGCGCTCTATCACTCCGGCGTGCTCCAACCGTTTCACCCGCTTCCGAACTGCAGACTCACTCATGCGTATTCGCTTGGATATCTTTCGAAAAGGTGTTTTAGCACCCTTGTGGAGGGCTGAGATTATTTCATAATCCTTTTCATCCATAATCTTTTTCATCCATTAAAACCTCTGACTAATTTCGCACTAATTTATTAATTCGTTTCAAAATAAAGCTTTTGGTGATAAATAGAGGAAAAATCACTACTGAACATTCTAACTAGGGGGGTGGAACTGACTGACAAGCGCGCCCATCCGCCACGATGAGCGCTCGAGTCTGGCGGTTTACCAGATCACTTTTACTGCTCTGGTTGTACGTTCGTGCTGACGTGATAGATTTTTTCCACCAGGTCGAGCACTGCCTTGATTAGCACATGTCTTTTATTCGTTCAAGGATTATTACTGTGCTGGTCTTTTTGACACCCTCAATCCCGCCGATTTTTTGGAGAATATTATTCAATTCACTGTTGTCACGTGCCCAGACCATGCTCATTACGCCGTATTCACCAGTCGAAGTTAATAACTTTCTTACTTCCTTTAATTTCATTAGCCCTTCTATGACCTCTCGGTGTTTTTCTGGCATCACATCTAAGCCGACGACAGCCATAGTGTTGTATCCCAGCTTTGATGGATTGACGACGACGGTGTAGCCCTCGATCACTCCGGCGTGCTCCAGCCGTTTCACTCGCTTCCGAACCGCAGACTCGCTCATATGCACCCGCTTGGATATCTTTCGCAGAGGTGTTCTAGCACCTTCTTGGAGAGCTTCAATTATTTTGTAATCCTTTCCATCCATTTCATTTCCTCGAATTTCATTAGTTTTTCCTTAGATAAAGTTTTTGGTTGAAAAAAATTGAGACTAATTTTTATTAAAAAAAATAAAATAAATAAAATTTAAAGATAAAAATAATGTTATTTTCTCCTTTTAATTAGTTTTTTTTGATTTTTTGACGAATATCACACCAAATATTTTTTTAATATTTTTTATTAGAAATTTTTTAATATAAAAATTATTCCGGTTATTATATAAATAAATAAGAAAAAATTTACATTTAATTTAACTAAAATTTTAAAAGAAAAAAGAAGAATTTTTTAAAATTAATTAATATTTTTCCCTTTTTCATTATTTTTTTTAAATTTTTAATTAAAATAGTATTCAAAAATTTTTTAATATTTTTTATTAAAATTTTTTTTTACTACAAAAAATTTTCATCTATCTATTGGGGTAATGAACATCAAATGCGAAAAACTGACATAAATCGAACTAGAAATGTATTTTGAATAATTTTCATGATTTAATTAAACGTTTGCTCAGTTGATGATTGCAGTGAGCATGTGTCTCCCGACGACCGAACCCAAGGTGAAAACTCCAAGCGCAATGGGTAAGGCCCGTGCGAGCACTACGCGCTTCGCGATTGGATCATCGCCGATTTCGATTTCGACTGCGTAGCTCATCAGGGTCGCGGTTAGTAACACCACGTAGAACCCGAGCACAAATAGGAAGGTTGGCGACGAGACACCTGTGCCCGAGCCCCAAAAGCCGACGGGAGCTGTCTTCGAAGCGAGCAAACTCTGCATGCGTGCTGCTATCGCGGCGATGAATGGGGCAAAGAAGAGAGCGACCGAACGCATTGAGGTCACGACCTCCCCAAGCGAGCGTCGGATGTCGAGCTTCACCTGCTTCAGCTCATGGAGATGATCGGCCGTTCTCAGGATTGCAGCTCCAGCCGCCCGGGTGTTCCGCTCAATCACTTCGACAAGCAAGCGGAGCACGCTTTGGATTGTTCGCGAGGGAACTTCCCGGAGCGCCCCATGCTCTGGGTCGAAGAGCGAGGCTCGGAGCCCCATGCCC
>JABAOH010000445.1_pt3 | contig 16744 bp, 13 predicted proteins | sample 7062181 | NCBI WGS metagenome assembly JABAOH01 (sample SAMN14538630, study PRJNA623070) | marine sediment metagenome | biome: marine biome [ENVO:00000428]; feature: marine pelagic biome [ENVO:01000023]; material: deep marine sediment [ENVO:00002113]; isolation source: pool of 5 deep marine...
CCCGGCAGTGTGAGGATCACCCCTGTGCCCGCACCGGAAAAAATGGCCCCCGTTATCCTTACCCCTGCGGTGCCGTACACGTACACGCCCGCCTTTTCCTGCCCGGCAAATCTGCAGCCTGTAACGACCCCCTTCGAGCCCGAGCGGATTACCACCCCCGCCTTTCCCCCGGCAAACTCCATCTCCCGGAGATCCAGATCCGTCCCTCCCGCCGCGCTTATGTGAATTCCGGGGAGCCTTACCTTACCCCTCGCCATACGCACCTTTCCGGAATAGGACTCGATCCCTCTCCCGGCACCGCTGATGGAAAAGTATTCCGCGTCGAGGGCACCCCCCCTGATTGCCACCCCGTAGCCCTTCTCGTTTTTCATCTCTATCGTCACCGGCGATGCCTCGGTCCCCTCGATCCTGAGCGTCCCCTTTACCTCCAGCGTCCCCTCGAGAAAGACCCGTGAGCCGGGCTCGATTTCGAGGACCTCGCCTTTCTCCACAACCTCTCCCGCAGGGAGGACCAATTCCCTCCCGGCTGCATCCGCCGCACCCGATGCGGTAAGCGCCAGGAAAACAGAGAGCAGAAGCGGGGCTGCCCGTCTTGACAAGGGTCCCCTCCTCACCACTTCTCCCTCACGATGATCCTCACATCACCGACCGTTCCCTTCTCTTGGAGATAAACGGAGTTATCCGGCGTGCCCTCGTACGAACCCGTGAGCTCACCCGGCGCAAGCGGCCCGCCGATCGATTCTCTCGCCCCCAGGTGGTATTTCCCGGGGCCCGGAAGGAACAGGGTGAAAGAGCCATCCTTGCCGGTGGTGTCGGATATGCTCTCGGGCCTGCCGACCATCCTCCCGTCCCCGTAGGCCATCACGTAAACGCCGCCCGCCGGGCCCCCATCTTCGAGGAGGACCATCCCGGTGATGACGTACCCGGAGCCGGCAACTCCCCCCCGCTTTGAAAGGTCCCCGACCTTCACCGGGTCGGGCGGCACGAGCTGAAGGGTCCCGAGCTCGGCCACCTCCCCCTTTTTGACGGCGACGGGGTTGGCCCCGTACTCGCCCCGAAGGCCTCCGCCGGTTAAGGGGCCTACTTCGCTCCCCGACTCTTTCATCATGGCAACGATGTCGTACGAGCCCTCCCGCAGGGCCAGCCGGAACCTCCCATCCTCGCCAACCCGCGCCTTCGTTACGAAGGTCGGCCCCGCAGTGATCCCCCTGCTTGCGTCGTAGGCATACACGAACGCTCCCCTGACGCTCCCCCGGGAGCTTGCCACCTTTCCGGTGGCGAACGTGCCAGCGTCGGGGGAGTACTCTCCCTCCTCGACGCTTTTAAGGTGTATCTCCACCTCCTTGCCCTTTACCGGGGAGACGGGCTCTCCTGGCGGCCTCCCCTTCAGAACCCTCTCCCTTCCCATCACGTACTCGGTTTTCCTCGCCACGATGTAGAACCTCCCCCTCCCCGTGGCGAGGACGAAGCGGCCGTCACTTCCCGTTTCGGCAACCAGGTAGGGCTGGCCTCCTCCAAAATCCCCCTCGTTTACGTACGCGCTGACCGAGGCCTTCGCAACGGGCTCGCCATCGAAGAAAACCCGGCCGGTTATCTTTGCGCCCGGGTCAGAGCATGCGAAAAGCAGGGGCAGAAGAGAGGCAAGCACACATGGGACGAGAAGCTCATGCAATGAGCGCAAGGAGCGCGACGACGACATATAATCCTCCCGCGAGAAGAAAAACCGTCCCGTAACCGAAATTCATCGATACCGCCAGCGCAAGCATGCTCCCGGTTACCGCAGCAAGTCCGTTGACGGCAACGGGGACGCTCTTGCTGCCTTTATACCTCTTATTATATACGGTGAGCAGTGACGGAAAGGGCACTCCCATGAACAGCGCCGCCAGGCCGGTGATGAGGAAGCTCGCGCCATACTTTGCCACGGCCGGCGCCTGCATGAGGACCACGGCGATGCGGTCCAGGGCAAACCGGTACAAAATCAGAATGGCGGCGAGGCCGACCGCCGAAATCATTGCCTTCTTTCTCTCCGAAACCGCCATGACGGAGAAGAGGGCGGCGCCGAAACCGGAAAAGAAAAAGACGGCGAGGAGGATGCAGGAAAGCGAGTATACGGGAAATCCAAGGGGAAGTATGAGCTTTTTGATCAGTATGATCTCGACCATGACGAACCCCGCCCCCGTCAGGAGGAACGCACACAGTATGGCGAGCCTCCCCGACGCCCTGCCGGAACCGGAAAAGTAAAGGGCCGCCAGCGGCGACAGAAGGGACAGTGCGAGGGCAAGGAGAAGGAACTTCCTGATCAGGTATGCGCTCCTGTCCTCCGTCGATCCCCCCGACGCCTCCTTCCCCCTGACAAAGTCCCGGGGCAGGAGGGTGTAGTAGAAAAAAGGCCTGTCGTCCGTCGGGGGGGAAATGTCGTAGCCCATCATCTCCGCCCCTGCCTCACCGCTGATGATGCGGGAGAACAGCCCCCCGGCCTTCCCCGGAACGTAGATTACGTCGAAGCCCCTCTTTGCGCACTCATCCTCGAAGGAGCGGGATAGGTCCTCGCCGGCCCCGCCCCTGACCACCATGACGTTCATGATCCCCTTCGAACCGGCTATGAGGAAGTCTTCCTCCGGGCGCTCCCGCCCGCTTTTCATCAGCGCCTCCCGGAGCGTATTGACCAGCCTCGGCCCCGTCTTCTCGAAGGAAAAGCGCGTGATGGAGAGTATCCCTCCCTCTTCCAGGCTGGCAACCATCCTTCTTGCCGCCTCGATGGTGTAGAGATGATTTTCCGTGAGGGTAAACGCCCCCGCCTGCGGGGCCACCCTCCCGAAAACCTGGGTCATCTGGATGACGTCGTATCTTTTTTTGTTTCTCTCCAAAAACGACCTTCCCTCTTTGACGTGCATCGTCACTCCCCTGCCGGTGTAGGGCCTCCCGGAAAAGTCCCCGAAGACGTCCTGCACCGCACGGACGACGAGGGCGTTCACCTCCACGGCGTCGACGGCAAAGTTCCCCGAAGCGCGGGCGCTGTAGATATCCTTTCCTCCCCCCGGCCCGATTATCAGGGCCTTTCCCCTCTTCTTGAGAAGATAGGGGAGCGATGCTATGTTGTGGCGGAAGAAATCCTCGAAGCTGTCGTCCCCCGAGTCACCGAACAGCGCCGTGTAGCCCGTATCGTCAACCACCATCCCGAGCCCATCGGGCGCTCCTCCCGCGTACTCCCTGCCCTGGCCGAAGCCCTTCAGGAGCTCCTCCCCCGTTATGGGGTAGACGGCAACGCGCGATACCGCATTCCACTCCGACCAGCGCACGTCGGGCTCGTACCTCCCCCTCACGAACTTCGGGTCCGCCGGGCGCCCGGTGATGTCCACGAACATGCAGAGCAGGATTGCCACCGAGAGGAAGCAGAAGAGAAACCGTTTGGCGCCGGAAATGTCCCTCCACAGAAGCCCGAGGGCCACGAGAAAAAGAGAGGATGCAAGCAGCAGGGCAAAGGGGCCGGAGCCCGCCTTCATCGCGGCCAGGTAGAGGACGACCCCTGCCGCCGAACCCGTCATGGCGCTGAAGTAGGTGTTAAAATCGTTCCTGCTTCTCTCGAAACAGGCAGCAAAAACAGCCCCGCCTCCCAAAAAGGGGAGCGCAAGGAGCAATACGACGGCGGTGGCCGTTGCCACGAATGAGGCGCTCCTTGCCCCCGGGGCAGGAGAAAAGGGCTCGTAATAGGTCTGGTGGAGGGGCGAGAGCATCCGGTAGCCGAAAGAGGGCACGCGGGAGATGACAAAGAGCAGAAGGTACAGGGAGAGGAGGGAGAAAAAGGAGAGGAGGAGGAAGCGTGCGCAAAAGGAGGCCGATTCCCTGTCTGTCATGCTCGCCGAGCGGGCGGAGAAAAGGGACCCCAAGGCCATCCCGCACAGGGCAAGGGCAATGGCGAAGGAGACGAAGTGGTACCACATGAGGACGGAAAAGATCCTGCTCAGCGTTACCTCGTAGAGGATGATCCCCGCGCTCGTGAAAAAGGCGACGGAACCGGTCCTTCCCTTCCTCACCCTACCAGACCTCCGAGACGGTGATGACTATTCCCGATATCTCGTCCCCGGAGCCGACCTCGATGGAGTGGTCCACGGTGCCCTCGTACCTCCCGTAGAGGTCGCCGGGGCCGGGGGCGCCACCATAACCTGTCCTCGCCCCGAGATAGTATACACCCGCCCCGGGTACGTTGATGAGAAACCTGCCGTCCTGTGCAGACTCGGGCGAGACGATGAGCGGCCGGTTGAGCAGCTCCGGGTTGTCATACAGGGCGGCATATGCCCCGGCGACTCCCTGCCCCGATTCGTCCACTATCCTCCCCGATATCGTCGCCACACCTTTTTTCGCGTACAGGGGGGCGTTGCGCATCTTCAGGAGGACAAGGGGGAAGGTCACGGTCAGGCGCTCTCCCTCTTTGAGGGTAACAGGGTTTCCCGGGAAGTATCCGAAGTAGTCCCCTTTCCCCAGGGGGCCGGCAAAGCCCCCGCTCTTTCTCTTCCTCGCCACCAGGTAGTAGCTTCCTGGCAACGCATCTATCTCGAAGTATCCTGCCCCGGAGGAAAGGCCCACGAGCGCTTCCTGGGGGTCGCGAAAATTGCTCGAGGGGTCCGAATAGGCGAAGATGTAACAATTTTCTACGCTTTTTCCGCCGTGAACGACCGTACCTGCTATAGCCGCACTCTCTGCCGGCGCCCTGTCTCCCTTCCCGGCGTCACCGACCAGGGGGAGGACCAGGTCAAGCTTCTCTCCCGGGCTCACGGAAAGCGGGTTTCCCCCGAAGTACCCGAAAACTCTCCTCTCTTTTTCCCCATCGCCCCCGTTAATCCCCTTCCCGATGAGATAATAGGCCCCTTCCCTGACAGATGGAAAGACGCCCTTCCCGTCCTTGCCCGTTCTCGCCACGTAAGAAAATTCAGCGGGAAATTGCTCGATATCCTCCACCAGGTAGAGATCCGTTCCCGAAAAAGCGATCTCGTCGTGAAACGCGGTAACGGCGATTTCGGCCGTCTTTTTTTCCTGAAAGGGAACCGACGCGCAGCCGAAAAAAGTGAGTGCGGCGACAAAAAGAAAAACCGGTTTCAGATGATGATCGATATTGAGGATCATATGAAGAATTGTAGCCCAACTATAGGGGCAGTATAGTAATTGAATGCTAAATCAGAGTGTAGGTTGCAGAGCGTAGAGTGAGATCGGATATCTGCATTCTTCGATCTTCACTCTGCACTACCATCGGAAGAAGTCTGTAGTCCCGAGTCCTGGGTCCCGGGTCCCGTGAAACCGGTTTCGAGTTTAGAGTTTTGAGTTTGTTTTTCATTCCGCATTCCGCATTACCATTTTTTCCCGGAACCCTTGATCCCTCGGCCCCTGCCACCGACCGAACTGTTATTCTGCACTCTTCACTCTGCACTCTTTACTACCACACCTTGAACACTATTATATCTATCCCCTCTAAGTGCTCGCCCTCCTTGACCACCACGGCGGAAGGATCGATGGAGCCCTTGTCGTATCTCCCGTAAAGATCCCCGATGCGCGGTGGGCCGCCGAAGCGGTTCCGTGCGGCAAGATAGTAGGTGCCCCCCTTCGGGAGGGAGACCGTGTACNNAGACGCATAGGATTTCACGGTTGTATCGGTCTTCGGAACGAGGAGGAGGGAGAAAGACTGCGTGGTGCCTTCCTCAACGTGGACAAGGACCTTTTTGCTCCTGATATCCCCCTTGTCCAGCGGGCCCGTATTCTCGCCGCTTTGCCTCTTCCGCGCAACCATGGTGTAGGTCCCCGGCGCGACGTTCAGCGTAAACCTCCCGTCCTCGCCCGTGGGGAGGGGGATTATGTAATCGGCAGGGCCGTGCGGGTCCTTCCCCTCCGCGTAGAGGTAGATAAAGGCTCCTTCGGAGGGTTCGTAGACCGTCCCGTCTATCGTTACGGGGGATCCCGTCCGCCCGGCCGGGGGCGCAGAAGCACAGGAAGAGGTGATCAGGGCAAGAGCCGTTACCAGGATGACAGTTCCTGCCTCTTTCAATCGCTTCATGGAATGGACCTCCCCGATGTTTTATGCCAGGACGAGCTGGAAGAAGAGCCCGGCAACGACGGTGGTGGAAATCCCGATGAACATGTAGGTGACAAATGCCCTCTTCTGGTAGAGCCCCGCGAGGAGGCCCATGGCGGGGATGCTCGTCACGGGGCCGCCGGTGAGTATCGCCATCGCCGCACCGGGCGAAAGCCCCATTCCCATCAGCCCCTTCAAAACGGGAGGCGCGATCATCTGGTGAAGGGGAAGGGGCACCGATATGATCGCCGCGAACAGAACGGAGTTGGCGTTCCTCGTCCCGAAAAGGCCCTCGACGAGATTGCTGGGAACGTAATAGTTGATTCCCGCCTGCAGGATAAGGGCAATGAGAAGAAACTTCCCCGTGATCATGGCCATCTCCTTTGACCTCTCCAGGAAAAAGGGGAGCGTCCCCGGCACGGTTGACGCTCCGGGCCGGGCATGTTCAAAGCAGCCCGCATCGACGATCTCCTGGTAGGTCTTTTTGCCCGAGGCGACTCCCTCGTCGAACCGGTCCTTTTTGAAGGGGAACTCGGGCAAAAGCCCCCTGTCCACCAGGTGCTGGCACACGAAACCCGTGGCGAGACCGGTGAAAACAGCCACGATGAGCTTCCCGGCGGCAAAGGCGGGGCCGATCTCCGCAGCCGTGATGATCAGGGAGTCGGGGCTCATGATCGGCGACGTGATAAGGAGGGCCATCACCGGGGGTATCGGGACCCCCGCCCCCGACAGGGCCACCACGATGGGCAGGACACCGCAGGAGCAGAGGGGGGAGATGATGCCCGCCACCGTGGCGATGACCACGGAGGAGCGCGGAAACCGCACGACGGAGGCACGCACCCTCCTGTCCCACTTGTAGGTCTTCACGAAGGCTGCAAAAAGAACGCTCAACGCAAAATAGGGAAGCAGAACGGCCGCCTCGTCCAGGAAGATCTTCGCAATCGCCTCCAGGTCTCCGATAAATCCCATACCGCAAAAACTCCTTAAAGCATTACTTTATAAATTTACCTCTAAATACATATAAATATATGCTTATATTGGCTCTCTGCCTGTCTCCGTGCCAATCTTCACTACCATGCGGTTTCTCGTTTCTGGTTTCTCGTTTCTCGTTGGGTTTTCATTCCGCATTCCGAATTCCGCATTCTGCATTGCCAGCGACCGCATTGTAATTCCGCATTACCATCCCTACCGGTAGAGGCTGTAGGGCAGCACCATCTCCCCCTTCGCGTTTCTGTAAAACACCCGCTTACCGGTGATGCCCTCGAGGGCCCGTGCGGACCACTCCCTCACATCCGTATCATCGTGATCCAGGAGCGCCCTCAGCACAGGCTCCGCCTCCTGCGCCTCGAGTATCCCGAGGGACCACGAACAGGCCACCTTCATCTCGATGTCCCCCTCTTTCAGCGCCGATATGAGGGGCTCAACGGACCTGTCGGTCCCGCACTTGGCCAGCGCCCTCGCCGCACGAAGGCGGAGGATTCTCTGGTTTTCTCCCGTGAGGATCGAGATGACGGCGTCCTCCGCTCTTCTGTCCCCGATGTCCTCGAGTGCGATCAGGATCGCCTCTTTTTTCCTCACCGAGCCGCTTTCAAGCGCATCAATGAGGACGGGAACGGTCTTTTCCCCCAGCTTGGTGATCGCCCGGGTGGCAGACTTTACAACGCCCGCATTTTCGTCCTCCAGTGCGTCTATCAGGGGAAAAACCGACGAGGGGTCCCCGATCTCCCCCAGGGCCCACGCGGCTGCGTACCTGCGGTTCCTGCCGCTTCTCAGGTAGCGGATCAGGTGGGGCACGGCCCGCTCATCCTTCATCTCGCCGAGCACTCCCGCCGCCGCTTCGGCCACATCGTCATCTTTCTGCTCCAGCGCATCAACGATGAGCGGGAAGAGCTCACCGCCCCTTTTGACGACCTCCATGAAAACTCTTTCTCCTTCAGGCCCCTCGATGTTTCCCAGGGCCGACAGGACCCACTCGCGGTCCGCAGCGGTCTGTTTCAGCTGCTCTTTCTTCGCGCACCCCCACAGAGCGCAGCAAAATAGTGCGGCCGCCGCAAGAGTGAGCGCTCGCCCCTTCATCGCCCGGCTTCCTCCCTCGTCCCGGCCTCTTTCACCGGCTCCCTCTTCCACTCCGAGAAATCGACACGGTCGATGGTGTACTTCTCATCGCCGTACCCCTCGTAGGTTACCGGGCCGAAGTCATTGCCGTCCCATATCTTTTCGAGATTCACCTCGCTGCTTTCGAAATCGCCGAGGTCTGTTCCCCAGAAGTTTCCCTTCGCGTTTACCCTCCGGGGATAGGAGCGCTCGCCTTTGAAAGCCCCAATGTTCCTGGATCCCCTCCTTGCAGCCTCCCTCCCCGAGATATTTTTCGACCCGGCCCTTTTCTCCCAGTCCCCCGACTGGAATTCACCGAGCTTCACGTGCATGTCGTTCCTCTCGAAATTGTTGCTGAAAATGCCGGGATAGGAGGAAAAGTTTATCATGATACCCGTTCTGTTGTTGAGCAGCACGTTGAAATCGATCAACGAGTTGCTCTTTCTGAAAAGGTTTATCCCGAGCTGGTTCCCCACGATGTCGCAGTGGGTCACGTGGGGCGACGAAAACTCCCTGATGTCGATCGCGCTCTTGTTGTTTTTGAAGGTGCAGTCCGAAATCTTTTCGAAGGAAAACTGCACGCTCAATATCCCCGTGACGTTGTTTTCGAACGTGCAGCGCTTTACCAGGGAGTTCTTCCCCACCTGCCGGAACACCGCTCCCTGCTCAAAGGAGGAGAACGTGGATGACACCACTTCCACGGGCGCATTGGTGAGGGCGAACAGCCCCCTCTTCCCGCCCCTGAGCTCGCACTTCTCCAGGCGGCCGCTCCCGCCATTCTGGACGACCACGCCTATCTCCCTCACCGTGTCGAAGCGGGATCCGACGAGTTCCACCCTTCCCGAGAGGTTCGCTACCACCCCCACGAGATTCTTCCTGAAGGTGCAGTTCTCCAACCGGGCAAGCGCCTTCTGGTTGACCTCTACGCCCTGCCTGCAGTTCTCGAAGGTGGAATCGCTCACGTATACCGAGGCGTTTGCAAGCGACAGCCCCGACGAAGCGCCTTCCAGAGCCGCGTGCCGGATGACGCTCTCCCCGGACCCTTCCAGGACGATACCGGTCCACGCACCGGGGGCAACGTCACCCTCGGGGTGCAAGCGCACGGCCCGCCCCTTATCCCCCCTTACCTCCAGCGCTCCAAGGACGCGGATCGCCACTTTCTCGCCCTGCTTTATGGCAACCTCGGCACCCGGCAGGATGACGAGCCTCTCTCCCTCGGCGACGGTAAAGGTCTTATCGAGCGCTACTTTCCCCTTCCACTCTATGACCTTCGCCTCCTTCTCTTCCGCTTCCGCCCGATCCGCCCCGGTGAAACCGAAAATCCCGAGGAATAGGGTAAGGCCGACAAAAACGAACACCCCATACCTAACGAACTTCATGATTCCCCCCCTTCGCTGCCTGCAAGCGTAACGGTTGAGGAAAATGCATTGCATATCGCCTGCCATATCTGAATGTCCCGGGAAATGGGCATGTGAAGAAAAAAACGGGTGGAGGCTCTCTCCCGCCGTGCGCATGGGCTACTCGCTTTCTGCGATCAGATACGTGCTCCCCGGGGCGAGACCTGCCTTCACGACACTCTTCCCAGAGGGAAAGCGGACCTCCACGTCGTAGGAGCCGGCAGGGTCCACACCAAAGTGGACCTCCCTTGGCGGCTGGGAGCAGAAACCGTTGGAGGAGATGACCTCGCGGTATCCGAGCAGATTGCGGGTACCCGCGGCAAAGAGGTAGACCTTCGCGCCGATGGCGTCCCTCGATGTCTTGAAACCGGGCGATGCCTTGGCGTACGAGGTCCCGGAGCACTCTACCTTGATCCAGCCATTGTCGTTCTGCTCGTTGCGAAAGAGACGGTTCGCCATTTCCCAGTTGATCACGTAGAGGTCGAGGTCGCCGTCGTTGTCGAAGTCGCCAAACGCGGCCCCCTTGGACCTCACCGTCTCCAGCATCATGAAGGGATAGCGGTTCACGACGTCGGTGAACGTCCCGTCGCCCTTGTTCCGGTAGAGCTGGTTGGAAAACTTGCAGTCCCCCTCGTACAGGTCCAGGTCACCGTCGTGGTCTATGTCGCCAAAGGTCGGGCCCTTTCCCCACCCTTCGCTGCCCACGCCCGAATCCTTCGCTATGTCTTTGAACCGGCCCGCCCCGTCGTTCAGGTAGAGGGTGTTGCTTCCGACGTAGTTCGAGACATACATATCCAGGTCCCCGTCGTTGTCGACGTCCCCGAATGCAGCGCCGAGTGACCAGTTTGCGTCGCCGGTACCGGAATCTTCGGTAGCGTCCCTGAAGGTGCCGTCGCCGTTGTTCACAAAGAGCCGGTTTCCCTCTCCGGCCGGGTACCTGCCGTTGCTCACGTAGATATCGGGCCAGCCGTCGCCGTTTACGTCCGAAAAGGAGGCGCTCCAGCTCCAGGACCGGTCACCCACTCCCGCCGTATCGGAAACATCGGTGAACGTTACCTCCTCTCCCCGGGAGTCGTTGCGGTAGAGAACGTTTTTCGCCCCCACGCCGTAATTCGCGCAGTATATGTCGAGCTTCCCGTCCCTGTTGTAGTCACCCATGGCCGCACCGTAGGTAAACTCGCGGCAGCCGACGCCTGCGGCCTCCGTTACGTCGACGAACTTCGGTTTGCCCGGCGTGCTGGCATTTATAAGGAGCCTGTTTGCCTCTATCTCGTACCTCCCTCCTTTGGCGAGGTAGAGGTCTGGTTTCCCGTCGTTGTTGACATCGCCGAAGACCGATCCCATGCAAAACCCGGCATCGGCCGCTCCGGCCTCGGCCGTCACGTCGGCGAAGGTCCCGTCCCCCCTGTTCAGGTAGAGCCTGTTCTCCCCACCCTTGTTGGAGACGTACATATCGAGCAGGCCGTCACCGTCGACGTCGGCCCAGGCGATACCCTTCCCCCTCCCCTTGTCTCCGGTCATCGACTCTTTCGTGATGTCGGTGAAAGGATCGGCCTGGGACAGGGTGGCGAAAAGGGGGAGCAGAAATACACAGGTCAACACCCACGCAAAACCACGTGCCCTGGTCATCACAGGTCTCCTTTGAGGATATTTTGCCCTTCTCACGGTCAGCAGGGGTGAACTGCAGAGGAACCGACGATTTTCGGCTTTACATAGCGCATCTTCTTCATCTCATGCCTCCCTGTATGGATACGTTGGAAGTATACCCGTTACCAAATCTTACGCTTTGTTATCCGATATGTTACAGGGGAAATGGCGATGAGTCAATCACGGGGAAAGATGGAAGCTGTGTGGGGAAGAATTGCCCCCGGTGAGGAAATTTTTGCCAGAGAAGAAATGCGAGGGAGGTGGATAACGGCCAAATAAAACACGCCCGGCCTGTCAGGATTCGGCAGGAGGAATTATCGGTAACACCTGTATCTTTTTCTGTGGAAAAAAGTACTATTCATAAAGGGGAAGATAACAACATCGGTGCAGTTTTGAACAGCCATCCGGAAGGGATACGTCAGATGAGGATAACTCCCTTTGACACCTTCCTTCACCAATGGTATATAATACTTTAATTTTCCGTGCGGAGCTAAGAGATGAGCCCCAAAAAGATCACGGGAGCTTTGACCCTGGTGATTTTTCTCGCCCACGCCGGCCTTGCAGGCGCCTTCTTCGGGATCGGCAAGAGCGGTAAAGTTGAAGTGGGATCGCCGGCGCCCGAGTTTTCCGGAACCGACCTGGAAAAGAACCTCATCCAGTACTCGTCGTACCGGGGAAACAGCGTCGTCCTCCTCGATTTCTGGTCGATTTACTGCGCATCCTGCGTGGAGGAGATGCCCCAGTTAATAGAAATTTACAACGACCTGAAAGACCAGGGGCTCGTGGTTTTGGGGATAAACCTCGACTCCTTCGGCACGCGGCGGGTCATCAGGTTTATCAACGGGCTTGAATACACGATCCCCTATCCCGTCATAATAGACAAAAAAAGAACCATCGCGATGGCTTTCAACGCGATGGTACTCCCCACGACGATCGTGATCGACGCGAGCGGGAAGATACGGATGTATCACGTGGGATACAAGAAGGGGGACGAAAAAGAAATACGGAAGGTGATAGAGTCATCACTGCAGAAGCTCAAAAGAGCGGAGAAAACCAAATGAAGAAAAAACTCATCACATCCCTCCTGGTCCTGCTTGCCGCCTGCATGGCAATCATTACCTCCGGCGCACAGGAGAAAGAGGGTAAGTATACGGAAATACCGACGATAAAGGGGATAGAACCCCTGGAAAAAGGGGCGCCGGCACCGCCCTTTACCATAGAAGACATCAACGGAAACGCCTTCACCATAGAATCCTACAGGGACAAGAATCCCGTGCTCCTTTTTTTCTGGAGCTTTTTCTGCGGCCCCTGCAGGGAGGAAATCCCCTTCATCAACGATATCACGAAGCAGTACAGGGACCGGGGCCTCGTCGTTGCGGGGGTGAACCTCGACGGCAAAGAGATGAAGAAAGCCATCTCGAAGTTCATGGAGCAGGAAGGGATTTCCTACATCGTCGCCTTCGACGAACTCGAAGGGGACTCTTTCAGGGTGGCCGACCCGTTCGGCGTCGCGGGCACACCGTCGCTCTTCCTCATCGATAAAAAGGGCATCCTCGCCTTCAGCAAGGTAGGGGCCGTCGATCATGAAACATTGAAGGGTTTAATAGAGACTGTCTTGGATTAGCTTTTATCACCCAGATACTTTCCCGGGGGAACTATGAGACTCTCAGTGATCGGAGTGGGGTACGTGGGCCTCGTGACGGGCGCATGTTTCGCCGAGATGGGCAACGAGGTAATCTGCTACGACATCGACAGGAAAAAAACGGAAAGGCTGAAAAAGGGCGTTATCCCGATATACGAGCCGGGCCTTCCGGAGCTCGTGGAGAAGAACTTCCGGCAGGGGAGGCTGTCCTTCACGACGGACCTTAAAAAGGCCGTCGAGGGAGGGTTTATCATTTTCATCGCCGTGGGAACGCCATCGGGGCGGAGGGGTGAGGCAAACCTGGAAGGGATATTCGACGCCGCAAGAGGCATCGCCCGGAACATGAACTCCTACAAGATCGTCGTTACCAAGTCCACCGTGCCCGTGGGCACCACCGACAGGGTGGCCGAGATCATCGGGGAAAACATAGTCGACAGCGACATGGAGTTCGACGTGGTCAACAACCCCGAGTTCCTGAAGGAGGGCGCGGCCGTCGAAGACTTCATGTTCCCCGACAGGATCGTCATCGGCTGTTCGAGTTCACGGGTGGCAGAGGTCATGAAGGAGCTCTACGGGCCCTTCTCCCGGAGGGGGGAGAAAGTCACGGTGATGGACATCCGCTCCTCGGAGATGACGAAGTACGCGTCCAACGCGATGCTCGCCACGCGGATCTCCTTCATGAACGAGATCGCCAGGATCTGCGACGCCGTCGGGGCCGACGTGGAGAGCGTCAGGAAAGGCATCGGGAGCGACCCACGAATCGGGAACAAGTTCCTCTACCCGGGGATCGGGTTCGGCGGCTCCTGCTTCCCGAAGGACCTGCGCGCCCTCATATCGACGGCGAAGGGAAGCCGGGTCAGGCCCCGCCTGCTCGACTCGGTGGTCAGGATCAACGACGACCAGCGCAAACGCTTCGCAGAGGAGGTAAAAAAGCACTTTTCCGGAAAGCTCTCCGGCAGGACCTTCGCCGTGTGGGGTATCGCCTTCAAGCCGAACACCGACGACATCAGGGAGGCCCCCTCCATCGACGTGATCGAGTATCTCGTGAACGGGGGGGCGAAGGTGAAGGCCTTCGACCCCATCGCAATGAAAAATGCCCGGGAGCGGTTCAGGGGAAACAGCGCCGTCTCCTTCGGCAGGGGCAACTACGAAGTCTTGAAAAACGCCGACGCCCTGCTCATCTTCACCGAGTGGCCCCTGTTCAGGGAGCCCGACTTCGACAAGATAAAGAAGCTGATGAAAAAACCCCTCATCTTCGACGGGAGAAACCTCTACAACCCGGCGAGGATGAAGAGCTTCGGGATCGAGTATTACTGCGTGGGGAGAAACAGGTAACCGGGGAAAGCCCGGGAGTGCAGTTTCCGGTTTCCGGTTTACGGTTGAACCAGAAACGAGAAACGGGAAAATGCAACCTGATTCTTTTCTGCTCCCCGTTGTTCTGGGTTTTCATTCCGCATTCCGAATTCCGCATTCCGCATTACCATTTTTTTATTTAACGACCCTTCCCCTCCTCCACTTCCTGAGCGCTTCGGTGACATCGATCCCCTCGTGACACCGGGTGCAGGCCTCCTCGATGGTTGCAACTCCCCTCGATTTCACCGGTGAGAAGTGAAAAACATGGGAGGGCTTTCTCTTCAGCCGCTCGTCATCCTTGGTGTGGCACTCGGTGCAGGCAAGCTCCGGCCCGGAAAAGTCGAACTTGTGGTCGTGTATCGAGTACCTCAGGCCGTCGTCGGTGGTCTTCGGCGGGTGGCAGTCGACGCACTGCACGTCACCGGGATCGTGCTTGGTGTGGAGGCTCTCGATTTTATACAGCTTCACGTGGCAGGTGCCGCAGTACTCGTCGCGCGACATGTAGCGCTCCTGGACCTGGGTGATCCCCCGGTCGAAACCGCAGATGTCGCACGCCCTGCCGGTGGAGTAGAACTTGTTCGCCCAGTAGAGGTACATCCGGTGCCTCTCCCCGTAGTCGACGGTTCCCCAGTACCACTTCCGGGACTTGGGCTTGGGCGCGAAAAACTCGGTGAAGTAGTCGTTCAGGTCCTCCCCGGGCGTGTACCCCGCGGGGAAGGGGTACTTGCCGCCGTACTTCTTGTCCTTCCCATCGGTGTGGCACGCCTCGCATATCATGTCGCGCCTCACCTTGTCGAGCTTCGCCGGGTTGACGATGTCACCCGGCTCCTCCGTTTCGGCATGCTTCTTCCCCGGGCCGTGACAGGCCTCGCAGCCGATGGAGGGCTCGTGGAAGGTGAGGGTCTCGGGGTCGAAACCGGTGGTGTGGCAGCCGTCGCAGAACACGGTGTAGGGCTGCTGGCGCCAGTTGAATATCGAGTAGGGCTCCCATTCGTCTTTGGTTATGTTCCAGTATTTCGGAAGGACGTAGTAATCGTCGTCGATGAAGGTTATGTACTTCTGTATCCAGTGACTCCCGATCACCCAGTAGATGTCGTCTTTGTCAAAGGGGACTGCCTCGAAGTTCTTCGCGCGGATGACTGAGGGATTCTCCTTCGCGTCCCTGAGCATGTTGGCGTGGGGAGTCACCTTCCAGGTGTCGTAGACCTCCTCGTGACACTTCCCGCAGGTCTTCGAACCGACGTACCCGGCCCTTCCCGGGCCGCCGAACGCATAGATAAGGCAGGGGATCATAAGAACCAGGGAGAGAAAAAGTGACGTAACCCCAGGATGCCGGTTACTGCTCGCGATATGCAATATATAACCTCAAAAACTCTAATTAATTATCCTTGCAGGGAAAAAACTCTGCGTCGGTGGTTCATAGTTCATAGTTCGTAGTTCCAATCACCTCTCGAAGGTTTTGCATTCTCTTATTTTGCACTCTCCACTACCATCACGGGGAGTCTGCAGTCCCGAGTCCCGGGTCCCGTGAGACCGGTTTCGCGTTTAGAGTTAAACATGAGGGTTCAGGAAATCTTAACATCTGTTCTTCTCGGGTTTTCATTCCGCATTCCGCATTCCGCATTCCGAATTCCGAATTACCATTTGTTTCCTCGAACCCTTGAACCCTCGGACCCTTCCGCCGAAGGATGCATTTATTCCACAAACTTACTGATAATCGCCTTCACGTTTTCCCCCGCGGTGAACCCTCCCTTCTTGTAGAGGATCTTCCCTTCGCCGTCTATCAGCACGAAGGAGGGGGTGTAGGAGAAGCCGAAAAGCCTGGGCAGCTTGAACTTCGGGTCCAGTATATAGTCTGCCGCGAATTTGTACGTCTCGGCGTAGGGTTTGACCGTCTTCTCCCCGCGCAGGTCGACGGCTACCGCCCAGACGGACAGTTTTCCCCTGTTTTGCTTGACGAACTCGCTGATATCCTTCAGCTCCTCGAAGCAGGCGCTGCAGGCGGTGGTCATGAAAAAGATCATCGTCCGGCTCGTTTTGTCCAGGATATCCTCGTCAAAGGAGATCTCCCTCCCGGAAAGGTCACGGGCCTTGAAATTGGTGACCCTGTCGCCCACGTCCAGCCCGTTTTTGTCCTGCCCGGATGCGGGCGTGAGAAGAAAAAAAGCCAGGATGAGCAGCACAAGGACGCCGATCTTTTTCATCCGGAATCCTCCTATTTGTTCGCTGTGATGGTCCGCCTCAATCCCCGGGAGCCTGTGCCCTCATCTCTGCGAGAAGATCCTCCAGGACGTAGGGGACCTCATTTTCATTCGGCGGGTAGTCACCCACGTGGGCGTACCTCACGATACCGTTATGGTCGATGATCACCTTCAGCGGGATCGGCCCCGCGAGGCGGTAAATCTTCGTTGCCACGCTGAAATCCTTGTCATGCAGGACGGGATAGTTGAGCTTCTTTTCCTCCATGATGTCCCGGACATCTTTCAGGTCCCCCGATTGGAGGACGATGGAGAGGAGCTCGAAGCCCTTGTCCCTGAATTCGTTGTACTC
>JABAOH010000509.1_pt1 | contig 16740 bp, 18 predicted proteins | sample 7062181 | NCBI WGS metagenome assembly JABAOH01 (sample SAMN14538630, study PRJNA623070) | marine sediment metagenome | biome: marine biome [ENVO:00000428]; feature: marine pelagic biome [ENVO:01000023]; material: deep marine sediment [ENVO:00002113]; isolation source: pool of 5 deep marine...
AGTGCTGTGGCTCACAGGGAAATCGAAGGTGGTGAGGAAATCATAGAGATTCAGCTCCCTGCCGTTATCACGGCTCAAAAGGGATTGAATGAACCGAGGCTTACATCATTACTGGGGATTAAAAGGGCAGTGAGTAAGTCCATTGAAACAAGGGACATGAATGTTCCCGAGGCAAAGATCAAGATTACTAGTCTAGAAAGGCCCGCCGAGAGGCCTCCGGGAAGCATTCTCAAGGGGGAGGATGAAGATGTTGTTCGACAGCTTGTTCATGCCCTCAAAAANNTTGATGAGAAAAAAAGAGGTGGAGAGAAATGGCAGGTATATGGATCTTTCCGGAACAGAGAGACGGAGAACTGAAGAAGGTTAGCTTTGAACTGCTCGCTGTGGGGAGAAACCTAGCGGATAAAGCCGGCGAAGAGCTTGTAGCACTTTTACTGGGCAGTGGAGTCGAGAAGCTAGCTCCGGAGCTGGCAAAGTATGGAGCAGACAGAGTATTTTTGGCGGATAGCGAGAATCTTAATGATTTCTTAACAGAATCCTATGTGCACGTTATCTGTGATGCTGTAAAGGAAAATGACCCCTCTGTCCTTCTGTTTAGTGCCACAACAATGGGTAGAGATCTATCCCCTCGAGTAGCAGCGAGGCTAGGAACTGGTCTGGCAACGGATTGTACAGAATTGGATATTAGTGACAAGGGTTTGCTGAGCATCAAACGGCCGATGTTCGCGGGGAAGCTCTTTGCCAATGTCGTCTTTCATAATGCAAAACCACAAATCGCTTCAGTGCGTCCGAATGTTATGCCAGCTCAGGAAAACCCAAAAGCAGGTGAAGTCGTCAAATTGGAGGTTCGCGTTGACCCTTCCAGGGTAAGAACAAAAGTCGTGGAAATTAAAAAAGAAACCGGTGCTAGGGTTGATTTAACAGAGGCGAAAATTATTGTTTCAGGTGGTCGCGGTATGAAAGGACCGGAAAACTTTTCAATCCTGGAAGATCTCGCAACGACTTTGGGGTCAGAAGCTACCGTGGGGGCATCCCGGTCTGCAGTCGATGCTGGGTGGAGACCGCACTCGGATCAGGTTGGGCAGACAGGGAAGACCGTAACACCGGATCTCTATATAGCCTGCGGTATATCAGGAGCCGTTCAACATCTGGCAGGAATGTCATCATCCAAATACATTGTGGCGATAAACAAAGATCCAGATGCGCCGATTTTCCACAAGGCAGATTATGGTATTGTAGGTGATCTCTTCAAAATAGTGCCCTTAATAGCAGAGGAGCTAAAGAAAGCGGGCAAGGAATGAGGGCGGTCCACTCCGGGCATGAAGAGTTCTCCATGTACGATGGATGTTCCGAAGGAAGACCTCTGTTCCTCGATGAGAGAGCATCAGGACAGGTTTCAGGAGGTTGATGGAGCGTTTATCACAAGTCCAATTGATTAAGGAGGATATGAGATGAAATCAGGTACGGCACAGCCATGGAGAACGGAAAACTGGTTTGTCAGCCCCTGGAATTATCTGGAAGAGGTGACCAAGGATTTCCACCCTCCTAAACAGGTGAAGATCCACGACGTTACCCTTAGAGACGGCGAGCAGCAAGCCGGGATCATCTTTACCAAAGACGATAAAATACGCATTGCTGAAAAACTTGCCGAGGTTGGAGTGCATAGAATCGAAGCGGGCATGCCGGCNNATGCCGGCGGTATCGCCCCCGGACGAGGCTGCTATCAGAGAGATAGTGAAGCGCGACCTGGGCCCTGAGATTTTCTGCTTCTCGCGTTGTATGGTGGACGATGTGAAACGAGCAGTTGACTGCGGCGTCCGGGGCGTTGTTATGGAGATCCCCGCCAGCGCCCACCTCATCGAGCATGCCTATAAATGGCCCCTGGAGAAAGCTATAGACCTCCCCATCAAGGCTACCGCCTTTGCCAAAGAGCAGGGATTGTATACGGTCTTCTTTACCATCGATGCCACCAGGTCCGACATAAACTGGTTACTTGACCTGGTGGATCGGGTGGCCACCGAGGGTCACATGGATGCCTTCACGCTGGTGGACACATTTGGTGTGCTCTCGCCCCAGGGTGCCGGGTATTTTGCCAAGAAGGTTAGAGAAAGGGTGGCTAAGCCCCTGGAGATCCACTTCCACTCCGATTTTGGCCTGGGAGTTGCCAATACCATCATGGCGGTGCTGGCGGGCGCCGAAGTAATCCATTCTACAGTTACCGGGATCGGGGAGCGGGCCGGCAATGCTCCCATGGAGGAGACTGCTCTGGCCCTCTTGACCATGTATGGAATTGATGTGGGCTTAGATTACAGCAAGTTCAATGAGATGTCTAAGCTCGTGAGGGAGATTTCTGGAACCGAAATACCAGAAAGCCGGCCCTTCATAGGCGATGGGGCCTACACCATCGAATCCGGGATCGTTACTGGTTGGTACAAACATGCCTTTGAGAAAGACCCTACGACAGTGTTTCCTGTGCGCCCTGAGTTCGTGGGCCATGAGATGCCACAGATAGTGATGGGCAAAAAAAGCGGGATTGATTCAATTGCCGTTTGGTCGAAAAAACTGGGTATCGAGCTGACCGAAGAGGAAGCCCTGGCTGTTCTCACCCAGGTTAAGCTGAGGTCCCACGATTTGAAACGATTGCTCACCGAAGATGAGTTTAGGGAAATTGCCGGGAACGTAAAGGCTGGGAAGTAAGCGTCAAAAGTAGGCAATTTGTTGGAGTGACCCGCGACTGATCCTTGTCCAATCTCAGTCATTGCAATAACTGCGGGCAGTCCCGAGACATCATCCCCTGGCCCAGACCTTCCCATTTATCTTTAAATTGGAAGAAGAATGCGTGGACCCAATTGGGAAAAGGTTCCCCTTGAGAATACGTACGAGGAACATAGCGGAAAACTTTCCATCCTATAAGTCTAACGGAGTTTCCTGGGTTTTATGGGGGCTATTTTTGTAACCTGTTGATCGTATAGGAACTCAGGGGTTTTGGCTCATCTGGAACATCCCAACTGGAATGATGAAATATTGCTTTTATTCTTCCCCATTCCAACACTCCATTACTCCATCATTCCGTCACTCCGTTCTTTCCTGTTTTGATCCCCATTATTTCATTACTCCAACATTCCATTTCTCCAGCACATTACCCTCAGGGACAGCGGACCGCCCAACAAACCATCCAATATCTTCTTGATAATTTCCTTTTCCTTATGTATACGTGATGTATACATTATAGTAAAGGTTTTCTATATCTCAAAGGAGTAGGTTCGGTGCGAACAATTCAAGATGTCGCCAGGAAAGCAAAAGTCTCTATTGCCACGGTATCAAGGGTAGTAAACAACAGCCCCCACAAGGTTAATCAGGCAACGAGGGAGAGGGTTTTGGAGGCAATCAGGGAATTAGATTATAGGCCAAACGCCCTTGCCAAGGGTCTTCTCATGAAGAAGACCATGACCATAGGGATTATCATTCCCGATATTTCCAACCCCTACTATGCGGAGATCGTTAGGGGAATTCAAGATGTAGCTGACCAATCCGGATATGCTGTGATGCTCCAAAACACCGATAGGAAGCAGGAGAGAATTATCAACTATATCTATTTGCTCAGGGAAAAGCTCGCAGATGGGATTATTTTCAGCGGCGGCATCATACATGGTTATGAAACACTCTCCGCTTTAAAGGAACTGAGGGAACGAGTTGTCGTCATCGGTCGCCACGAGGTGGATTTTCCCGCTGTAAGGGTGGACAACATCGGTGGAGCAACCCAGGCTACACAACACCTCATTGATCTTGGCCATGAGAGAATCGGTTTTATCGGTGGGCCGGAGAGGTCCACTACGGCGTTAGACCGTTTGACAGGGTGCAAGAATGCCCTGGCTCAGAATAGTTACCCTATTGACCCGAGCCTGATAAAGCAGGGAAATCTGACCCCCAAAAGTGGGTATCTGGCTGCAAGGGAACTCCTAGATCAGAAAGATACACCCACTGCGATCTTTGCGGCCAACGACCAGATGGCCTTCGGGGCGATTAAGGCGGCAAAGGAGCTGGGGATGAGTGTCCCCGATGATCTGTCGGTAGTGGGTTTTGATAATATCCCCCTTAGCTCCTACTTCAAGCCCCCCTTGACTACGGTTGAGATCCCTATGTACGAGGTTGGGGTTACGGGTATGAAGATGTTGATCGATGTGATTTCGAAGAAGAGCTTTGAAAAGGTGAAGTTCTTCAAAACCAGCTTACTCATCAGGGATTCAACGGGAAAAAATTTCAAAAAATAGGGGAATAGGTCCTTGACAGATGATTATTCAGGTACTAAGTTATGGAAAACGTTTACCATATATCCATCATCGGCCTATGTTTACAACTGTGAAGGAGAATTCTTCATATATTGACAACATGAGAAAGTATTACCAGAAAACAGCATGGGAGGAGGATCAGTCATGGCGAGAAGAAAAAGCTGGAACACGGCGGAGATGAGTTACGATGAAGTTGCCGCGATTCTCAAGGTTAACGACACCATCATGATTCCCATGGGTTCTCATGAGAAACACGGAGCCCATTGTCCCCTGGGGACCGATTCGATGACCACCATGGGCGTTGTCCGCATAGCGGGTGAGTTGGCCGAAACCCCGTACACTCCCCTCGTTCCCGTTGGATATTCCCCGCACCACATGGGCGAAGTGGGTCAGGGAGCCGGCACGTTGACCTTCTCCGGTACGACTTATCGCGCAGTGGTCTACGATCTGGCCATGAGCATGATCTATCACGGCTTCAACAAGATCGTCTTCGTCACCCACCATGGGAGCAATTCAAAGGTCGTTGATGATGTCCTTCGTCGCATTCGATATGAGACTGGCTGTTTCACCTGTTGGTGCAAGACCCCCACGGAACGCGATTACGTCATTTTGGGTGATATTATTGAAGGTCCACCCGAGGAAACGCCGGGATGGCATGCCGGAGAAGTCGAGACGAGCACGGTCATGGCGTGGGATGAATCCCTCATCGATATGGATAAGGCGAAAGAGGACAGAACCCATGCCCCGCACTGGATGGGGGATAAGTTTTCCAAGCGTGACGGTTCGGGTACCGTTACGTTTATGGGTTCGGAGAACGTCTGGGTGCCCATGGAGCATCACGAGTATTCCGACACGGCGACCATTGGGAATCCGTTTCGGGGAACCAAGGAGAAAGGTGAGCAGTACTTTCAGAAGTCAGCGGAGGCAATCGCTGCTTTCCTCGAGGAAGTGAAGAAGTTCAAGATCAAGGTTCCTCAGGAGGCTAGACTGTTTAAGAACCGTGCCTAAGGGAACCCCCCAAATATACAGCGGAGATTGAGGATAGGCAACCCTCCCCGGGAACATCGAGGGAATAATTTTGGTCCTGCCCTCCTGCATGGTGGATTGCCTGGAAGGCCATCCGGAAGGCCGTAATGAAGAGGAACATTGCCATCTTGGGAACCCTTGATACCAAGGGTGCAGAGGTGGCTTACATGAAGGGGCTCGTTGAGGCCCGGGGACACTCTGCCATCCTTATCGATGTGGGTCCCATTGGTCCTCCCGGGGTTGAGCCAGACATGCCAAATGAAGAGGTTGCCCGGCTGGTCGGGTATGAGCTTTCCAGCCTTCTCCAAACAGGGGCGAGGGATCGGATTATGGAAACAATGGGTGAGGGGGCAGGGAGATCAGTCCTCAATTTATTGCAGGAAGGGAGGTTGGATGGGGTTATTGGAATAGGTGGGAACCAGGGGTCGGCCATAGCGTCCATGGCTATGAAAGTCCTTCCCCTCGGATTTCCGAAATTCCTCGTATCCACCGTTGCCTCTGGGGATATTCGTCCGTTTGTCGGGCACAAGGACATCGCCGTGATGTTCTCCGTGGGCGATCTCGTAGGTGGACCGAATCCGGTAACCAGATCCGTACTCGCCAATGCCGTCTCCGGTCTGCTGGGAATGGTGGAAGGCGGGAAGCGGATTTCATTGAGGCAAGGTGAGCGAACAATCGCGGTTACTGCCTTGGGCAATACGGAGCCCGCAGTGAGCCGGGCAACGCGACTCCTTCGACAAAGAGGATTTGAGGTTGTCGCATTCCACGCTTCAGGGGCTGGCGGTTCGGCGATGGAAGAGCTCATAGAGGGCGGATTCATCAATGCCGTTCTCGACTTAACTCCCCACGAGGTTACGGAAGAAGTGGTGGGGGCAGGAGCCTATGTTCCCGTTCGACCGGGGAGATTGAGTGCTGCCGGGCTCATGGGGATTCCGCAGGTGGTATCCACAGGAGCTTTGGAGTATGTGTGTTTCGGGCCCAGGGAATCTATTCCTCCGGGAATGAGGAGGAGAAAGATCTACATGCACAACCCTTACAACGCTAATGTGAAGGTATCCCGGAGGGAAATGGCTGAGGTGGGAAAGGTTATGGCTAAAAGGCTGAACGAAACCAGAGGTTCTACAGCGGTTTTAGTTCCCCTGAGAGGCTGGTCCATCTATGGAGGGGAGGGAGGACCTTTACACGACCATCGAGGGAATAGGATCTTCATTGAGGCTCTGAAGGGGCATCTCAAGGCGGACATTCGCTATGAAGAGATCGACGCCCATATCAACGATCATCAATTTGCCGATGCATGTGTTAATGTGTTGTTGGAATTCATGGAAGGGGTGAGCAGGTGAGGGATAGAGAGGCTGAGGAGATTGATTCCTTAAGACGGGAGCTTGCAGAGATTTCGAGGAGGGCATTTAACCGGGGCCTCGTGAGCGGTGCGGGGGGGAATATGAGTGTGAGGATTCCCGATACCGACAAAGTCCTCATAACCCCCAGCGGTATTTCCCTAGGGGATATTGAGCCTGAGATTAATCTCCTCGTCAACCTGGAGGGCTCTGTTGTTGATTCCCCTCTGGGGTTGAAACCTTCGAAGGAATCATCCTTCCATCTTGCCGCATATCGGAAGCGTCCCGATGTGATGGCGATCGCCCATCTGCACCCGCCCTTTGCGACTGCGTTCGCAAATAAGGGGAGACCCCTCCCTTTGGTGACCGTCTCGAGCCGTGTCGTCCTGAAGGACGTACCCTGGGTGGAAAGCGCCCTTCCGGGGTCACGGGAGCTTTATGAATTTGTTTGTGAGGCATTAGAGAAGCACCCAGGAGTGAGGGCTCTACTCATGAAGGAACATGGTGTCCTTACCCTTGCGGCAGACCTGAAAACCGCCTACTATCTTACGGATCTGGTCGAGGACACCGCGAAGATTGCATACGTTGCTTCGCATATTTCATAAGATATAGGCATATGTGTAGACGAGGAGGTGCTCCATGGATATTCCAAAAAAGATGAGAGCCGCGGTGCTCTGCGGATTCAACGATGTGAGAATAGAGGAGCGTGATGTTCCATCCCCGGGCCCCGATGAAGTTCTCCTGAGGGTTAGTGCCTGTGGGATCTGTGGGACGGATGTCAAGGTGATAGGACACGGGTTGCCGAACCAGCCGCCCTTCGGGGATTTCATAATAGGCCATGAGTATGCCGGAACCGTGGTGGCGAGGGGTGAAACCGTTGACGAATTTCAGGTCGGGGATAGAGTCGCGGTTGAGATACACAAGGGGTGCGGTCGCTGTAAGAACTGCATCATGGGGGATTATACCGCGTGCCTCAACTATGGTAACACCCAGAAAGGACATCGTGCCAACGGCTTTACGACGAATGGTGGATTTGCCGAGTATGTGGCCAACCACGTAAACACCCTTAACAAACTTCCCGATCACATCTCCTTCGACGAGTCTACAACGATAACGACTGCCGGAACGTGTATCTATGGGATCGATATGGCGGGAGGGTACATCCCGGGTGACACGGTGGCCGTCGTTGGCCCCGGACCGATAGGGCTCATGAGCGTTCAGTTATGCAAGGCCCTCGGCGCGGGAAAGGTGATCCTCACGGGCACCAGGGATGAAAGGCTTAAGCTGGGAAAGAAGCTCGGGGCCGATCATGTTGTCAACACCCGAAGGGAGAAACCGGTTGAGAAGGTCCTGGAGCTCACGGATGGACTCGGGGCAGATCTGGTACTCGAGGCCGCAGGGGGTGATTCCTCCCTCCAGGAGGCCCTGGAGATGACCCGCAAGGGTGGTAAGATTTCGATCCTCGCCTTCTACAAGGGGCCCATTACCGCTGATATTACCATAGCGGTTCGCAATGGCGTCAATATCTATACCGTCCGAGGTGAGGGGAGAATGAGCGTGGGTAGGGCCCTTGCCCTCATGGCCCAGGGGAAGATTACCGGCGAACCACTCGTCACCCACATCTTCCCTCTGGATCAGATCGACGAAGCCTTTAAGACCTTCGTTGAGAGGATTGATGGTGCCATGAAGGTCGTGGTTCATCCATGATGCCGTTGAAACTCTTCGATCTTCAGTGGTGAAATCGAATCCGTGCATTTTAAAGATAGCCATGCAAGAGAATAAAGAACAAGGCAGGTTTTGTACGCTTGGATTTGGGGTTTCGTGATAAGAACGAGGAAAGGAGCGTGAAAAAAGGTATGGAAGATTTCTCAATGTATCGCTACATGAAGCCGGGGATCGTCCACTTCAAGGCTTTTCCGGAGGTTACGTGGGGATCTGGGCCCATTGTGGAGACCCTGAAAAAGATCGTGGAAGATGACTTCTGGAGCGCCGTTGAAGTGGGGTGGATGCGCGACATCAAGGTGAGAAACGAGGCCCGTAAACTCCTTGAGGTCTCACACGTCGAGGTATGTTACGCCACACAGCCCATGTTCCTGAGCAACAAGCTCAGCCTGAATGCCTTCGATCCCGCGGAGAGGAAGAAGGCAATGAACGCAGCGAGGAACTGTATCGATGAAGCCTATGATCTCGGGGCCTCGTGGGTGAGAATCCTCTCGGGGAAGGACCCAGGTGATGAAAAGCGGGAGGAGGCGAAGAAAATCCTCATTGATTCCATTAAAGAGATATGCGAATACTCAGAGGAGGAGGGGGAGATCGGGATTACCTTGAAGATATTCGACCGAGACATCGACAAATGTGCCCTGATCGGCCACTTCAAGGATGCGGCCGATGTGGCCAAGGAGGTGTATAAGGAGTTCAAGAACTTCGGGCTTCTGGCGGATCTGTCCCACTTCCCGCTCTTGGGAGAACGACCTGAGGATGCCATCCCGTTGGTGAAGGAGTATCCCCTCCATTTTCACCTGGGCAACTGCGTTATGGGAGATCGGAAACACCCGGCATACGGTGACCTTCAGCCCCGGTTCGGGATCCCCGGTGGGGAAATTGATACCGCCCAGGTGCGTGACTATTTCAGGCTCCTGCTTGATTTGAAACTTCTCAGCCCTGAAAACAGGCCGGTGGTGAGTGTCGAGGTGAGACCGCTTTTAGCTGAGGAGTACTCAGAGGCCATTATCGCAAACGCGAAGCGGGTGGTACGGGAGGCCTGGGCAACTATGGAGAGTTTCGGGGCTTAGGGTTCCCCATATGCTTTCATGGTTTTCAATCGGGTATTACCCTTGCCAGCGGAAATATACTCCATCAGAAAAATCAACACTTTCGTAATGTTTAATGGGAGATTGTGATAGTGGAAAGGGAAGTCATTCGGACGGACAAGGCCGGTCGCGCCAAGGGGCCGTTCGTTCAAGCAATAAAGATGGGGAATTGCCTCTATATGTCCGGATGTCGGGGCATAGATCCGAAGACGAATCAGGTGCGGAAGGATGATATTCGTGCTGAAGTCCGGCAGCTGATGGAGAATATGAAGGGTGTTATCGAGGCGGCAGGGGGTTCGATGGAAAATGTCATCGCGACCACGGTCTACGTAAGGGATATGTACAGACATCGACCGGTTATAAACGAGCTGTATGAGGAGTATTTCGGTGAAACAATGCCGACGCGGACTATTGTGGAAATATCCCGCCTCAATGAGGATAGCAACGTCGAGATAACGGCAACTGCGTGGATTCCCTAGGGTTTGAGCCACATGGTCGTTGCGATGCGAATTCCCGGGAATTTCGGCTAGCCCCCGGGTTACGTACTCAAAGCGAAATGAAAGCCCTTGAATACAGTACGCACAATATGAATGCCTCGTATGTTGCGGTGGGCGTTCATTTGACATAGAGATGCATAAAAAAAACAAGGAGGTAATTGGTAAATGCCAGAACATAGGTTACCCGATTTTGAATTTTTGATGTGTCAATACATAGGTTACCCATTTTGAGAATCTGGAGCTATATATGCCGGTAACTGGTATGGGAAACAGATAATCAAGTCATCACCTGAATAAACCTGAATTTGATGCAAACCAGTAATAATTTTAGCTCGGACATAAGTATAGATAAGAGCCTTAGGAAGCTCAAAATGTTCTCCAAATATATCGAGCTTTCGGTCACTTCGGATAAAGCGGATGAGAGAGATCGTTCCATCCGGAATGTAGTCAATGTTCGGCAATGTGAACTTTGGAGGTGGAAGGATTGGGACGAAGCCATCCTCTTGGACCAACTGTAAGGGTGTTTTGCCTTTGAGGCAGCTATAACGATGATGTCTATTATGGAAGATCTCAAAGTTCTTGGACTGGGATCGGAGGTGACGATAGCTCCGAAACCATTGGGTTCGGAAGAATCTTCGGTTATAGGTATCATTAAAGCTCTCCACAGCTCCATTACGCCAAGGTTCTCTTATAGGGATGAAGACCACTTCGATCCCCAGCCACAGACAGAGTTTGAGAACAACACCAAAAGAACGGGGGTAACGATTGCTCCCTCGGAAACAGAGTTCGTTGTCGACCTGGAGAAAGTCGGGCATGCCCATAGTCTTCCAACAATTGATCAAGCCCAGCGCTACGGCTTGGTCGTCTTTTCTTCGTTGGGGATGGAGAAAGACCCGGTGGCTGTAAAGATCCATGATATTGAGCGAATAGAAACGCCCATCGTCCTTGATGTATCTTGGCCCAAGGAGGTCTGCCTGATGGATGTTGTTGATCCCCAGAGGCTTTCTGAAATAGGGATATTCCACTCCTTTGGGGATATAAGGAGTTTTTTTTGACCAATCCTTCTCTTTTTAGAATCCGATTGATTGTGCGATCGGAGGGTGGAATGACTCCAAGCTTTTTAAATTCCCATTTAATGGCTGAGGTGCCAATCTGAGCATAAGGATTTTCTTCCAATTGTTTCCTGATATTTCTGACCAGTTTGTGCATCTCGGCAGGGGTCTGATGAGGATGGCCGTGAGGGGTTTTGGGCTTGTCTTGATACCACTGGGCATCTCCAGANNGGCATCTCCAGACTGGTATCGACAGAGCCATTTGAAGAACCACTTCTTAGATCGCCCCATCTCACGATAAATAGAGATAGGAGTTTTGCCTTGCAGGTATTGTTCGACGGCCATCTTTCTCAAGGTCTCTTCTTCCATCGGGTTACCTCCTGGGTAGGGTTTATGAGAAATATGATAAAGCAATTCTCCCCTCAGGGTAACCGATGTATTGGCACAAAAACTGACATTAAGAGTAACCTATGTTCTGGCACATTTGGGTAACCCATGTATTGGCACTTGGCAGGTAATCACTATGACGAGCAAAAAGTTATGTTACGGGGTATTGATCTGTGTTCTTATCTTGAGCCTGAGTGCGGCGGCATTTGCCGCGCGAAAATATCCATCAAAACCGGTCCGATTCTTGATTCCCTTTGGAGCCGGCGGAGCTGCGGATGTCATGGGGAGGGCACTGGCCAAGGCCACCGAGAAGTATCTCGGCCAGCCATTCGTCCCCATCAACCGACCTGGGGCAGGAGGGGGAATTATGTACACCGCCTTGAAGAGCTCCAAGGCAGATGGATACACCGTGGGCTGGAACTCCTCCTCCATTTTAACCTCCACGAACATCGGGAACGTACCTTTCCTGTATAATGCCTTTGATCACGTCTGCAGGATTGGATTTACCGCGGTACCGATTGGTGTGCGGGGGGATGCCCCGTGGAAGACCTTTGGTGAATTTGTGGATTACGTGAAGAAGAATCCCGAAAAGATCAAGATCGGCAACGCGGGTACGGGAAGCCTGACTCATCTCACCGCTGTAATCATCCAGCAGGAGTTGGATCTGAAGGTTATCCACGTCCCATTGGGAGCCAAACGCCGAATTCCAAGCCTGCTCGGGGGTGAAGTTGAGTCAATCTGCGTTCCCCTCCCGGAAGTTGCCCCTCACGCAAAGGCTGGAAAAGCACGGGTACTTGTCATGCCGACCGAAAAACGGGATCCAACTTTGCCGGATATCCCCACTTTGAAGGAGTTGGGGCATCCCATCGCATTGGAGCTCTTCCGGGGCATTAGCGTACCCAAGGGAACGCCCGAGAAGGTCATCAGGAAGCTCGAAGATGCTTTCAAGAAAGGTTCCCAGGAATCCAGCTTTGTCGAAATTGCCAAGAAGAGAGGGTTCAACGTTAGCTTCATGGGGAGAAAGGAATTCGAGGGATACCTGAAAGTTCAGGATGAGCTGATCGCAACGGCGTACAGGGCTTGCGGTCTGGTCAAATAAATCCAGAAATGGGGGGGGCGCATCATGGATGGTGATGCTTTCTCCCTATTCCCTATGGTTCTTCATGAGAAAGGCGAACATCTTCATCTCGGGAGTATTGTTTGCTTTTACCGGATATTACGCTTATCTGGTCTCGAGGCTTCCCACCAGGAAAATTCCTTATACCCTTGGGGCGGATTTCATGCCCTGGGTATTAACGGTCTGCTTGCTCCTTCTTTCGACTTTGCTCCTGCTGATAAGTCTCTTCTCCAAAGGTGAGAGCGAGAGGGCTGTGGGGATCTCGCTGAAAGAGGTTGGCGGGATCCTTTCCCTTTTGGCTATCATCGTGGCTTATATCGAGGTCATGATCTATTTCGGTTACGTATTCATCACCCCCCTCTTCATAGCAGCTATGATGCTGATCTCCGGATCGAGGAAGTTGAAGGAGATCATTCTTTTTCCCATTGGGATCACCTTGGCGGTTTACTTCTTCTTTTATCGATTTTTCGACGTTCCCCTCCCTGGGGGAAAAATCTTTTAGTTAGGTGGCCGCATGAGTGATATAGCCCTTGCAGCGTTAAGCGACGTTCTCCGGTTGCCGAACCTTCTGGCCAGCATGATGGGGGTTTTCTTCGGCCTCTTTATCGGAGCTTCTCCCGGCCTTACCATATCCCTGGGGATGGTTCTTCTTCTTCCCCTTACCTTTACCCTTCCGCCGGTGACATCTTTCTGTCTCCTCTTGGGGCTCTATGCCGCGGGGATGACAGGAGGCTCCATATCCGCAATCCTCTTGAACATCCCGGGAACGCCTTCGGCTTCAGCCACGGCTCTCGACGGTCATGAGATGGCGAAGAAGGGAAGGGCGGGACAGGCCATTGGGACAGCCGTGATTTCATCATTCTTCGGGGGTATGTTCAGCTTGGTATGCCTGGTCCTTATCGCCCCGACCATTGCCAAATTTGCACTCCGTTTTGGGGCTCCCGAGCTCTTTGCCTTGGTGCTTCTCGGTCTAACCCTCATCTGTAGCTTTGGGCAAAGGTCCATTATCAAGGGCCTGATATCCGGAGTGATCGGTCTCATCTTCATGACAGTCGGGCTTGATGCCATGATGGGAATTCCGCGTTTCACCTTCGACTACGTGGAACTCCAGGCGGGCGTCTCCTTTCTACCGGCATTGATCGGGCTTTTTGCCATTCCGCAGATCTTGGAGGGGATTATCATCGGTGTTCAGGTGATTCCGAAATACGAGGCAAAGATCTCGGGGCTTCTTCCAAGGTTTGGGGACATCACTCGGCTCTTGAAGACCATGATTTTGGGGGCCTCGGTTGGAACGGGAATAGGGGCAATACCGGGGGCGGGAGGCCCGATAGCGGTCTTTCTCAGTTACGATTATGCCAAGAGGTTTTCCAAAAATCGGGAGCTATTCGGAACCGGACTGGACGAGGGGGTGGCAGCACCGGAATCGGCCAATAACGGGGTAGCCGGTGGGGCAATGATCCCTATGCTCACCCTGGGAATTCCGGGCGATCCCATCACCGCCATACTCCTTGGTGCTCTAATGATCCAGGGGCTAACCCCGGGCCCGTTGCTGTTTCAATCAAGTGCCCAGTTCGTCTATAGCGTGTTCTGGGCATTTCTGGTGGCAAATATCATGACTCTTTGCCTCACCCTCTCCACAATAAAGATCTGGGTCAGGCTCCTCCAGGTGCCCGTAAGGATTCTGCTTCCCATAATCGCCATTCTCTGCATCATCGGCTCCTATGCCCTACACAATACTTTTTTTGACACGGGGATCATGCTCTTCTTCGGGTTGTTGGGGTATTTCATGAGAAAGTATGAATTTCCCGTCGTCCCCATGCTCTTGGCCATAATCCTCGGTCCCGCCCTCGAAGAGCACCTGAGGATGTCCCTCATCATTTCCCAGGGCGATCCCTCAATATTTATAAAACATCCCATTAGCCTCGTCTTCATTATAATCGCCCTCATAACCTTCATCGGTCCGTTATTAAGGCGGATCAGAGGCGGCTCCGTGGAATGAACTTGAAATGGTCAAGGAAGTTGTGGAGTGCGGTTGGATGATGATATGAGGATAACGATTCTCCTTCCCCGGTTTCCTGCCGGTGCCTTACCATAACCCTTCTAATAATTTCCCAACAAGAAAAGCCACAGGGTTACACACAGTCCTCCCCCGATTGTAGAAACCAGGATCAGCGATGCAATGATCTCTTTGTGGAAGTTGTAGCGTTCGCTGAGAACAATCACCGAGACGGCGACGGGGGTGCTGTGCATGAGGATCAGTACTGTCTTTTCCAACGTCGGCAGGTCAAGCAATTTCGTGGTTAAAAGGGCTATGATAGGCAGAAATAGTATTCTCAGGAGGCTCAGTTTCAGAGCACTCAATATGTTCGTATATCGCGGGCCGTAGAGAAAGACGCCCAGCATGAAAATAGCCACCGCAGAGGTGGTTTTCCCGAGCATGTGCAAAGAGGTGGATAGGGGAGGGGGAATTTCAACTCTCATAAGGGCAAGTAAGAAACCCGCCAGAATCGATAGGATCAGGGGGTTTTTTGCAAACTTCCTTAAAACCCGTTTGAACCCCTCCCAGATTGTGGTCGTACCGAGTTTGTGCAGCTCAAGGGTCGTCATGGATATGGCCACACCTATGGGGCCGATGGAAGCCACTGACAATACGGCGAGATGTTCTCCCTGCGTCGTTGGAAATGCAAAGGTTATGAAGGGAAGGCCAAAGAAGGCCACGCTCCCGAAAACCGTGCTCACGATCAACAAATAGAGGGTATCCCTCGAGAATCGGAAGGTGCGTGAAATCGCGACAAAGACAATAACCGCAATAAGAATGGGAAAAATACCCGCTGACATGAATTTGAGGGTACTGCTGGTAAGAGCGATTTCATTTAAGTTGACAAGGGAGAGGGCTGGGAGGGCAAAATAATAGACGTAAGCACTGAAAACCCTTTCATCGCCCGATTTCAGGATTCCTATCCTTCTAGCAAAGAACCCCGCTCCGACGAGAAGAAGTATAGGAACTAGGGTTTGGAGAATAACGTTGTTCATTCCTCACGTCTTCCTTCCTTCCTTCCTTCCTCTTTTCGTTACATTATGGGCCAAAAGGAGAAAAATTTAAAGGCTATCCGCCTGGATTCGCCATTCCGTGGTGAGATTAATGGGTCTTAATGATGAGAAATCCGGAGATTTGGGAATTTTTTACATTTTATGGTAAGTCTTTTCCAATTTTCACGGGAGTGGGCCAAATGCCGACAATTCAAGATATCGCCCACTACGATTTCCTCTTAACACCTACTGTGGCTATTCCACCCTTTCCGGCAGAAACGATTTATCCGAGGGAAATAAATGGAAAGCCGATGGGACATCACGTTGACTAAATAATGTTGCCCTATGCCATTACAGTGACTGGCCCACCCGCTATTTCGGTTCCCCGTGGGTGGACGAAATGGGGATTCCCGGTAGGGCTCCAGATCGTTGGTCGCCGCCATGCGGAATCGACGATATTGCGGGCTGCGGCGGCTTATGAACTAGCAGCAACATGGGCGGATAGACGAGTGCCGCTAGGGCAATAAAAGTTCTTGCATCGTCATCCGGCGTTCTTTATTCCGAGGATGTTGAATGAACCTTTAAAAAACTATGACCAACCCGTTGTTTCACCTCCTTCGGTGGCGATCAAGATAAAGGCCATAATGCACGGTTCGGTCCCTCGATTTTCCCAGTTGTGAATTGTGCCCCTCTGGATCACCACATCACCTGATTTGAGATGAACCTCTTCTTCATCTAATTGCATCCAAAGCTCTCCGGCGAGCACGATTCCATAATCAATGGTATCTGTGCTATGCCAACGCTCGGTGACTCCAGGTTGATATTGACAAATGCGCAAAACCGATCCATTGGCTAAACTTGTTCCAAGGTCCCAAGTATTCGGATCTTCATCTGTCAGTTGAACAGGCAGGCGGTCGGTAGCCCATAACGGAACATGTTCAAAACCAGGTCTGCCTGGCTGACTCTCAATTTCGCTGTCCCATTTAACCTTGCTTTTACCGTTCTCATTATTCTCAGTTACCACTCTTCTGATTTTCATGGCTTTTCAAAATCCTCCTTTGCTAAATAGTAGACTAATGAAATCCGGTATGAGCGCCCCTTTTTGCCGTTCACCACTACCGGACACCCAATAACCTCCGCCGAAATCGATTTTTGGACATTATATCAGAACGTTATAGTACATGTAATCAGTTTT
>JABAOH010002732.1_pt3 | contig 16739 bp, 17 predicted proteins | sample 7062181 | NCBI WGS metagenome assembly JABAOH01 (sample SAMN14538630, study PRJNA623070) | marine sediment metagenome | biome: marine biome [ENVO:00000428]; feature: marine pelagic biome [ENVO:01000023]; material: deep marine sediment [ENVO:00002113]; isolation source: pool of 5 deep marine...
CAATAACTTAATATGGCAGAGAAATTGAGGGTTTGTGACTACAGTTATGATGAAGATAAGATGAGACTAAGGGTCAACTGTCTTGGCTGTTTATACGGAGCCTCTATTGAGGATTTCGAAGAATGTATGGCAAACACCATCGACAAGATATTAGAGGTCAAAAAGGTTTCTTCCATAATCCTTGCAAAAGAAAGGGAATACGTATACGATTATGAACAGACCAAGATGCTTATTGAGATAGCGAAGGTTATAGAATGGGTTGTTAGGGAAAGGTTAATGTCATACGAAGCTCTGGGTTCTGAGAAATGTAAAAAGTTCCATTCCAAGTGGCACCCCAAGCTTCAATATCTAATTCTTGATCTCCTCAGGAAGGATCCCATAGGAGCCTATGTTGAAATCTTAAGGGAGACTAGACACGTCAAGACCTACATGAAAAAGCTGACATCCAGGGGGGATTACGATTGTTTCTACAACTACAGGAAAAATGTTTTGGAGGTTATAAAAAATAAGCTTGAGGGGACAAAACTGATACATGGAGTCAAAGACCACGTTGCTGGGTATAAGCTAGGGAACAGAGATATGTACAGGCAGGCCTTCATGCCCAGCGTCAGACCTAATTTCATGCTGACCAGGTATATAATAACCCCGCCAGAGCACGGAAAGTCAGTGGATAGGTACAGTATAGGTGATGTGAAGATTGAGATATTCAAGCTTCCTGATACAGCTGAGTATTTCTACTACGTCCTTCCACCAGAGTTCCGGCTCTCAGAGGAGAAGTATTCTGTCCTTGATGCAGCCAGGAGATACATGGCAACACATAGACCAAAGACAGCGGAGTTTGTGAAATCCAAGAGGGTAAGGGAGGTTTTCTATTCGATAGGAAGGGATATGATAAGAGAGGTTGCTGACAAGATGGGAATAACCCTGACCACCAAAGAGCTTGAACAGCTTGCTACCATACTGACAAGGTATACAGCGGGTTTGGGGGTTCTGGAGATTCTATTAATGGATGAAAAGGTTCAGGACCTGTATGTGAATTCTCCGATAGAAAGACAGCCAATCCTGATATACCACCAGGATTGGGAGGAATGTAAAACCAATCTAATCCCGACCATGGAAGACGCTGAGGCATGGGCAACCAGGTTGAGGATACAGTCTGGGAGACCCTTGGATGAAGCGAACCCTGTCCTAGATACTGATCTTGAGGTTCCTGGTGGCAAAGCCAGGTTCGCTGTTATAACCAGGAGTTTGTCACCGCACGGTCTGGGCTTCGCTATCAGGAGACACAGAGACAGACCATGGACCCTTCCCCTTTTCATAAAGAACAAGATGGTCAATCCACTGGCTGCAGGACTATTATCTTTCCTTATAGACGGTTCTGTCTCAATGCTTGTGGCAGGTGGGAGATCTGCGGGTAAAACCTCTGTTCTAGGTTCCCTTATGCTCGAGATACTTCCAAAGGTGAGAATTGTTTCAATAGAAGACACACTGGAGCTTCCTATCGAGCAGCTGATGGAATTACACTACAATATCGAAAGATTGAAATCCAGATCTGTCATAACAAGGGTTGAAACAGAGATGCCTGCTGACGAAGCGTTAAGAACAGCGCTGAGGCTCGGGGACTCTGCCCTGATAATAGGTGAGGTCAGATCAGTAGAAGCGAAGGCGTTGTACGAGGCAATGAGGATTGGAGCGTTATCCAACGTTGTGGCTGGAACAATTCATGGTGAATCTGCATATGGTGTTTATGATAGAGTTGTCAATGATCTGGGGGTTCCACCGACTTCTTTCAAAGCGACAGACATCATTCCAATATGTAAGTCCCTGAGGTCAGCTGATGGTTTACATAGGTTCAGAAGGATGACAGAGATAACAGAGGTGAGGAAGGAATGGGAAGAGGATCCTGTGAAGGAGGGTGGTTTTGTTAACCTCATGGAATATTCTGGCAAGGAGGACACACTGAAGCCGACGGATACCTTTGTGAATGGTGAATCAGAGGTTTTGAACAGAATCGCGTCATACGTAAGGGAGTGGTCTGGGAACTGGGAGGCTGTGTGGGAAAACATACAGTTGAGGGCAAAAGTCAAGCAGACCCTTGTTGAGATGTCTGAGAAATTGAAAATGCCCGAACTGATTGAGGCAGAATGGATCGTTAAGAGCAATTCAATGTTCCATTTGATAGGAGAAAATATAAGAAAGGAAATTGGATTCCCTGATCCTGAGAGAATCTATCTTGAATGGAACAATTGGATCAAGAAGGAACTGAAGGTTCTTAGGAAGTAAGTATGTGATAAGGGTAATTATTTCAGATTCTTCTCCGGCATGTATAGTTCAGTGTAACCACATTTTTTGCACATGTATGCCTCAAAATGTTTTGCAGAGCCACTTACTATACCACGGCCAATTCCTAGGGCTTCACCGCCACCCATTCCCCCACCAGTCATAATCTTTTCCAAATGTTCAATTTCTGTACTTCCACATTTCGGACATTTACCTGAGTTTTTCATAACCAATAATTATCCTAACAACTTAAAATAACCATCCCGAAGCCGAATTACCATTTCATTTCTCCCTTGATTATCTCCAGTGTAAGGGATTGAAGATAGACTATGTTCAGCATCATCCAGTATACAGGCATCAGGATGAGAGATAAAAGATGCTTAGGTGTGAAGTTCTTCTCTATTGATTTTATGGAGGTGTAGGTAAACCAGACAAATGCTATTCCCGAGCTGTAGCCTAGAAATCTCACCCATCCGAGGTTTGTCAAATCGACAATGCTGAATATCATCTTGTCTATGACAGAGAACATTCCGGCTATACTTGTGGTTCCTGTGACAAAGAACTCACTTATCATTGAAAATAGAACCGTAAGATCTGCAATGAAACCGCTTATCATAACCTGGCTCGGTACCATAAGTATTATGAAGGTTGGTATGACTATCATAGGAACGATCAACCACATTACATGCAAAGGAAATACGAGTCTCGTTAAGGCCTTGTTTTCACTGTTTCCAATAACATCTGTGTGCCTCCTTGCAATTTGTATTCCTCCCCTTGACCATCTGACCCTCTGATGCCACCATTTTCTAACGGTCTCGGGAGCAACGGTGTCTGCTGATGCTCTCTTCTCAGAAACAATCTTGTATCCATTCTTGTGTATCTTCATTGTAATGTCCCAGTCCTCTACAAGGGTGGTGTCCTCAAATCCTCCAGCATCAAGTATTGCGGTTTTCCTGTATAGTGATAGGGGTCCTGGAAGAACCAGAACGGCATCGAAAAAGCCCTGAACAAGTCTCTGAAAAGCCTGGTGAAGGTATTCGATTATCTGAAGCTTGTTCAGTACACCTCTCTTCCTTCTAACCTTGACAACACCTGCAACAGCACCCATCTTCGAGTCTTCAAAGTGTCTGACCATTCTGTTGAGAGAATTGCTACTGACAAAGGAATCAGCATCTATAGATAGGATAAGGTCTCCTTTTGATGCCTTTACACCTGAATTGAGAGCATGTGCTTTCCCCCGGTTTCTCTTGAAGTTCAGGAACCTTATCAGACCTTTTTTTTCGTACCTCCTGCAGATCTTTTCAGAATCGTCTTTTGAGCCATCATTGACAACGATTATTTCCTTGGGTTCGTATCTCAGTTTTAAGGCAGAGTTGATTGTTCCCTTCAGATGCCTGCTCTTATTGAAAACAGGGATTATGACAGAAACCAGAGGTTTTTTACTCAAATCGATTTTCTTCTTTCCCCTTTTTCTAGAGAAATAGTAAAGCGATATCCAGAAGAGATTCATGATTATAAAAAAAAGCAGTTCATATCCTAGTAAAGAGTGTATAAATGGTCCCTGCATCCCCTTCAACTCCAGACTTCTTAGATTATAATTGAATTTAGTATAATTTATAATTTCTAACCCATTCTCCGGATCTCTAATAAATAATTATGAACCTCATCGCTGAAGTCATATCCCAGTAGATAAATCCCACTTGCTCCACTTCTCAAACCCGCGTCTATATTCTTTATGATATCCTCATCACTGCCTATTATTTTATTTATCCCCAAAATCACATCCACTCCAGATTTTTCGATTGTTTCTCTGACATTCCTCTTGATCTCTTTTGGATCCTTGTCATACGCCATCAGGAGCAAGGCATCGAATATTTCTCCCTGCAGCTCTGCATACTGACCGTTAGACCTTGCAGGGTCTATCATGCCCATGGTTGTTCCGAATTTCTTTCCCGGGAATCTTGATATTATGTCATGGGTTGCATAATTGATGAGCTCCGCCCTTGAATCATAATAAATCTTGTCATCTTCTGTCCAACCATTCTGGTTTATTATGAATGGAGGTCTTGGGGTGTAGTCATACACATCGAAATTGAATTTTTCCAGTATGTAATCCCTTATGTCCTGATTGTAACCCTCATCAAATGTGAAAAATCTTATGTGATCGAAAGCGAGACCGTCGGGTTTCGTTATCTGCAGGGTCTCATTTATAACATCTATCAGAAACCTCCTGTATGGTTTGTAGAGGGGATCTATCACAGTGTAGTGTCCTATAGGTATATAATAGCCTTCAACAGGCTTTCTCAAGACCTTCGGTATCCCCTCGGGGTCAATTCCATGATTCAAATAGTAGTCGAAGTATCTATGGTATTGGTCTTCCTCGTTTTCTTTCAGATACCTCGAAAAATCACTCAAATGAATGTTGTCTTCAATGTTAATGTTCCTAACTACTACCTCATCGTAAGGGGCCCTGCTGAAAAGGGAATAGCTGAAAAATACCTTTGCTCCTTTCTCGTGAATCTGGTCAACCAGTCTTCTGACCCTATATTCCCCGTACCAGACATGGTAGGGAACAACATCATCCTCTGCAAAAAGGGTTAAAAGGATTATATCTGGTTTGTATTTCTCAACCATATCAAGAAAGTCTGGCTCAAGCCATTTTGCAATCACATACCAGACAACTACTGGTTTTTCATCCGTTTCCAATACAATTATCTGGGCAGTAAAGGTGTTGAAAATAAAAATGAAAGCTATCAGTACTAGAACTACAGCAATGAATTTTCTTTGCATAGAATTATTTAACCTCCTTAAAGATTTATTATTTGCTAGTTCAATTCTATGTTATGAAGAAAAAGACTCGGAGAAATCATTGGCTTCTGCTTACAATAATCATAATCCTACTTGCCGCGGTTCCCCTGCTTTACTTCTACAATGCGAATCAGGGATACTGGTGGGACGAGGTTGTTTACCTCGGGCTGGCCAGGAATATTTATGAGGGTCAGGGTTACTGGATTAACAAACCATGGCAGGAATCCTTCCGTCCCCCGGTGTTCGCATACATGACTGCATGTATGTGGCAGACTTTTGGTTTCTCAGAGCCATTGGTTAAATTCATTCCTCCCCTGTTCGGGATACTCTCTGTTATAGTCCTGTATTTCTTTGTCAGAAGACTTTACGGAGACAGGGAAATCGTTTTCTGGTCATGCCTTCTTCTCGCAACATCCCACATGTTTCTCTTCTACTCAGAGAAGTTCCTGACGGAGTCAATATTCGTTTTCCTCATCACCCTCTCGCTCTATGCCTTCTATCTGGGTTTCGATAAGAGCAAATGGTTTTTTCCCATATCAGCTGCAATCACAGCTATCGCTTTCCTTACAAGATATCCTGCCCTGATAATAATGGGGGTTTATGTTCTTTATCCGATTTATTTCCAGTTCACACAAAAAAACAAAAACAGGGGATTGGTTAAAAAGATAAAGAATTCCTTCTGGGTAAAATCGTGGCCATACTGGCTGGGTTTTGTGGTGTTCCTGCTCATACTCATTCCATGGTTCCAGTTCAATATGATAGTTTTTGAATCACCGATAGGGGCAATGTTCACTGGTTTGGGAACTGTTACGGGGGGATGGTATGTTGCAGACTGGTATTACTACTTCGCACACTGGACAGAGATATTCGGATTGGTCGGAGTGTTTGCAATACCAGGTATAATTTCGCTGCTTGTGAAGAGAAACAAACCCAACACACTAATCTTTCTTATGATTCTACTCTCACTTATATTCTTCATGATCATACCGAGAAAGGAATCCCGTTACCTCCTAAACTTCTTCTCCATTTACATGATAATGATTGCAGTTGGAATAAAAGATTTCAGGATATGGGTTCGTTCCAACAAAACCATACCCGCCATCGCGATCATATTTATTTTCATAAATTTTGCAGCAGGTGTTCAGATGATTGCTCAGGATATACCTGCTGGATCATCCCTGAAGGAAGCGGGTTGGTGGATCGGTGATAGGATTCCAGAGGGAACAACTGTGATGTCGCAGAATGTTCCCCAGCTCTTTTACACATCAGGAAAGAGGATTGTCTATTTCCCTGACAAAGCAGAGAACCTCCGGAAGGCGATACAGAACTGGTCTGTTTCCTACATAGTAATAGAGTCAAGAGAGCCCACGTATCCGGAATGGGTATGGTCCTGGGACGATTACGAGAAATACCCATCAAATGTTTTCGATCAGTTCGGACCTGCAGAGGAGTTCCAGGAGTACAACAAGACGTATGTCTGGGTTTATGAAGTTACTTCATAAAGGTTCCAGCCCTCGTTGAAGTAGACTCTGCTCAGATAGTCAACTGTTATGTTTTCTGATGTGAACATGAATTTTATTTCATGCTTTTTCAACAATTGTCCGAGTTGGGCGGTGTCTGAGTTATCGATGCTTTCCTTTATTTTGTCTCTATCTTCAAGCTGTTCTTTATATTCATCTGAATACGCTTCTAGAACTGTTATGTACGGGTAAAGGGGAATTTTGTTTGCTAGAATCCCAACCCAGCTAGAGCCCCTCTCTGAATATATCCTTACAAAACCCTCGTCATAGCCCTTGAGCCATAACGTGGCATCGAGCAGATTGTCATCAAGAGTTGAATCTGTGAACCACCGGGTCCTAATGTCCGCGTAATGCCAAACCTGGAAAAACGCAAGCAAAAATATTATTATACCAATGACCAGAATCTTGGTATTTTTTTTGAAGAGATTTGCAATGGTCCAGATCCCGACTGCAGCAAAAACCGAGATTGGTATTGAAAACAGATCGAATATCTTAAGCTGGCTGTATGGTAGATGATAAATAGTGAAAACCAAACAGAAGAGATAAAAGATTCTAAGGAACCTGTCCTTGATTTTCCAGAAACCTATCAGTGAGAAGAAGAAGACCAAGTAACCCAACTGGTTAAATCCGAATAGGAAGTCCAGAATCTGGTGGGGGGCCCAGAACCAGAAGTATGGTTGTTGTGTGTTGTAGACAATATTTTGCCATGTACCTGATGCTATGTTGCCCATTATCTCCCAATATTTTATAGTCCAGAAACCCGAGACTATTGCGAATATTAAAAAATACAGTAGCTTTGTTTTGTTATCCTCGCCTCTTAGGTTTTTTATGTTGTACAGAAATAGAACAACTGCAACCAGAACCATAAATGGATGTGTTAGCAGTGTCAGACCTGCAAAAAGAGCTGCCAATAGGTGTCGTTTGGTTTTTATTGAGTATAGAAGTAGTATAAGCAATTCTATCGCAAGAACCTCAGGGAATTCTCCCAACAGGAAAATGTTTCCCATCAAAGGCAGAAACGCTATAACCAAAGCAGATAGAGCAGGAATTGCTTTGTTTTTCTTGTAGTAACTCGAGACCCAGAGATAGGTTGAGATGGGTATCAGTATGTAGGCTAGGATTCCTATTATCCTCACAGCGTCTATCACATGTATTCCTATCAGTGACAAAAGAAACGCCAGGTAGTGGAAGAGGGGTGTGTAGGTGAAGCTTTGCTGGGCATAGGGTTCCCATGTGTCAGGGTAACCCTGCCATTCTATTAGCTTTACAATTTCGGCATGCATTGATGGGTCATAGGTTACAGAGACTGGATAAAGCATGTAGTAGCCCAGAAAAATGAGTATGATTGTCAGGGGGACAAAAACCAAAAGCTCAAACCTTTTATCCTTCAGAATCTTCATAATATTCATATTTTTATCTACTATGTATTTATTTTATTACATCATGAGAAATAATATTAAACCGGGTGATTGGATTGGGAAGGTTTTACATCACAACTGCGATAGACTACGTGAACGCAAAGCCCCATATAGGGCATGCTTATGAGAAAGTGATAGCCGATATTATAGCGAGGTGGCAAAGATTGAGGGGAGAGAAAGTTTTCTACCTTACAGGAACGGATGAAAACGCAGAGAAGAATTCCCAAGCAGCCAAGGAAGCTGGTGTTCCTGTGAGGGAGTTCGTTGACAAGAATGTGGAGTTCTTCAAGAATCTATGCAAAACCCTGAACATATCAAACGATTACTTCATACGAACGACTGAGGAAAGGCACATTAAGATTTCTCAGGATATTTTCAAGAAGGTTCTTGAAAAAGGAGACATATACAAGGGTTTCTACGAAGGTCTTTACTGCGAGGGTTGTGAGGGTTACCTGACTGAAAAAGACCTGGTTGATGGAAAGTGTCCAGAACACCAGAAACCGCCAAAGCCCCTGAGGGAGGAGGCATACTTCTTCAAGCTGAGTAAGTACAAAGACCATATAGTGAAGCTTTTGGAGTCACCAAATTTTGTAATCCCCAAGGAGAAGAGAAACGAGATGTTATCCAGGATAAAATCCGATGATTTGAAGGACCTCTGTATAAGCAGGAAGAACCTGTATTGGGGAATAGATGTCCCTGATAACAAGAATCATAAAATATACGTCTGGTTTGATGCCTTGATTAACTATGTATCTGCGATAGATTATCCAGACGGTGGGAAGTTCAAGGAATTCTGGCCAGCCGATATCCATCTGATAGGGAAGGGGATAAACTGGTTCCACTCTGTGATATGGCCTGCAATGCTCATATCAGCCGGTGTTAAACCTCCAAAGACCATACTTGTCCATGGCTACCTGACTGTTAACGGGCAGAAGGTAAGCAAATCTCTTGGGGTTCAGATAGACCCACTAGAAATTGTGAAAAAGTATGGGTCGGACCCTGTTAGGTATCTGTTCGCAAGGGAGATTCCGATGGGAGAGGATGGGGATTTCTCAGAACAGGCCTTGAAGGACAGGCTCAACAACGAGCTTGCCAATGATCTTGGTAATCTTCTCAGCAGGGTTGTTAAGATGATTGAGAAGTCCTTTTCTGGTAACGTACCGAAGGGTAAGGTTGACGAAAAACTTAGCAAGCAACTCAGGATTGAAAAGGTTGAAAAGTATATGGGTAAATTCGAACTGCATAACGCTCTTGCAGAGATATGGAACTTCATCAGGGCATGCAACAGGTACATAAATGAGAAGGAACCCTGGAAACTGGAAGGGAAAGAACTGGAGGATATACTCTACACGTTGACAGATTCACTTAGAATTATATCCATCCTAATCTCCCCATTCATTCCAGCTACATCAGGGAAGATTAACGAGCAGCTCGGATTGAAACCAGGAACCCTCAAGGATGTGAAGTTTGGACTTCTTAAAGGTGGAAAGATAAAGAAGGGAGAACATCTGTTTAATAAGGTAAAGTAAGTATACATCCCAAGATATATACGTCAAAGACTATACCAAATTAGCGAAATGTTTAAATACTATTTCTGCTAATAATATACCGCATATTGTAGTTATGATTAATAAAAAACACAATATATTGTGGTTTGCTCCCTATCGGGAGTGAATTGTGGAATGCTATGAAATGCCCATATTGCTCCAATTCAGATACCCGGGTCCTTGACAAAAGAGAAACCGAGGAATCCAACGTCACAAGAAGAAGAAGAGAATGCCTGAAATGTAAAAAGAGGTTCACAACGTATGAGAGGGTTGAAACTCTTGACCTCACAATTGTCAAGAAGAATGGGAGAAGGGAAAACTTCGACCGTCATAAACTCCTGGTGGGTCTTTTGAAGGCATGTGAGAAGAGGTCCATAACCAGGGAGAAGATCGAGAAGATTGTTGATGATATCGAGTCCAAATTGAGGGCTCACAAAAAAACTGAAATAGACAGCAGGTTCATTGGAGAACTTGTGATGAAAAAACTCAAGAAACTCGACAAGGTTGCATATATAAGGTTTGCATCGGTCTACAGAGAGTTCACTGACCTAGATTCGTTCAAAAGGGAAATGGAAAAATTGATCAAGAATAAATAACATGATTTCAATTAATAGGTGAAAAAAACATGACTCTGATAAAAAAGATAAGAAAAAGGGACGGAAGAGTAGTTGATTTTGACCAGGAAAAGATAACAGAAGCTATATGGAAGGCTGCCCAGAGTGTGGGTGGAAAGGACAGGAAACTGGCAGAGAAGCTTTCTGATAAGGTTGTTGCTGTTCTTGAATATCAGTTCTCTGACAAGGAGACACCGGCTGTGGAGGAGATACAGGACATAGTCGAGAAGATCCTAATAAAGAATGGTCACGCGAAAACCGCCAAAGCGTATATTCTTTACAGGCACCAGCGAGCAAAGATAAGGGAAACCAAATCTGTTATGGTTGATGCCATCAATACCATATCCGAGTACATGAAGCAGACTGACTGGAGGGTCAGGGAAAACTCGAATGAGGCGTTTTCATTCTCTGGCCTGCTGTTGCACACGGCAGGAAAGGTGATGTCTAACTACAACCTAAGTGAGATGTACTCGCCCAGCATTGCTGAAGCACATAAGAAGGGTTACATCCATATCCATGACCTTTCGCATGGTGTGATTGCATACTGTGCGGGGTGGTCTCTTAAGAATCTGCTTACTATGGGGTTTGGTGGGGTCCAAAACAAAGTTGACTGCAAGCCAGCAAAGCACATGAGCACTGTCGTTCACCAGATGGTCAACTACATAGGATGTCTCCAGATGGAGTTTGCTGGTGCACAGGCATTCTCCTCGGTAGATACATTACTGGCGCCCTTTGTGATATACGATGACCTGTCGTACAAGCAGGTAAAGCAGAACATGCAGCAGCTCGTCTTCTCACTTAACATACCATCGAGGTGGGGCTCCCAGTACCCATTTTCAAATCTTACGTTTGACTGGAACCCCCCAACTGACATGAAAGATCAGCATGCTATAGTGGGTGGAAAGGAACAGAGTTATACCTATGGGGACTGCCAGGAACAGATGGATATGGTCAACAGGGCTTTTATCGAGGTTCTGATGGAAGGAGACGCGAATGGGAGAATATTCACCTTCCCCATACCAACCTACAACCTTGTAAAGAATTTCAGCTGGGATAGTGAGAATTCCCAGAAACTGTTTGAGATGACTGCAAAGTACGGGGCCCCTTATTTCCAGAACTACATTGGATCCAACCTGGATCCCAGTTCAATAAGGGCAATGTGCTGCAGGCTGAACATGAATCAGAAAGAACTCATAAACAGACCTGGGCATGTATTCGCGGCAGGTGATTCAACAGGATCAATAGGTGTTGTTACTCTAAACCTGAACCGCTATGGTTACGAGGCAAAGAACAAAGATGGGTTTTTTGAGAAAATCAGGCATCACATGGCGATGGCGAAAGATTCGTTGGAGGTAAAGAGGAAGGTTATCGAGAATAACCTCAAAAACGGTCTAATGCCATACACAAAAGTTTACCTCGGAAACTTCAACAATCATTTCTCAACTATAGGTCTCTGTGGTATGAATGAGGCATGCCTCAATCTGACTGGAAAGGATATAGCATCTTCCGAAGGTAAAAAGCTGGCAATAGATACGCTGAAATTCATGAGGGAGAATATCAGGGGATTCCAGCAGGAGACAGGAAACCTTTACAATATAGAGGCAACCCCTGCCGAGGGAGCCTCATACAGGTTGGCAAGGGAGGACAAGAAGATGTATCCTAACATAATAACGTCCGGTAAAAAGTTCCCATATCTCACGAATTCGACCCAGCTTCCTGTGGGTTGCACTAATGATGTTGTGGAGGCTTTGGAACATCAGAACGATATCCAGCCACTGTATACAGGGGGAACGGTTTTTCATACGTTCCTGGGCGAAAGAATGACATCTTGGGAGAATGCTATTACCTTGGTAAAAAAAATTGCATACAACACCAGGATTCCATACTTCACAATAACCCCCACATTTTCGATATGCCCTGTTCATGGTTATGTCAGGGGTGAACACCACAGGTGTCCAGTAGAGGTTAAGGATAAAAAGTAGAGGTGATGAGATGACAAAATGTAAACAAGAATGTGAGGTCTTTTCAAGGGTTGTTGGGTACTTCAGACCAGTGAACATGTGGAATGATGGTAAAAAAGAGGAGTTCAAGGATAGGTTTGTGTTTATAGAAAAGAAGGCGTTAAAGCGCAAACTGAAAACCTGATCTGTAATTATTCTTATTTGGAATTAAATAATCATCAGTGATGCTATGCTACCGATAAAGAGTCTGCAAAAAACATCAGTTATTGATTACCCAGGCAAAATATGTTCTGTGGTTTTTGTTGCAAACTGCAACTTCAGATGCCCCTACTGCCAGAACCCGGATCTCATTCTGAATCACAAAAAGTTACCAAGCATCCCTGAAAAGAAGGTTTTTGAGCACCTGAAGAAGAGGAGGAAATGGATAGATGGTGTGTGTATAACAGGAGGGGAACCCTGCATACACGAGGGTTTGATTGAGTTTATCAAGAAAATAAAGTCCATGGGGTTCCTAGCTAAACTTGACACAAATGGGAGCAACCCAGAGATGCTCGAGCATCTGATAAGAGACAAGCTTCTGGACTACATAGCAATGGACATAAAGGCTCCCTTGAAAAAATACAACAATTCTGCAGGGGTCAAGGTCAATGTTCTTAACATAAGAAGGAGTGTCAGTCTCATTCTCAAATCAGGGATAGATTACGAATTTAGAACGACAGTAGTTCCCAAGCTTTTTAGGGAGGAAGACCTGATCTCAATAGGGAAATGGCTAAAAGGAGCGAAGCTTTACTGTCTCCAGCAGTTCAGGTCACTGGCAACACTGAACAAGGAATACCAGAAGGAGGAGGCGTATCCTGAGGATAAACTCAGGGAGTTTGCAGATATTGCAAAGCCGTATTTTGATAGAGTTGAGGTCAGGGCATAATATTTATATATAACAGTGTTATATTTAAAGAAAGATTTGACTGAGGTGAAGTTCATGGGAAAGAAAGCTGAAAAGAAGGGGAAGGTAACAAAGGACATGACACTCGGGGATATTATAAAGGAGTATCCGGAAACCGTAGAGGTGATGCTTAAGCGTGGTCTGCATTGCGTTGGCTGCCATGTGGCTGCATGGGAAACCCTGGAGCAGGGAGCAAAGGCTCATGGAATGTCTGAAAAAGAAATAGAGTCTATGCTGAGTGAGATGAACAATCTTGTCAAAAATATAAAGAAGGAAAGCAAAAAATAAAAAAAGTGATTTTATGGTAAAGATAGACCACAAGGTTCCGAAGATTGATAAGAAAAAGTGCATAGGCTGTGGGGCATGCGTCTCTGTATGTCCGCAGAACGTTTTTGAACTGAAGGGTGAAAAATCCCACGTGGCAAGACCAGAGAACTGTGTTGAATGTAATGCCTGTGTAGAAAACTGCCCGGTAACGGCAATAAAACTGGTGAAACCGAAATAGAAACTGCTCCATTTTTTGCCAGTAGCTTTATATATTATTTTCACAGTTTTTAATTTATGAGACTTATAGGGTGAAATCATGGAAAAAGTATACCTTGATTACGCTGCAACGACACCGGTAGATACCAGGGTATTGGTGGCTATGAAGCCATACTTCAGCAAGGAGTTTGGAAACGCTTCCTCACTCTACAGTATGGGCCAGCAGGCAAGGTTAGCAATGGAAAATTCCAGGAAAAAGATTGCAAAGATTATAAACGCTGAACCGGATGAAATTGTTTTCACATCAGGTGGAACAGAATCCGATAATCTGGCTCTGGTTGGTGTTGCCCTGGCAAACAAGGAAAAGGGAAACCACATAATAACCAGCAAGATTGAACATAAAGCGATCATGGAGACTTGTGAGTTCCTGGAGAAGCAGGGATTCGAAACAACGTATCTGGATGTTGATAAATATGGAGTTGTTGATCTAAACCAACTCAAGAAATTTATCAGAAAAGAAACCATTCTTGTTTCAATAATGCATGCCAACAACGAGATTGGAACCCTAGAACCCATTGAGGAGATTGGAAAGATATGCAGAGAGAAAGGTGTTTATTTTCATACCGATGCTGTACAGAGTTTTTGTAAGATTCCAATAGACGTTAAAAAGATGAAAATAGATATGTTATCCTCAAGTTCCCATAAAATCTATGGACCAAAGGGTGTTGGATTGTTATATGTGAGGAAGGGTGTTAAGATAGAACCCCTTCTACATGGTGGGGGACACGAATCTGGTAGAAGATCTGGAACGGAAAATGTTGCCGGAATTGTGGGATTCGCAAAGGCCTGTGAAATCGCAAGCAAGGATATGGGGAAGGAGGCAAGGAGGCTCAGCAAGATGAGGAACAGGCTCGTGGAGGGTATTTTAAAAATTCCAAACTCCTATCTTAGCGGGCATCCTGAGAAAAGACTTCCTGGGAACACAAACTTCAGGTTCGATTTCATAGAGGGTGAGGCTTTAATCCTGAAACTGGATATGTTGGGTATAGAAGCGTCTACAGGGTCTGCGTGTTCATCTAGAGATCTCAAGGCTTCCCATGTCCTAACATCAATAGGATTGAGTCCAAAACAAGCGCATGGTTCACTGAGAATAACCATGGGTAGATATACAAGAGAAAGGGATATAGATTATGTTATCAAAAGCGTTCCGAAAGTTGTGAATGAATTGAGAAAGATAAGTCCGTTCAAGAAAGGTTGGCAATGAAAGGTGATAACATGGTGTATTCGAAAAAGGTTATGGAACTGTTCCAGCATCCTAAGAACATGGGAGAGATGAAAAACCCAGACGGGGTCGGGAAGATCGGAAACCCTATTTGTGGGGATGTGATGTGGCTCTACATAAGGGTTAGTAAGAACAAAAAAGGTAAGGAGATGATAAAGGACATCAAGGTCAAGACCTTCGGGTGCGTTGCAGCCATAGCGACGTCCTCCGCTATTACAGAACTTGCGAAGGGAAAAACCATTGAGGAAGCAGAGAAGTTAACAAATAAGGACATAGTCGATGTTGTTGAGGGTTTACCACCACAGAAGATTCACTGTTCTGTTCTCGCTACACAGGCCCTTAAAAGAGCAATAGAGAATTACAAGAAAAATAAGAAAAGGTGATTCTATGACAGAGTACGATAATTTTGGACCAGAGAAGGTTATGAGGGTTTATGACCCAAAGACTGGGATGAGGGGTGTTGTTGTAATCGATAACACAGCGCTAGGAATCGGGAAGGGTGGAATAAGAATGACGCCATCCGTTACCAAAAACGAAGTCGCACTTCTAGCAAGAATAATGACATGGAAAAATGCGTTGGTAGGGATCCCTTTTGGTGGAGCAAAATCAGGGATAATTGCTGATGACAAAAAGATTTCAAAAGAAGAGAAATTGAAGATTGTCAAATCGTTTTCCAAGGCATTGAAGGAGATATGTCCGAGTATCTATGTTGCCGGACCCGACATGAGCATGGCAGAGGAGGAGATGAGAGTTTTTGCAGAGGCAAACGGTTCCATGAAGGCGTGCACCGGAAAGCCAAAAGAAATGGGTGGTCTGCCCCATGAGCTCGGATCAACAGGTTTTGGTGTACACCGTGCAATGCACGTTGCAGCCAAGCACGCAGGTTTGGATCTTAGCTCTGCTAAGATAGCGATAGAGGGTTTTGGAAACGTGGGGAGTTTTGTTGCCAGATTCCTGAAAGAGCATGACAACGCAAAGGTTGTTGCTGTATCGGATTCCAAGGGTGTGATATACAACGATGGTGGGATTGACTTTGAAAAGTTATCCCAGGTAAAAAAGGAAACAGGTTCCGTGGTTAACTACAGACCAGGAAAGCCATGTCCTTGTTCAAAGATAATCGATCTTCCTGTTGATATACTTGTACCTGCTGCAATTCCTGATCTGATTCGATCAGGAGACGTTAACAAGATAAAGGCAAAACTCATAGTAGAGGGATCAAACATCCCAATGACGCCTGAAATAGAAGAGGTTCTGCACAAGAAAGGTGTACTAATCGTTCCTGACTTCGTCGCGAATGCCGGCGGTGTTATATCATCTTACGTTGAATACAATGGAGGAACAGAGAAAGAGATGTTCGATCTGGTTGATAAAAAGATAACAGATAATACAAGATTGGTTCTGGAGAGGTCGGAAGGGAGGAACATAAATCCAAGGGATGCAGCACTAGAAATCGCAAAGGAAAGGGTCTTGGAAAAGATGTAAATTCCATGTCATATCATTGACAGTAGAATAAACATTTAAAAAACAAAAAACTAATTTCTCCTACAGGGTGTTTTTATGGCAGAGGCAGACATGGTTGCCAGTATGGTGAACACCTGGCTCGGAAATCCATTTTCAAGGTTAATGCTGAGGTGGGTTTCTAAAAAGGGTAAAAATGGTAGAAGGCTTAACAACGCTCTGAAGAGATATGCTGGTTACGATGTTGAATATGGTTTTTCTGACAGGGTTGCATACAGAGTAGTTAAAACCGCCTTGAACAAGGGAGCAGAATCCTTTGGTGTTCCCGAAAGTGAGATAAAGGAGAGTCTAAAGGAACCTATAGTCAGGAGAGGATTGGCAAACATACTGGAAGGGATCGGGAAGTATGGTATAATGAAACCCCA
>JABAOH010002176.1_pt1 | contig 16723 bp, 14 predicted proteins | sample 7062181 | NCBI WGS metagenome assembly JABAOH01 (sample SAMN14538630, study PRJNA623070) | marine sediment metagenome | biome: marine biome [ENVO:00000428]; feature: marine pelagic biome [ENVO:01000023]; material: deep marine sediment [ENVO:00002113]; isolation source: pool of 5 deep marine...
TCGAACCCCTGTTACAGCCTTGAAAGGGCTGTGTCCTAGGCCGACTAGACGATGGGGACGGAAATTCCGTGACTAGTGATTAGTGACTGGTCAAAGATACCGTGACTTGTAATTGATTATTAGTGATAAGTAGCTTGAGTCCCATGTTTCGCTAATCACAATTTACTAATCACCAATCACGCAAATTTGGTGGAGCCAGCCGGGATCGAACCGGCGACCTCTACAATGCCATTGTAGCGCTCTCCCAGCTGAGCTATGGCCCCGAAAAGGCTGGGTACTTTACCGTTCCGTGCTGCGAAGCGTCAAGCGACCGACGCCGACTGGCGCCCGATGTAATCGATTGCCGCATCGAGCCGACGCAGCGTGCGCTCGCGCCCGACGAGTGCCAGCGTCACGTCGATGGGCGGTGACACTGCTCGACCGGCCACGGCCACGCGTAGCGGCTGAGCGATCTTGCCGAGCTTAAGCCCGTGCGCTTCGGCGACCTGGTTGACGTGGTCGTGAATCGCCTCGGCGGTCCAAGCCGGCGCTTCAGCAAGCACCTCGCGGGCGGCATTGAGCGGTTCGAGCGCCTCAGGCTTGAAGTGTTTCTTTGCGTCCTTCTCGTCGTAACCGTCGAGATCACGATAGAAAAAAGCGCTGTTCTGCGCCATCTCCGCCAACGTCTTGGCACGTTCGCGTTGCGCCTTGACGACTTCCACCAGATCGGGCCCGTCGGTCGGATCGATGCCCAGACGGCCCATGTGCCAACTCAGATAATGTGCAACATGCATCGGATCGGCAGTCTTCACGTAATGCTGATTCAGCCACAGCAGTTTTTCCATATCAAATGCGGCCGACGAACGATGCACATCCTTGATGTCGAACAGCTCGATCATCTCGTCGATCGAAAAAATCTCCTGATCGCCGTGCGACCAGCCCAGGCGCACCAGGTAATTGATCAAGGCCTCGGGTAGGAAACCGTCCTCGCGAAACTGCAAGGTACTGACCGCGCCATGGCGCTTGGACAAGCGCTGGCCGTCGACGGCGAGAATCAAAGGCACGTGGGCATACACAGGCAGCGGCGCATNNCTGCCGCGGCGTATTGTTCAGGTGATCGTCGCCGCGAATGACGTGCGTGATCTTCATGTCCATGTCGTCGACGCAAACCGTGAAATTATAAGTAGGGCTGCCGTCAGAGCGGGCGACGATAAGGTCGTCGAGCTCGGCGTTTTCGAACGCTATGCGGCCCTTGATAAGATCATCGACGATCACGCTTCCCGCAAGTGGATTCTTGAAGCGCACCACCGGTTGCACCCCGGTTGGTGGCGCGGCCTCGCGTTCGCGGCAACGCCCGTCGTAGCGTGGCTTTTGTTTGCGTGCAAGCTGCTCGGCACGCATGGCATCGAGTTCTTCCTTCGAACAGTAGCAGTGATAGGCCTTGCCCGCGTCCAGCAGCTGCTGGAGGACTTCCCGATATCGCTCCACCCGGGCGGTCTGATAGAAAGGCCCTTCGTCATACTCAAAACCTAGCCAGGTCATGCCTTCGAGAATGGCGTTAACCGACTCGGCGGTAGACCGCGTCAAATCCGTGTCCTCGATACGCAGGATGAAACTGCCGCCGTGCTTTCGGGCGTACAGCCAACAAAACAGCGCCGTACGGGCACCGCCTACGTGCAAGTAGCCGGTCGGACTGGGTGCAAAACGGGTGCGGACGGTCATCGATATCAGCGATCAGCTCAACTTGTCTAATACTAAAGAAAAGCCGGCCCGAATTCAGCCTTGTAATTGACCGAAATTGTGGGGGCAGCGTAAACTTCCACGCTTCCGGGCGATTAGCTCAGTGGGAGAGCACTGTCTTCACACGGCAGGGGTCGCTGGTTCGAACCCAGCATCGCCCACCAGTTATCCCCTCTCGAACGCGCGTGCACGCGGCCCGGTGTGGCTTTGCGGCGTGCCTTTCACGCACCCATGACGGCTGTGTCGGGGAAACGGGGTAAGCGCATGTTCTTTTTTCCCTATCGGGCCGATATCAATCTTTACAAGATCCCGTTACTGACGATCCTGATCTCGCTGTCATGCATCGGGGTCTACATCGCCCAATACAGCAATGAGGTCGAGGTGCGCGAGAAGGCGGTCGCTTTCTGCGAACAGCCGTTCACGCCTGCCTTCACGGAGATCCTGATAAAGCATGCAGGGCAGGCACGCGTCAACGACTGTCTCGATGCGTTACTCGAGATCCACCTCAGTCAGGACCGAGAAACGCTCATCAAGAAGCTTGCCGCCAGTATCGGCGCCACGCCCGGCGTCGTCCACGCCGACTTGAGCGAATATTATGCCGAGGCGCTGGATGAGACCTATCGTGAGTTCAGTCGGACGGTTCCGGCCCTGCTGACAGCCGAGCTTTGGTATGCACCCCAGTCCTGGTCTGTGGATCGGATGCTGACAGCGGCCGTCGCCCACGGTAGCTGGCTACATCTGATCGGCAATCTGTTCTTCTTCTTTGCCTTCGCCGCCACCGTCGAGATCATTGTGGGGATCGTGCTGTACCTGGGTGCATTCATCATCCTGGCAATCGGTACGCATGTCGTGTACTCGCTTGCGACCGTCATGCAGATCGACCCGCTCCCCACTGTCGGTCTATCGGGCGTCATCATGGGCATGGTCGCGCTTTTCACATTCTTCATACCCACGGCCAAGATCCGCTGTTTCCTCTGGCTATTCGTCTTCTTTCGCCGGCTCTCCATCCCGGCATGGATACTCGCCGTCTGGTACATCGGCTGGGATGTCTACAGCCAAGTTTCCGGCGACAGCAACGCGGGCATAAACCTGGTTGCCCATCTTTCCGGCGCTGCCATCGGTTTGACACTCGGCATGCTGCTCTTCCGGGAGAAGAGACATTGGGCCCGAGGCTTGATACCCATTAAACGATGAAACAGATCTACCTGGTCGACGCCAGCATCTATATCTTTCGCGCCTACTTCTCGATACCGGAGGATCTGACCGACCGCCGGGGCAATCCGGTGAACGCGGTTTACGGGTTCGCGAATTTCCTCGGCGGCCTGCTGGATCGGACACGAGCCGGTCACGTCGCCGTCGCCTTCGATGAAAGCCTGACAACCTCTTTTCGCAATGAAATCTATCCACCTTATAAGAGCAATCGCGTCCTGCCCCCGCCCGAACTGGAAGCCCAGCTTGCCGCCTGCCAGGAGCTGACCCAAGCCGTGGGTCTCGCGAGCCTGGTCAGCTCGCGTTATGAAGCGGATGACCTGATCGGTACGGTGGCCAATACCATGCGCCGTGCAGGTTTTGCAGCGGTCATCGTTTCAGGAGACAAGGATCTGACCCAGCTGATCGGCCCGCACGACATCTGGTGGGACTACACCCGCGACCGTCAGTTTGACCGCGCTGCTATCAAGGAGCACTTCGGCGTCGACCCGCGACAGATGGTCGATCTGATGGCGCTCACCGGCGACGCGGTCGACAATATCCCGGGCGTCCCCGGCATCGGACCGAAAACGGCAGTACAGCTGCTCAATCACTTCGGGTCGCTCGATGCGATCTACGATCGACTCGACGAAATCCCGGCCCTGTCACTTCGCAGCGCGCAGCGAATTCATGCCTTGTTGAAGGAAGGCAAGGACAATGCCTTGCTTGCGCGGCGCCTGGCGAAAATTGTCATTGATGCCCCGATCGAAGTCAGCCCGCGTTCGCTCAGACGACGGCCCATCGACCAGGCGCAGCTGCAAAACCTGTGCAAGCGGCTTAACTTCGGTGACAAGCTAAAAACTAAGCTGCAAGCAGCGAGTAACAGGAAATAAGCTAGCGAGCGCGCGGGTGAATTGGTGCAGGCGACTTGCGAAGCGCGGGGCGCCGCTGGATTGGGCCCGAAGCGCGCTGGGCAGGATGCCCAAGCTGAGCGCCGCGCCAGGGATGGCGCGTAGCGAACCCGCCGCGGTGCCCCGGGAATTCGCGAAGCGCTGCCGCCCGCGCCCATCGACTCCCGCGCAACTGCCCGCACCCATCCAGGTGTTACTTGCTGCTCGCGTTATTCCCCTACATGCACCAACTGACCGCCGATCCGCGCCGCCCGGAAAAAAAACAGGAACGCGGCGATGCCACCGCCCAGATAAAGCACGTTCAACGCCAGCGCGTTAAACAGCAGGTCAAAGCGAAAGCTGTGTTCAATAATCACCGCCCGCATGCCCTCGAAGACGTGGCTCGACGGCAACAAGAAGGCTACATACTGCAGCCACTGCGGCAGCACATCGATCGGGTAGTACACCCCGCTTAGCGGCTGCAAGGCAAACACGGCGATCCAAGCCAGACTCTCCGCACCGAGCCCGTATCGCAGCACGATCCCGGCGACTACCAATCCGATAGACCATCCCATAACGATGAGATTCACAAAGAACGCAATCAATGGCAGGCCCAGATCGAACAGCGAGTAGTGGAACAACGCCACGGCAATGAAGGCGGCTCCACCGACACCGATAATTGTACGGATCGCGCTCATGATAAACATTGCACCAATCAGCTCCATCGGCCGCAGCGGGCTGACAAACAGCTGCCCCAGATTTCGCGACCACATCTCCTCCATGAAGATCAACGACACACCCAGCTGCCCGCGAAACAACACGTCCCACAGAAGCACGGCCGAGATCAACACGCCCGCCGCCTGCGCTAGCCACGAGCTATGGTTGACGAAAAACAGCGTAATAAATCCCCAAAGGATCATCTGCATCGTTGGCCAATACATGAGCTCGAGCACGCGTGGCCACGACCGGCGCAGCAAATAACCATGACGCAAGACCAACGCCATGATGCGACGAAGCGAACCGCCGATTTCCGAAAGTCCCACAGCTATCACGGTGCGGCCTTGCGCTGCGGCAGCGCAAGCTCGAGGTGACGGTCCCGCGCGATATCGATAAACACTTCTTCCATATTTTGTCGCCCATAGCGCTCAAGCAGTGCCAGCGGCGGACCCCGATCCACCACCTTTCCCGCCCGCAACATCACGACGTCGTCGCACAGACGCTCGACTTCTGACATATTGTGCGAAGCGAGCAGGATCGTTGCCCCCGCCTGGGCCCGGTAGGACTCCAAGTACCCCCGCACGTAGTCGGCGGTGTCGGGATCCAGCGATGCCGTCGGTTCATCGAGCAACAAAAGCTCCGGCTGGTTGAGCAGCGCCTTGGCTAACGCGACGCGGGTCTTCTGCCCGGATGAGAGTTGCCCGTAGGTACGCTTGAGCAAACCAACGAGGTCCAACTCCTCCGCCAAACGCCCGATCCGTGGCTTGAATCCCTTAACGCCGTAGAGCCGCGCATAGACAGCCAGATTCTCCGCTACCGTCAGGCGGTGCGGGAGATCCATGTACGGCGAGGAAAAGTTCATGCGCGCGAGCAGACGGTAGCGCCGCTCCGGCATAGGTTGGCCGAAAATCGTAATGCGGCCCGCGCTCGGCAACAGTAGGCCCAGCATCATGGCAAGCGTGGTGGTCTTGCCGGCACCGTTACCGCCAAGCAGCGCCGTCGTCGAACCGCGCGCTATGTCGAAGCTGATGTCGTCGACCGCGAGCACGGAGCCGAAGTGCTTGCTCAGCTTTTCGACGATGACGGTTTGCTCGTTCATCGCGCTCGTCTAACAGGACTCCTTTTCCTCGGCTGCGCTATCCAGTTGCCGCCAAATACAACGTCCCTCGGTCGCCTTGTCGAGCTCGTTCAGCCAGGCGGCATGGGCCTGTAGTTCTTCGTCACTCGCGCGGATCACCGGCAAGCGCGGCCGGTTGGGATCGAGCCGTCGGATCTGCACGCGGGCGGCACCGAGCTGCGCGGGGCCCGCCTGGTCTTCGAACAAGCCGGACTGACCGCCTGTCATCGCCAGGTAGACGTCGGCCAGAATCTCGGCATCCAGCAACGCGCCATGGAAGGTACGCTGCGAGTTATCGATGTTGTAGCGCTTACACAGCGAATCGAGATCGTTCTTCTGCCCCGGGTGGAGCTTGCGTGCAAGCTGCAAGGTATCCTCGATCGTACAATGGTCGTCGATCTTGAGAACATTCGTCCCGCCAGCTGCTCCCGAATCGCTCAGCAGAGAAAATTCGTAGTTAAGAAAACCCACATCGAAAGGTGCATTGTGAATCACTAGCTGGGCGCCCTTGACGTACTCCAGAAAATCGGGAACGACATCGCGAAACCGCGGCTTGTCGGCCAGCGATTCCTTGGTCATGCCATGGACATCCACCGCGCCCTCATCGATCTCCCTCTCAGGATTCACATATTGATGATAGTTGTTGCCGGTCAGGCGGCGATTGATAATCTCCACGCACCCGATCTCGATAATTCGGTGTCCTTCGCTCGAGTCCAGTCCTGTGGTTTCCGTATCGAGTACGATCTGGCGCATAAAAACCCCTCTTCGACCTGATTCGTTAATCGCTTGTCGTTACCCCAAAATCACCGCCCGATCAGCACCAAATCTGAACGCCGGCATCCGAAGTGTTAAAGGCATCATTTAATCTCGCTTGATTCTAACCGTGATTCTAGTCTTCAGCACTTTGCCAGCCGGCTTTCTCGCGGCGCGCTCGGCTTGACGAAAGGGGCGAGAATTCTCGGCCCCCGGGAACGCTCGACCCATCGGGCGAGACCCCAGCTAACTCAATAATTCATCCACGGCCCGGTTGGCGAGCTGATCGGCACGTTCGTTCTCGGGATGGCCACTGTGTCCCTTAATCCATTTCCAGTGCAGACGGTGACCGTCGAGCGCTTGTTCCAGGCGCCGCCAAAGATCGACATTCTTGACAGGCTTCCGGGCCGCGGTTTTCCACCCCCGGCGGTGCCACTGCGGTAGCCACTCGGTGATGCCCTTCTTGAGGTACACAGAATCCGTCACCAGCGTCACCTCGCACGGGCGTTTCAACGCTTCCAGCCCGCGAATTGCCGCCATGAGCTCCATGCGGTTATTGGTCGTTTCACGCTCGGCGCCATAGAGTTCCTTTTCATGCGCACCCTTGCTCAGAATCGCTCCCCAACCCCCTGGCCCGGGATTGCCGCGGCATGCCCCGTCGGTGTAAATCATGACCTTATCCATACCGCTGCATGCCCCTGACCACCGGCTCCGACAAACCCGGTCCGATCGCCGGATTTACGCGCCAGGTGGGTTGCAATGGCGTCACCCCGTATACGCGCTTCTTTCCCACCACCAAGTAGGCGGCTGCCATCATCGGCCACCATCGATCACCCACCTTATCCAGAAAATAGAGCCGGTCCATAACGCTTTCCTTCTGCAGCGGCGGCCGATAGTAAAGCATCTGGCCTGCGGTCACTTCGTACTCCAGCAATCTCAGCCAGTCCTTAATTCGGGCTACGCCGAAAAAGTGGGCGCACCAGGGTACGCGCCCGCGGCGCCTCGCGAACACGCGTGTGATGCCCCACATGCTGAGCGGGTTGAAGCCCAAGACAATGACATGGCCTTCAGGCGCCAGCACGCGATCGACCTCACGCAGCACCTGGTGTGGGTCGCTGGCAAAATCCAGCGTATGCGGCAACAGGGCGATATCTACGCTGCGCCCCGCGAACGGAAGTGCCTCCGGGAATCCTTGCACGGCAACTGCGTGATTATTCCCCACCAGGTCGATCACAACGCGCGTGGGCGCGGGCGAACTGTCGATCATGTTCATCTTGCCGAGCGCGCCGAGCTGCAGGATCACCTTGCCGTAAAGATTCGGCAAGATCGAGCGTAAGCGATTCGTCTCAATGGCCTGAAGGGAAAGCCCCAACGGCGAGTCAAACCAGGAACGCAGACGCCGGCGCAGTTGGCGGTCAGAGCCGCCCTTATGTGTTGGCTTTGCGGCCACGGCATCCTGAATTCGCAGACATGGGCTGTTTTTTTACACGCCTGCGCGTTTCAGGACAACACCAGAGGATCGCTCCCCGTCCATGCCTCTCCCGTTTCCGCGGGAACGGGGCCGCCCTTGGCATGCAACGTGAACAGTTTGCCCAAACGCCCACGGCTCGGGGTACCCGCGGCCCTCCCTGCTCGGCAAGGCGGCGTAGCCGGGCATGCCAAAGTGCCGAGCCGCAGCCATTCTTGCATGAGGGCGCAATCGGGCTCTATTTGCACCCAATCGAAGTGAACGCTATTGCGCAGGCGTCGAGCCTGAAACCCGCCCAAGCGGTCGTGGCGAGTGCTCTATATTACTGAAATAAAGAGATAATTTTTCCTAAACCGAGGATTTGACGGCTCCCGGATCAGATCCTAGAGTTGGAGAATGGGTTCAGCAAAGAACAATAACTATGCGTATTGAAACAGAAAAACGGATTCTCGGTCCTCTCTTGGCTTTGGCAGTCTGTGCCGGCGTGAGTACGCTCAGCGGGTGCGCCAGCGCGCCTTCGACACCTGACACAGGGACTGTCAGGTCGCCTGCGAAGGACGCCCGGGAGGTCTCGCCGCCACCCGACCAGCAGGTCACTACAACGGCGTCACGGTTCGACGCCGTCGGCCCGGACGCTGAGCTGGATGGTCAGCTCCCCCTGCTTGCACCTCAGATCGCCGATGACGCCTTCGCGACCGAGGAATCCGCGACGGTCACCGAGGAGGCGGGCGCAGAATCGCCTGACCTTGCACGGCAACACGAGCAGCCGCCTAGCGCACAAATGGACAACGAGTCCGTCGCTGTCCAGGTCAGTGAAGCGGATAGCGAGCGGGCGCTGACGCAGTACTCAGACATCTGGGACCGTATTCGCTCCGGCTTTGGCTTACCTGCACTCGATGATCCACGCGTGAGCTATCACGAGCGATGGTTCGTGAAGAATCCGCAGTACATGGATCGCAAGGTCGAGCGCGCGCGTCTTTACCTGTACCACATCGTCGAGGAGGTCGAGAAGCGCGGGATGCCGATGGAGATCGCTTTGCTGCCGGCCATTGAAAGCGCGTATCAACCACACGCTTATTCGCACGCGCGGGCACTGGGCCTTTGGCAGTTCATCGCGCCGACGGCGCGGCGCTATGGCATCCAGATGAACTGGTGGTACGACGGTCGACAGGACGTCCTGACGTCGACACGTGCAGCGTTGGACTATCTGGAAAAGCTGTACGCCGAATTCGGCGATTGGCATCTAGCGCTCGCCGCCTACAATGCCGGCGAAGGCAAGATTCACTACGCGATGGCGTATAACCAGCGCCGAGGCCGACCGACCAGCTATCAATATCTGCGTCTGAAAGCGGAGACGCGGCACTACGTTCCAAAACTGCTCGCCCTGAGCCGCATCGTCGCGAATCCCAACGCCTACGGCGTCCAGATCGCAGCGATTCCAAACGAACCTTATTTTGCGCCGGTGGACATCGGCTCGCAGATCGACCTCAACGTCGTTGCCCACCTGGCGGACGTACCAATGGGTGATCTCTACGACATCAATCCCGGTTTCAAGCGTTGGGCGACGGCACCCCAGGGGCCACATCGCGTCCTAGTCCCAATCGACAAGAAAGATCAGCTAGTCGAAGCGTTGAGCAACCTGCCGGACGAGCAGCGAGTCAAGTGGCGCCGTCATCGCGTACGCCAAGGCGACACGCTGAGCACGATCGCCCGGCGCTACGGGGTCACGGTCTCGGCCATCAAACAGGCCAACCATATACGCGGTTCGCTTATCCGGGTTAACCAGAACCTGCTCATCCCCATCTCGGCACGCCCGCTCAGCAGGCGTGTGGCCAATGTGACGCGGCCGGCGCCCAGGGCCAGAGTCAATCCGCCCAAGAGCCAGGCCAAGGTCGTACATCGCGTACGCCAAGGCGAGACCCTCTGGAGCATCGCCCGTAAGTATGAGGTGTACGTGAATCAACTGGCCCGATGGAATTACATGAACCAAGGGGACATCCTGCGCGTCGGGCAACGACTGCAAATCTGGATTACCCCCTGATCCAGCCTGCCGTTGTCCCCTGACGGCTCTGGTTTTCTTCGCTTGATACGCTACTCGTCAGCCAGGCTTATCTGAATAAAGATGGCAACAGGTTTGATGTGTGCTGCTGAGGGACACTCCGGGCGGATAGACCTGCCGACATATCGGCATCGCCTCCGGACAGCGTGGATGAAAATGGCAACCGCTAGGAGGCGCGCTCGGGGAGGGGATATCGCCCTCGAGGCGGATGACCGCGCGCCCGCTATCGGGCTCGACACGGGGCACAGCAGCCAGCAACGCACGCGTATAAGGATGCCTGGGTGTCTCCATGACCTCGTCGGCGCGGCCGCTCTCGACGATCCGTCCCAAATACATGACGGCAATATCGTGCGCCAGGTATTCGACCACGCCGAGGTCGTGGGTGATAAAAAGATAGCCGAGACCATGAGCGTCCTGCAGCCGCTTTAGCAAGTTCAGAATCTGCGCCTGTACCGACACGTCGAGCGCACTGGTGGGCTCGTCGCAAACGATAAGTTTGGGCTCGACGGCAAGTGCCCGCGCGATGCTGATACGCTGGCGCTGCCCACCCGAAAACTCGTGGGGATAACGCTGAACGGCGTCGCGCGGCAATCCGACTTCGTGTAACAGCTCGGTGACCCGCCGTTGACGGTCCTCGCGGGATCCGGCTCGATGCAGCGCGTGCAGACCTTCCTGCAAAATCTCGCCGACGAGCATGCGTGGATCGAGCGCGCTGTACGGATCCTGAAACACGATTTGAAATTGCCGACGCATTTGGCGCAACCGTGCACCCGAGAGCTGCGCGAGTTCGTGACCGTTGAAACGCACACTGCCGGCGGTCGGTGGCACCAGTTGCAAGATCCCCTTACCCACGGTGGTCTTGCCGCATCCCGATTCACCGACCAGCGCCAGTGTCCGGCCTTGTTTGATCGTCAGCGAGACTCCATCGACGGCTTTGACCTGACCCACCACCCGTCGAAACACACCCTTGTGAATCGGAAAATGCACCTTAAGCGCATTTACCTGCAACAGCGTCTCACTGCCGCCGTGAACCGTCCCCGCTGCAGCGGGAGCGACGCGAGTTGCGCCTTGCCCGGGGCGCGACCGCGCAAGTGCGGGGTCATATAGATGGCAGCGCACGCCGCCCTCGTCCTGCGCAATCCACGCCGGTGCGCGCTCGTGGCACTGTTCCCAGGCATAGTCGCAGCGCTCGGCGAAGCGGCAGTGCGTGAACTGCTGACGCAGCGATGGCACCATCCCCGGTATCACGTCTAGTGCTTGTCCACGCTTGCCGCGCCCCGGCATGGACTGAAACAGCTTTTGTGTATACGGATGCCGCGGCCGGGTAAATAACTCTTGCCGCGTCGCGGTCTCAACAATTTCCCCGGCATACATCACGGCGACGCGATCGGCCGTCTGGCCGACCACGCCGAGGTCGTGGGTAATCAGCAGGATGGCCATACCCGTCTGCTGTTGCAACTCCCGCAGCAACGCCAGAACCTGCGCTTGAATCGTCACGTCGAGCGCCGTCGTGGGCTCGTCGGCGATCAGCAGATCAGGGCGGGTCGCCAACGCCATCGCGATCATCGCCCGCTGTTTCATGCCGCCCGAGAGTTGATGTGGGTATTCGTCGATGCGCCGTTGCGGATCTGAAATTCCTACGGCCTTGAGCAGCTCCACTGCACGCTGACGCACGTCTGCACGACCCGCAAGCGCCTCACCGATCTGCGCGCCGATCGTCAACACTGGATTAAGACACGTTTGCGGCTCCTGGAAGATCATGGCGATGCGTTTCCCGCGCACCTTGCGCATGTCACGCTCCGGAAGCCGCAACAGATCCTCCCCATCGAGCCAAATCGCCCCCTCGACCAATCGGCCTGCTGGCCTGGGAACCAAGCGCAGCAGGGAGAGTGCGCACACGGATTTGCCGCAACCCGACTCTCCCAGCAAGGCCAATGTCTCGCCGCGTGCGATGTCAAACGAGATGCCATCGACGGCGCGAACGATGCCCTCCGGAGTGTCGAACCAGGTCTTCAGGCCCTCGACCCGCAACAAGGTAGCTGTCATCTTCTTAGTCGCGGATCGAAGGCATCGCGAACGGCGTCGGCAAAAAGATTGGCGGCCAACACCAGCCCGAACATGAAAGTAAAGGCGGCTGCCAGACTCCACCAGACGATGGGCTCGCGGGCCATCTCCAAGCGTGCGCCGTTGATCATGTTGCCCCAACTGTTCATGCTCGGATCGACGCCTACGCCGACGTACGACAGCACAGCCTCGGCCAACACCAGGCCACTAAAATCGAGCACGACCGTAATGAGCACCAAATGCATCACATTCGGTAGGATATGCCGACCCATAATCTGCACGTGTCCGACGCCCAATGCTGTCGCCGCCTGTACATAGTCGACTTCTCGCAGCTTGAGCGCTTCCCCGCGCAACAAGCGGCACAGTGTGGTCCAGGTCGTCACACCGAGGATGAAGCACAGAAACAGCAGACGCAGGTCGGCGCGCTCGGCTATGGTGGCAAAGGCCTCTTCGTGTGTGGCGATATAGACCTGCAGACTTAGGATGGCGGCCGCGATGAGCAGAACTCCGGGAATAGAGCTCACGGTCGTGTAGAGGTACTGGATCACATCATCTACCCAGCCGCGGAAGTAGCCCGCGGTCACGCCGAAAACCAGTGCAAAGGGCAACATCACCAAGGTAGTGAGCGTACCGATGACGAGACCTGTGCGGATGCTCTTGAGCGATTTGTAGAACACATCCTGGCCGACTTGGTCCGTGCCGAGAAGGTGGTAGGGGCCGGCCAGACTGAGCGCCACGCCCGCAAGTGCCAGCAATGCCCATGTCACTGCCAGGATCGTGCGCCAGGGTGTGTCGCCACGGCCCGCCACGATCCCGGCCAGCGCCGCCCTCAGGGGCTCGCCGTGCCGACGGCGCCGCCATAGCGCGATGCCGGCGACCAGGACAAACCAGCTGGCCGTCGCCGCTAGCAAACCTGCCATGGCGCGGCGCGCGATGTCGCCGCGACGCTCGCTGGCGTCGCGCAGATGCGCACCGCCGTATTTGAGCCGCTGATAGCTAAAGCTGACGCGCCCGTCGGGCAAGGCCACGGTCTCCTTGCTGTAAGCGTACAGGGCCAGCGGCGCCGAGTAAGAGCGCTCACTGCGCTCGCGCAACGGCGCACACAGCAGATCGAGCAGGCTTTCGATCGCCGGCGCGTAATGTACCGCGCCCCCCGCGCCCGGCTGATCAAGCCGGCGCTGCAGGTGAATGCTGTCTAGCAGACCGACGGCGATGTAGGCCGATAGTACGACGAGCGCGCCCATCGCCAGCGCCCGGCGGCGGACCTGGCGCCACGGCGCTCGCAGATGTTCGTGCCGACGCGCGTAGAGGGCGAACGCGATCGCTGCCGCCACGAGCACGTAGATCAGCACATCGGTCCACAACCAAACAAACCTAAATGGCATGTTGTGTTCTGTCCTCAAGCCTCCATCCCCTCCCCCCTCATGGGGGAGGGATTGGGGGTGTCACTGGAAACGAATACGCGGGTCGACCATCGTGTAGCTGATATCGGTCAAGATCAAACCAACGATATAAAGCACGGATCCCAGAAATACCATCGCCCGCACAATGGCGAAATCCTGATGCCGGATCGCGTCGATCGTGTAGCTCCCCAGCCCGGGAATACCGAAGAAGGACTCCATGATCAGACTGCCGATGAACAGCAGCGGAATCGCCACTACCACGCCGGTCAGGATCGGCACCATCGCATTCTTCAACACATGGCGAAACAGCACGCGGGCCTCCGACAAGCCCTTGGCCCGCGCCGTTCGCACGTAGTCCTTGTTGATCTCTTCGAGAAAAAACGTCCGGTACAGGCGCGTGCCGGCGCCAATACCGCCGATCGCACCGATGAGCACCGGCAAGATCACGAACTTGGCTGCGGTCCAACCTGGCTCATAGCCCGAGATCGGTACCAGGTGCAGCAACTTGCTGAACAGGTACTGCCCGCCGATGATGTAAAACAACATCGATATGGACATCATGATGACGCACACCACCATGCCCGAGGTGTCCAGATAGCTTCCTCGAAAGAACGCCAGCAGCATGGCGAAGCTAATATTGACAGCGACGCCGATAAGCAAGGTCGGCAGCGCTATCGCCAGGCTTGCCCACATTCGGTTTCCGACATCATGGCTGATATCCCGTCCGTCATCGGCCTTGCCGAAATCGAACACAAACAGCTTCAGCGAATGTTGGAAAAATATGGTGTTGGTCAACTTGCTTACGCCACTTGCGCTTGTGTTATACAACAACGGCTTGTCATAACCGTGGTCGGCTTTCCAGCGCGCAATCGCGTCCGGGGTCACGCGTTTCACGCCGAGGTGCAGTCGCGCCATATCATCGGGCGTGTTGACGAAGAAGAACAGCGTAAAGGTCAGAAGGTTGACGCCGATCAGGATCGGAATCGCGTAGAGGATCCGGCGGACGATGTAGGCCGTCACCGCTCGACCCGCCACTCCTGGCGCAGGTAGGTGACGGCAGCGGGAACCACACCGACCAGAGCCAGCGCCACCATGACCCCCAGCGGCCAGAGCACCGGCGGATTCCACTGCTGGCGTCGCTGCGCCCGCAACCGCGGGTCGAGGCGCAGATACTTGACGGTGTTGTTCGCCATGTTGTGTGGCTTATTGTTGAACAGCCAGGCATGCTCAAGGTTGAACTGTTTGGGATGCAGGCCCCAGATCCAGGCGGCGTCATTACGCGCGATGGCAAGCATCCGCCGGATAAGCTCGAGGCGAGCGGCATCGTTATCCATGTTTTTCATGCGCTCGAACAAGCGGTCGAACTCGCCGCTTTCGTAATTCGAGGCGTTCTCGCCCTCGGCACCCACCTTCTTGTTTGGACCGTAGAGTAGGAACATGAAGTTTTCCGGGTCCGGGTAATCGGCATACCAGCCCCACCGATAGATCTGCGCATTGCCCTTGTGCATCTTCTCCTGAAAACGGTTGTAGTCGGTCACCCGCGGCACCAGCTGGATGTCGAGCTTCTTGAACTGCTTGACCACCCAGTCGAGGATGGCTTTGTCCTCGGGACCGACGGCCGTTGCGTCGAAGTACAACAGCAACGGCTTGCCGGTCCTCGCATCGCGCCCGCCCGGATAGCCCGCTTCGGCGAGCAGGCGCCGCGCTTCGTCGATGGGTTTGCGCTTCACCGCGCCGTCGATACAGTCGTACACATAGGGGTTGCGCCCCGTACACCCGATTTCGTAACCGAAGATTCCAGGGGGCAGCGGTCCCTGCGCCGGAATGCCGCGTCCGTTAAGAAATATCGATATGCGCTCCTCTTCGTCCATGGCAATGGAGATGGCCTGGCGCAGTTTGCGCCTGTCTTCGCTATAGCCTCCGACCACGGGATCCAACATGTTGAAACCGGTGTAGTACGTTGCCGTGCCCACCGTCGTCAGCAGGCGGATACCCCGGTCAGTCATGGCAGCGGTCAGCTCGGTATCGCCGCCGCGGGTAAATTGCACGGTCTGATCGAAGCTCTCGGCCAGAATTTCCGATTGGTCGTAGTAGCCCTGCATGAATTTGTTCCAGCGCGGAATGCTCTCTTTCTCCAGGCTGTACAGCACTTTGTCGATAAACGGCAGACGGGCGCCCCCATCGCGCAACAGGCCCGCGGCCCTGTCACCCGGCTCGCCCTCGCTGGGGTAGCGCTCGTCGTGGAAGTTGGGGTTGCGTTCCAACACCATGCGCAGGTTCGGATTATTGACGGTGAGCATGTAGGGTCCGGTGCCGACCGGATACCACTGCAGGGTCAGATTTCTCTCGGCCATGCCCGGCTGTGAGAAGAAGCGGTCGGCCTCGGGTGGCATGGGCGCAAAGAACGGCATCGCCATCCAGTACAAGAGCTGGGGATACTTGCCGTAGATCTTGACGCGGTAGGTGTAACGATCCACCTCCTCGACCCCCTCGAGTGGATAGCGTGTGAGATCGAGGTACCCTGGCGCACCGCGGCTCGCGGCCTGTTCGTACGCCTCACGCAGCGTCTGTGCGTAATCTCGCAAGCCGACGACGTACTCGCTCATCAGGCTCAGAATCGGCGAATGCAGCTTCGGGTGGGCCAGTCGTTTGATTTGATACACATAGTCCGCCGCCACCAGCTCGCGCGTACCGGTATGGGGGAAATCGGCAATCGTATAACGATCGCGCAGCTGCGCGGGTGTCAGATCCTGATACAGATAACCGTCGTCAGCGTCGCGAGCAAAAGCCGGATGCGGCTGATAGCGGATGCCAGGCCGAATACGGATTTCGTAGACGCTGAAGGCAATGGCCTCGGTCGGTGCTTGCGCGGGCAGCGGCGCTCCCTGGCGGTCATAGTAGCGCGCCTGCGGAATCCCCATTGCCGTCAACGGTACGAGCAGGTAGGGCCGTTTCAGATAGTGATATTGAAACGGCGGCTCGTAGATCTGTGCGATGATGGCATACTCATTGGAGCTATAGGAACGCGCAGGATCGAAATGTTTCGGGCGTTCGCGAAACGACGCGTAGAGCACGTTCTTCAGCGCATCGGCCCGCGGGTAAGGGTTATTCCAGCTGGCCAGGGATGGAGATGAAATGAGTATGCAGCCCAGGGCGGCGAAGGCGGTGCAAGCACGTTGGCATGTTGGCGTTCGTGCGGCCGCTCGAAGACTAGAGCGCAGTGTGTGTGTCAGCCCTGACGCAAACACGTCGGTGATAAACGGCAGATTACAAGCGAGTCCGACCTTAGGCCAAGCGTACTATAACAGATTCGTGGTTCGGCGCCCCCTTTCCGTTGGCAGTTTT
>JABAOH010042138.1_pt2 | contig 16723 bp, 18 predicted proteins | sample 7062181 | NCBI WGS metagenome assembly JABAOH01 (sample SAMN14538630, study PRJNA623070) | marine sediment metagenome | biome: marine biome [ENVO:00000428]; feature: marine pelagic biome [ENVO:01000023]; material: deep marine sediment [ENVO:00002113]; isolation source: pool of 5 deep marine...
CAATAACGCTTCCCGCGTGCATGGATCTCTTCCGGCCGCAGCCAGTCTTCAGCCTCATGGAGGACACGGACCACGGCTTTCCTGGAGCGCGTCAGACGGAAGCCGGCCTTGCGCAGCAATTCTAAGGTATCTCCCTTTGACCCTTCAGTCATAATTGAAAAATCTTTTCAATAAAGACTCTATGCCCAACGACACCATCCGTCAAGATCGGGACGGAAAACAGGCGTTTTCCATAAGATGCATAGCCGTGTAGGCTGAATTCGAACCTCAGAGAGGTAGCAAAGACACGTTCGACCGCCTTGCATGCGATAGGACCTACATAACTTCGCTGACCGTCATCCTGATTCGCACGATGAATTTCGAAAGCCTTTACGGAGACAGAGGTAACACCTTGAACCGTTACCCGGAAAGAATGATCAGACCAAATAGACTCATGGCAACCAGGCCGGCAAAGCGGCGTCCTTTGCGAACACGTGCGTTTCTCCCGTATCCATGTGCCACAGCAACACATCCGGGACTGCATCCGGAATCCCAACACTCAGCCGCTGAAATACGATCGCCTGCCCCCACGGATCCCAGCGATAACCCCCATAGGTGTAGCGCGGGTCGTCGGCAATGGGGTGGACCTCGCTCCCGTCCGGTTTGACGAGCCACAATTGCTTACCTGACGCACCGTCCGCAATCCGCAGGCTCACGGCGATCCATTCCCCTGTTGGTGACCATGCTGGTACGCCAAAGTCCGACCAACCTGACATTTCTCCGAGCAGGAGATCCACGCGCTTGGCGTCAAAATCCACCACATGGACCTCGACTAATGGGTGCCCTTCCGACGTGTACAAGACGTTGAACGCCATACGCCTACCGTCAGGTGACCAGTCGCCCACGAGTCCTATTTGGGTAGGCACCACCTCCTCCACCTCGGTTTTTAAGTCGAGCGTGCGAATTCCTCCCGCAATCCCATCGAAGAAAGCCAGACGAAGACCGACGGACGCCCAACTAGGATCCTGCCCCTGCACGTTCTCGTCCTCATACAATTGCCAAGTGTTGCCCTGCTCTACGTCCACCAGCCAAATATGAGGCGGACCGGGAAGCGCGTCGAATGACCCCACCTCACGCTCGCGAACGTATGCAATGAGTACGCCGTCTGGCGACCATGCGGGGTCGGCACATCGGTCCGTCTCGCAAGCGACTAGGATGAGAGCATCACTCCCATCGTCGTCCACCAACCACAGGTCGCTCCCTCCGTGCTCGTTGACAACGGCATAGACGAGGCGCGCACCACCTGGGGCGACCGTATAATCCCTGATTCTCCCGCCGGAATCCGTGATTTGCTTCGCCCCCCCATTCTCCGACACCGACGGAAGGAGCCATAATTCACGTTCCCCGTTGGCAGGCGATAGGTAGACGATGCGAGGCTGACGAACGGTGAATCGCCAGGATTGCGCTCTCCGTAGGCGTAGCCCTTCCAGGCTGGCGGCTTCGGGATCAAGACGGACTGTATATGTAACGCCCGGCAGTAGCGGCCGAATGGGGAGAAACCGGAGTATTCCACCTTCCCAAGCAAATTGACCGTCTATGGGAGGATCTAGATGAAAGCGATCTTCCACGGTATCACGCTTCATCGGCTGGGAAAACTCAAGCTCGATGCGAACCTTCGCACTCACGGTCTCATCAGCGTGGGGATACGTATCCAAGATGCGAACGCCAAGCCAGGATCTGACCAGGTCCCTACCGAAAAGCACAACGCCAAATCCGAGAGCGACACCGACGATGAAAAAAATCGCCTCCCATCGGCCCATCCTGCGCAAAGTCATTCTTTTTCCCGTGAACAAGGTCTTTAGATTACGATTTACGCCTTATGAACTCTCTTGGCCAAACAGCGGTGGCTCTCACGCCACCGCTGTTTTATCTGACCAAGTTTGACAAAGATATGCCGAAAAGCAAACGGTAACCAGTGTTACCGACAGATCAGCATCGGTTGGCGACTCGCGCGCAACACGTGGTCGACAGCACTACCCAATACCACCTCCACCACCGGAGCAGCACCATACCCCCCCATGACGATCAAGTCACTGCCTCGGGTTTCGGCTGTCTTCAGGATCGCTTCGGGGACAGATCCCTTCTCCTGCACAAAGTCTGCTTGCACACCGTGCCGGTCGAGGTAATCTCGAGCTCGATCCAGCATCTGCGGAGCGGAGATACCGTTTTCATCCACACTAACAATATCGAGCGACATCTTCCAGCAACACCCCAGATACGTCGATACGAACAACGCCTCTTCTGCCTTCGCGCTCCCATCGTACGCCAACAACGCTCGCTTCAGGGGCGACACGATACCCGGCGTCGCCAGAATGGGCAGCGGACAACGACGGACGATCGTGCGAAAGCCGGAGCTGAGCTTAGCCAATGGCCGTGGTGAGGGAGGATGTGCCAGATTGACGACCACCAGATCATTGAAGCGCGCCCTTTCACAAAGGTGGCGTGCCACCTCACCCACAACGAGATTGAGTTCCCCTTCGACCCCAGCTTTTTCACAACGTTCGTCGAAGGCACGTTTAATCGACTGGGCATCCTCACCCTCTGCCTGCTCTTCAGAGGGAACGATGTGTAATCCATGCAGTCGTGCCCCTTCCCGGCGTGCAATCTCCAATGCTTGTTCCAGTGCATTCCACCCGACCTCTTCACCACTCAAGCCCACCAACACATCGGAGAACATTGAGCCGTGGTCCCGGGTGGATAGATGTTTCTCGCGCCAACGACCCGCTTTAGGACCAGCTTCTAGTTCATCGGGCGTGACGGCGTCGAGCATCTTTCCCCCAAGACGAGAAGCCACGCGCTCGCGCTTGGGGCTGAAACGGTCAGCGAGATCTTCGGCCGCTATATCGGTCCGTACCTCCTGCCCGAGTGTCTCCGTCAACGTTGCACGGTGCTCCGACACCCACAGGTAGAGGTCGGCTTCCGTGCGTTGCGGAAAATCGCGCAGGATCCCTCGCTCACGTATGACCTCAACAACTGGAAGGTAGGTTTGCTCGTACCAAAGGTTGACCGCTTCCTCGTAGGGGATTTCGCACTCCTGCTCCAATCCGATGCAGTGGCGATGGACCCTGATCTGCTCTTCGAGCAGCGGATACTTCCCGGGCGCCGTGAGGCTAAGATCGGCATCCGGCCAAAGCCGGTCGAATTGTGTCTTTTCTAAGAAGTCGGCGTACTCAGCTTTCATGATCAAGTCGTCCGCTTGATCGTCTGGGGAAAGCAGGACCTTGGACTCGACTTCTGTGACGTACGCTTCGATGTGAGTCGAGCCCAGCTGCCGGGCGATCGATACACGATGGTTCCCATCGCGCACGAAATAGGCGTCACCTATCTGATAAACCTCAATCGGTGGCACACCGCTCTGATCCGTGACGGCGACCTTGACGCGTGCCCAACGCTCCGCGTCACTGTCCGACCGGGGTAGAAAGTTGCGTGTGAAATCGGAGTAGCGTCCCACGCTGCCGACGATCGCCTCGAGGGGGATGTCCCGTAATTCGATCCTTCCTCTCTCGAAGGCCCGCAATTGTTTGCGTACCTCATCATAGGAAAGAAGCTCTATCGACCTGCCGGTCAGACGCGCCAGAATCCGCTCCAACGACGCCCTGCGTCGGGCGCGACGGAAATCATTTATCGCCGAAGCGATGCTCATCGCCTGCAATCCAGCCATGATCAATCTATTTCACTTAATTTGGACGTAGATTCTACCCAAGAATCAACGCGCCCGTCATAGTCCCCATGTCCTGCGCGCAAGTCTCCGCAATCGTATTCGTTCACGCCGTCCTCCGACAATCCTTCAAAACGAACGCACCGGGTTGCTGAACAGCTTCGCAGGATAAAATGTGATCCCACCTGCTAATCTCCTCTACATGAGAACCTTCCACCATTCCTCAAATAGGCCTCAATTTCTATTCCGAAAAGAATATCGCATTCTGAAGCTCTCATATCCCGAGTGTGCGAAAGAGATGTCGTTCGATTCCTATGGCGTGGGGGTAGGCGTGAGGGTCGGATTTGCAGTTGACGTCGGCGTGATTGTAGCCAAGAGAACACCTAAAAGCCAGCCTTCCTGACCTTCCTCCGTACGCACCAACCACCAAACGCCTCCACCGATTTCCTCGGGTCCACCGATAACGCTAAGGGTGTCGCCCTCTTCTACGAAACCTATGATCTCACCTTGGGGTGCGTCCCGCAGGAAGCCTCCCAGATCACCGGTGCGGAATACGATGGCCAAAGGCGGCAAGGGTGTCACGGTTGGGGTTGAGGTGGGGGAGGCGGTTGATGAGGGAGTGACGGAGTAGGTCGGGGTCACAGTGGAGGTCATGCTAGCCGTCGGAGTCGCGGATGGTGTTGGCGTGATGGTGGGAGTCGGTGTCGGTGTTGGCAAGGAGGCCATGACAGAAACGCCCAATCCAAGCGCACTTGCCAGCGCGATGATTCCCATCAAAACAATGGCGGCGGCTAAGGAATGGCTGTAGCCTGTCAGCGGGCGGAAACCGAGCACAACGAGTGTTCCCAGTCCAACGACGATTGCCCATGTGAGATGCAGACCGAAGGTCAGCAGCGCGCCTCGCCAGAGATCAGGCAGTCCGTGTGCCAATCCCACCGCCGCCGCTCCTAGCGGCAGAGCCAGCTCGTACGCCACCGCAACGCTTGCAAGTGCCGGAATGCGTTGTGTGCGCGTCAACGAGACCGCCATGAGTATGGCACCAACGAAAACCAGGGCGAAGTCAATCCAATTGAGAGATGTGTGGCCGCGGGCTAGAAGAAGCTCAGGTGTTTCCGCGGAGAGCAAGCTGCCACTCAACCCGGCGATCAAGCTCAAGAGTGCTAGCGAGACAGCTAGCGCAGCCAGCGTTCGCAGAAAGAAGCGCGGCGAACCCGAGACGGCCGCCAAGGCCAAGCCGGTGATGGGTGCCATGCGCGGCGCTACCAACGCGCCCGCGATCAAGAGCGCCCGTTGGTCAAAGCGGAATCCCAGGCCGATCACCAGGCCGGCAAGGAGAGCGTAGAGGAACAACTCAATACTCGGAGAGACCGCGTGCGCCAACTCTTCGATAAACGCTTCGCGCTCGTCTGCTCTCAATTGGGTGAGCATGCGACGCGCCCTGCGGCGCCGGGCACGCGAGAGACGTTCTGGGGTGTTCAGGGATTCTGTCGTCTGTGGGCTCATTGTCGCAGGCTGGCTACCAGTCGCAAAGGGTTTTCAAGCAACGCAAGGGCGGTGAGGATATCGGGCGCGATGATGTCCGCGGCGTTCAGGGCCTCGACGGACAACCCTTCTTGTGAGATCAAGCAAATGCCGATCGCGGCGTCTTGCAACATGCCGGCGTCGTTAGCGCCCTGCCCTAGAGCGACAACACGCTCGGGGCCCAATTCCCGCACGTAGGAGGCCTTAGCTTCTGCCTCTCCGCCTGGCTGAATTCGTACGGCTTGCATGCCGAGCCGTCGGTCGATGGCTTCCTGGCGACCGTGCGTGTCGGCCGTTAGCAGGTGGATGGTCAATCGATCGCCGAGGGCAGCAAGCGCTTTCGCGACGCCATCCATCAGTCGCCCATCAAGTGCCAGGGTACCATTAACGTCAGAGACCAGGTGGTCGAGCTGGATCTGTCCCCGGCCGGGGATGGTGAGTTCGATCACAGCGAGCTCCCTCCATGCCTCGGCGCATCGGTCGCCGCTCCCCTGGCGTCTGCACACCGCAGGCATTATAGCATTGTGTGCGGAGGGTGTGAATTGCATAGCGCAATGTCATTGTGAGCCGCCGTTAATCAAGCTCAGGGTAAACTCCTTACCGAAGCAATCCCATCCCTTTTCATATGTCTTTGCGAGGCGAGTTGTGCCGAAGCAATCCACTCCTCATCTGTCATCGCGAGGCACGTAGTGCCGAAGCGATCCCCAACACGCGGCTTGGGGATCGCTTCGCCCCTGGAGTAACTCCCTGAGCGTAGTCGAAGGGGGGCTCGCGAAGACAGGCCGTGGTACATGGGGATTGCTTCGCCTTCGGCTCGCGATGACACATTCTAGAGTGCTGCCATTCAAAGCAATAAAACGATACTTGAGCGAGCTGAACGGGGCGTACTCAGTTTTATGCTAGAATGAGCCGATTCCCTTCATTTTAAGGATCCCATCGAACGAAAGGAGCAAGCGTGCCCCTACTTCTCGCTTTCTTGAAGCCGGATGCCGTCTTACGGAAGAACGTTGGCGCGACGATCATGAAGGAACTGACGGAAAACGACGACGTGAAGATCCTCTCCTTTGAAGAGCGTGAGGTCGATGAAGCGCTCTCCAATGAGCATTACGCCCACGTAGCCGACCGGCCTTTCTACCCCTGGTTAGAGCGCTACGTGACCATCTGCCCGGTTTGGGTCATGCTCATCGAGGTCGAGGACGAGGACGCCGTGGAGCGCTTGCGCGGGTTTCTCGGCAAGACCATCTCCCACGAGGCGGAAGAGGAGACGATACGCGGGCGCTTCGGCGTGTACGCCGGTGTCAATTGCGTGCATCTCTCCGACAGCCTCGAAAGCGGCGAGATAGAGACCGCACTTTGGGAGGAACGACTGGGGATCGAGGAGGGAAGCTTCGACATGCCGATCGAGGAATTCGTCGCTCGTTTCGACGAAACCCTACCCGATCACACCAAAGTGTTGCGCGGGATTTGCGTACAGGTGGCGGAGGACGGCTCGGTGAGCGAGGAGCAGAAGGCGAAGCTACGTGCTTTAATCGAGGAGGAATGCCCGGATGCCGAGCAGGAACAGCTGGAGTTGCTCGCCCAGACGATCGTGGGGAGCTCCCTAAATTGAGTAGAGGCGAATCATCCTGCAAGTTGATCGCCGAAAAACCTACAGGATGCTTCGCCCCTACAATCTATATTATTAACCTTGCAGATTGACCCTCTTTCATTTACACTCAAAATATCCATGGGCGCGTAGCTCAGTTGGTTAGAGCGCACGGTTCACATCCGTGAGGTCGTGGGTTCGAGTCCCCCCGCGCCCACCTCAGTTCACACGGCTAGCCGATTAGGGTAGCCGTGTGGACCCGGTAAGCACTTTTCACAAACCTCGATCGAACATCAGGCCACACCGTTCCATCCTCTCCGGTTGAAATAAAACGGTTCTTCGATTACCCGGAACCAAATCCGGGAATATCGGAACTATGTTCCAGAGAGAAGACCACATGGCCCACAAAATCAACCACCTACGCCATTTGGCCTATCCCACCACCCCTCATACACCCCTCCCACTAGCAAGCCACATAACCTAGAATATTGATCAGTGAGAAAAGGGCATATGAGATCGATGGTATCAGAGGGTGCTTCGTTCAAGCAACGCTTGACGGCGACTGCACCAAACCGTACTGCTGACGCGTTCAGTCGACGATGGTTCAGATGGTTTATAATCCTTACAGGATTATGGGTCGGTCTACCATGGCTGGCGCCAGTGTTCATGCGCCTTGGATGGGAGGGACCAGCGGACGCGATTTATTTCCTGTACTCCTTCCAGTGCCACCAGCTCCCTCAAAGGTCATTTTTCCTCTTCGGTCAGAGCTTGACCTATTCACTGGAACAGATCCAAGTCGTCTGGGATGCAAGCTTAGACCCTATTGTCCTACGCCAATTCGTCGGTAACGCGGAGACGGGATTCAAGGTAGCCTGGTCGGATCGAATGGTCTCTGCCTACACCAGCATACCCCTCGCCGCACTCTTCTGGTGGCCTTTGCGCAGGCGTCTACGTTCTCTTCCCTTTTGGGTTTTCGTGTTGTTTGCGCTGCCGATGGCGATCGACGGTGTATCCCATTTCATCAGTGACCTGGCTGGGATCGGGCAGGGCTTTCGTTTCACGAATGATTGGTTAGCATCTTTAACGAATTACAGCCTGTCTCCTTCCTTCTATGTGGGTGACGCATTGGGTTCGTTCAACTCTTGGATGAGGTTGCTCACCGGCGCGCTCTTTGGAATCGGTTTGGTGTGGTTCTCCTTTCCTTATTTTCATAGCCTGATCGAAGGCACCGCGCGTGAGATAAAAGACCGATCCGTCCGGGCAGGAGTGGACTTATGAGCGAAGCAGATGGCATTCAGGTCGTACTTGCCGACGATCATGCCGTGGTGCGTGCCGGTATCCGCAAGTTTCTCGAGAGCGTAGGAGACATCCGGATTATCGCCGAGGCTGACGACGGTTCTCAAGCCATCGAGGCCATCAAGACACATAACCCCGACGTTATCGTTCTCGACATCCAGATGCCCGAGATGAGCGGAATCGACGTCACTCGATGGGTGCGCTCCAACGCTCGCTCTACGGGCGTACTCATTCTTACGACCTTTGATGATGATCCCTACATCTTAGCCGTGCTGCAAGCAGGCGCCAACGGCTATGTCCTCAAAACCGCAGATGCGGGGGAAATCATCCGAGCCGTTCGATCCGTTCACGACGGACAGTCAGCCCTCGACCCCGCAATCGCTCGCAAGGTGATGGCCCACATCTCGGGCACAAAATTGAGCGCCCCAGTAGAAAATCTCACAGACCGCGAACTAGAAGTGCTCACACTGGCCGCCAAAGGCCACACCAACAAGGCTATCGGTGTACAGCTGGGTATCAGCGACAGGACGGTCCAGGGGCACCTGGCAAAGATCTTCAACAAGCTTCAGGCGGAAAGCCGGACGGAGGCCGTAATGCGGGCCGTCTCGCTCGGCTGGTTGTCATCCGACTTAGGACAACTCCCAGAATCATGAAGCGTCTTTTAGATGGCCTGCGCCTGCAGTTGCTCGGAATCATCATCCTACCCCTGAGTTTGCTTTTCCTGGCGTTTGCAGTTGTCGGCGTTCGAATTCATCAAGACGCCATGCGCAGGCTCGTCGCGGAACGCGATGAGCGATCCGTGCGCACGGCCGCCGCCGCTATCGCGGAGCAGCTCTACCACCGTGAAGCAGCCATGCGCAGCGTGGCACTACGCTTCAGCGATGGAGCCTCACATGAGACTATTCTCGAGCAAGCCGATTTCCTCTTTGAAGATTTCGATGGAGGCCTTGCCGTCCTCGACCTCAACGGAAACATATTGGCAAGCACGGTCCACGAGGAGTTGTGGATCGGTTCTCACACCGATGGACTGATCCTCAAGCTGAAGAAACATGAAACCCGCTTCTCGGAGGTCTACCTAGAGAATGAAGTGGGGTTACTGGTTTTCGTGGCTGCACGTGGCGAAGATCAGGTGGCCATAGGGGCGTTCACGATTTCCAGCCTCATGCGCACTGCAACTCTGGGAACCATGACGGGCTCCGGGAGTTATAGCGCGTTTCTAACGGATCGCTCCGGGCAAGTCCTGACAAGCGTTGGGGACACCCTGCTGGAAGATCCCATGTCCGACCATCCAGGTGTGCAGGCCTCCCTGCGAGGTGAGACCGGCTCCTCCTACCTACCCGCCGAGGACGGCGAGCACGTCGTCGCTTTCAGCCCGATCCTTCCCACGGGGTGGGCGCTCATCATCGAGGAGCCGTGGGAAACGGTCGCCAATCCCGTCCTGAACCTTTCGCTTATTGCTCCCCTGGTGCTCGTACCTGTTTTGGGCGTCATGCTCATCGCACTATGGTTCGGCACCCGCCAGGTCGTGAGCCCCTTGCGAAGATTGGAGCAAAAAGCCGGCCGACTAGCAGGGGGAGATTATGATGCCGTTGCAGAACCGGTTGGTGGCATCGCAGAGATCCAACATCTCCAGCTCACTCTAACCCTTATGACGCAACGTATCCGCGCTGCACAAGATGCATTGCGAGGATACATCAACACCATGACTCGGACCCAAGAGGACGAAAGAAGACGCTTGGCACGGGAACTGCACGACGAGACCATTCAGGATCTGATCGCGCTGGGTCATCAAGTCCAGATGATCGGCATCAATCTTAAGGACCATGGATTGGGAGACATTCAAGAACTCCGGGAACTGCAACAATCCACCCAGGAAGCAATTGGACGAGTGCGTCGGCTTTCACGCGGCCTGCGCCCAATCTACCTGGAAGACCTCGGGCTGATCCCGGCTTTGCAAATGCTGGCGCGGGATACCGAGCTGGAGCTTGAGATCCCGGTCTCGTTCCGATCACAGGGGGAAATCCGGCGCCTCGATGCAGAAACCGAGTTGGCGTTTTATCGCATCGTCCAAGAAGCGTTGTCCAATGTAAGCCGTCACGCGCGAGCGGAACATGTTTGGATTCATGTCAGCTTCGAGGAGGACAGTGCAAACATTGTCATCCGCGATGATGGCATGGGGTTCCAGCCACCAGATCAAACCAACGACCTCGCACGGGAAGGCCACTATGGTTTGATCGGCATGGTCGAGCGAGCCGTCCTGATCGGAGCCGACCTGGAGATCAGGTCCGTTCCTAAGGAGGGGACTCAGATCACCGCCCATCTCCCCCTTAATGCAAATTAATCCTCAAACCTCTGTGTACGCCATATTGCCCATTTTAGGTGCAGCCAGAAAGCGCTCAAAGTAATTTGAGAAAGTCGATAGACTTCGTATGACTTGCAATGGAAACGCTGCTCACCTTATCCCTTCCCTGGCGCGATGTGTTGGCTCAATTGGAGCGCGTCCTTGCGGACGTCGGTCTGGAGGTAGTCCAATCGTTTAACCTTCAATCCGCCCGCAATTCATTTCAGGATCCAGACCTTTTCCCTTGTCCCGATCACGGTACTTCCCAATGTGCCTGCCAATACATGGTCTTGCTCGTGCAACAAGAAGGGCTCGCTCCGCTTACGCTTGAGATCCATGGCCACGACGATGAGACGTACATCTCCCTTGTGCATACATCCTCTGGGCTCATGGATGACGGCGTCAAGGACCTGGTCCAGCGTGCGATCGACAAGCTAGCTCTCGTGTACGATTCTCCCTCATCGTAATGCTTATGTCACTTCACGTTCCATGTGTCCGTATTTGAATTGGCTGGACTACGGAGATGGGGGTTGATGACGAAAAACGACTGACTTCGCGTCCAGTCGCCCAAGAAAAATGCCCGTCTCAAATGGGTTGAGGGGCGTGGGNNGGACAAAAAAGGTTCAGCTACGGATAGTGACGATGCGAAAAGCACTGAAAACATTACAGGAGACGATCAATGAGTTTTATCAAGACAGATACAAAAGAAAAGAAGCACCTTGGTTTGAGAATTGCACTTATTGGCCTTATGAGTCTCATTCTGACCGCGTGCGGCGCTTCCATCAGGGAACGCTCTAAGGTGGAAGACCCGCAGGAAGTGGGACAAATCGTCCCCGTAAACGACAATGGCCAGTATGTCGATATCCTAGCGCAGGAGCTGGATTCCATGCTCGAGAAGAAGGATTTCTTCTTTGCCAACGTCCACATACCATACGAGGGGGAAATTCCTGATACAGATGCCTTTATACCCTTCGACCAGGTTGCGGAGTTCCTCGATGCGTTTCCTGAGGACAAAGATGCCAAGATCGTACTCTATTGCCGGAGTGGTAGTATGAGTGCTACCTCGGCGAGAGAGCTGGTGAATCTCGGGTTCACCAATGTGTATAACCTGGATGGAGGTTTCAGGGCGTGGTCTGCGGCGGGTTATGATTTCATCGCCCCCGAGTAAACTTAGTCAGTGAACATCCCCGATTCCATAGGGGTGTTCCTATCAATCGTAGGATGCAACCCACGCTTCATTTTTTCGCCGCAAGGAGCGAGCATGGGAAAGAACTCCTCAAGGGGGTAACTGAGAAAGCGACACCAGCGTAAAAGACGTCGAACCACTCTCATCTGGGTAGGACTCGGAGCGATCGTTTTAATTTTGATTGGTGCACTCGTATGGCCGTCGGTTCGACCTGCGGCTGGCGAAGAAGTGCCCATTATGGACAGCAGCCATCATGCTCTGGAAGGTGAGGATCCAGGGTCTTTCAACACCGACCCGCCCTCCTCCGGACCGCACGATGAGACCCCATTGGATGCGGGGCTCTACGACGAGACCGCGGCCATGAGGGCTGGTCCCTATCCGGCAGGCCATTTAGTTCACAATCTCGAACACGGCTACGTCATCTTATGGTACAACTGCAAGCTCATAGACATTGCCGCTTGTGTCGAATTGAAAGGTCAGATCCAGGAGGTGATAGTTGACGCTCACAATACCAAAGTCATCGCTTTCCCCTGGATCTTGATCGATGTCCCGGTCGTGATGACTTCCTGGGGTCGGATGCTCCCGTTCGAGAACTTCAATACAACGCTCGCACGTCGGTTTGTGACTGCCAACCACAACAAAGCTCCTGAGCCTCAGGCACCATAAGTCTTGGTCATCATAGATGCCCGCAAGTTGGCAGTCATACATCTGAATAATGGAGGCTTGAAGAAGTGAAGAAACAATGGATGAATGTATTCGCCATCGCTTTCACCCTAGGATTGTTGGTCACCGGGTGTGGAGCGAGCCAGCCCAGATCTCCTATAGCACCGGCGCCGGACAAACCGACGTTCCTCTACTTCTATACCGACGGTTGATTCCAATGAGAAAGTATGACGCCCGTCGTGGACGGGCTAAAAGCTGAATATGAGGGTCTCATCGCCTTTCTAACTTTAGATGCGGCTTCTGGGGAGGGGAAGCGTGCCTTCGAGGACTATGGCTTGCCCGGTCACCCGAGTTATATCTTGTTGGACATCAACGGGGATGTGACTTGGCGCGCCTTTGGCCCTCAGCCGAGGGAAGCCCTACAAGACGCCATCGAGAACGCGCTATTACCAAGCGAGGACTTGTAACGCAGAATCTGCCATGTCGCTACACCAACTTTCGCGTTACGCCCACACAATCGCTGTTCAAGCATCGAAAGAGATCAGCATCAGACGTTCACGCTTGCTGGGTGACTGAACCCTGCTCGGCACCTGCACCAGACCAATACTCAGCAAGTCGTCATAGAGGAAACCAGCGCACACCGACTCCCAACTATGGACGTCGCCCACTCAAGGAAGGAGAGAGCTTGGATGCGTTGCAATGTATCTCCAGCTATGGTGCAACACTAGAGCTTCTACAGGACTGGATGACGTGTCCAGAGGAGAGCTGTTTCCCCGCATCCCCTCATGATTCAACACGAGGACGAGCTACTGCTTCACATCATCGTTCCCTTGAATATCCCGATATACATGGGGCGAATACAGCAGTCATCGATCCCATAAAACCCCGAGATCCTGTCGCATCCCTTCGTATTGCTCACGAGATAGCTCGCCACGTGCGCAGCGTAGATCCAGGATGTCCCCGTGCGCCCCGCCCTTGATTCGATTGAGTGGTCGATTTTGTTAGCGTGCCAGTCTGGAATACTGCTCTAATCAATTAAACCGCCCCGTAGATCAACCCGCCCCAAAATAAGGGCATGAGTCCGATGATCCCAAATCCCATACCCAGGTCCAACATAACGAAAATCTCCTTGTGATGAACTGAATGGAGCTCGACCCCATCACAGGATCGAGCTCCACAAGAATATCAGCTCAGGTCTGCCAAAATCTCATGATATTGCTCGCGGGTGATCTCCCCGCGCGCGTAACGCAGCTGCAAGGCCTCACGTGGCGACGACACCTCTGACTGCTGGCTGCCCGTCGCTGAACTCGCGCCACCCTCTCGACCCAATCGTCGCACCAGCCAGATCACCAGCGCCACGATACCCACAATGACACCCACAGTGATCACCAGACCCAAGATTCCACCGATTAACCCGAACATACCAAAACCCGAACCTTCCATCATTCCACCCATCATGATTATCTCCTTTCCGACCACGTCGCTCGATCTCAGAGCAATGCGTTTTGAAATTACAACCATCCTAATGGAGGTCGATAAAGATCTTTTAGCGCCTATATAAAGATTTGGTAAAGAATTTAGGAGATATGGAGAGGCTTTCTTTAATACCAAGACTGAGGTACCACAGGCAGGGTGAAGGAAAAGGTGCTGCCTTTCCCGGTCCCCGGGCTTTCCGCCCAGATGCGACCGTCGTGTGCTTCGATGATGTGCTTGGCGATGGTCAACCCGATACCGCTGCCTCCACCGACTCGAGAGCGTGACTTATCCACCCGGTAAAAACGGGTGAAGATGTGCGGCAGGTGTTCCAGCGGGATGCCGATACCCGAATCACGAATCTTGACCACGATTTCATGGCCGACCTGAGAAGCACTGATCCGCACCTTCCCCCCCGGCGGCGTGTACTGCAAGGCATTTCCGAGAAGATTCAAGAGAACTTGTCCGATCCGGTTGTCATCTGCGCGGATGAGGGGCATATCCGCAGGCACATCGACCTCTAAATCAACACCTTTTTCGACAAACTGCCGCTCGAGACGGTCGCGCGCTGCCTCGACCAAATCAGCAATCCGGACATCTTGAAATTCCACATCATACACGCCAGCTTCCACCTGGCTGAGCTCTTGTAAATCATGAACCAGACGCTGCATCCGATCCGCTTCACGATGGACTTGCTGGTAGGTTTCAATCTCTTCAGGGAGCACGCCATCGATCAGCCCTTCCATGGAGGCTTTAATCGCAGAAAGGGGGGTCCGCAATTCATGAGCCACGTCAGCGATAAGCTGTCGGCGCATGCTTTCAATCTGATCCAACTTGGAAGCCATTCGGTTGAAGTTCACCGCAAGATTCGCTAACTCGTCCATCTCCGCAGGTTGGAGTTTGCCTGGGATGTGCACGCGTTCATCATAATGGCCTTCGGCAATTCGCTGGCTGATCGCCATCATCTCCTCCACCGGTGCAACGATCCGACGACTGAATAACACACTCACGATGATCGCAACCAATATCGAAACCAACGCCGCTATAAATAACGCCTCACTCACTGCTGTGCGGAAATTGATGAAGAGATCTGCATCCAGGTCCATACCCATGGTCGAGTCCCCCATCATATGACCCATCATGGAACCCATTGCGGCCATATGGCGCTGAAAGGAACTTGGGACGGTAAGTTCAGCAGCCGTCGCCAGTACGAGAACCCCAACTACAATCACGATCGAATAGGAAAGGAAAAGCTTCCAGACCAACCGCCTCCGAACGGCTACCCACATTGTCAATCTCCATGTTCTTCAAAACGATAGCCCACGCCAAGTACAGTGGTGATTAGATCCTCATCACCGAGCTTTTGGCGGATATGACCGATATGGACGTCGACCACCCTGATCTCGCCCATGTGCGGTGGAGGGGACTGAGCTCCGCTAATCTGAGCATATCCAAAACCGGAGTTTGATTTCACAAGAGCTATACTCGATTTGATGGCTCAACAGGTTGTGGATCACAGCACATTGTACTTTCCCACAAGCTGTAGGGCGCTGTACCGATTGACGTTATCTAGAGATTCCTCCGTATAGCGTATCCCCCGGCCATCAAAAGGCCGTGGGATTTCGTAAGCTCTTGCCACTATTCACTGAGCGTCTCGAAAACTCTTCGAAGGCGGCTCTGGGCCTCGTCCGCGATCGGTTCTAGGCCCGGGTTCTCCACGATGCCGAGCATGGAGAGGGGATCCACGATGGAGATCACACTTCCACCATCCGATTCGTATACGATGATGTTGCACGGCAACAATAGGCCTATATCGAGTTCTTCCTGTAGAGCCTTATAAGCAAGCGGCGGATTACATGCGCCTAGGATCGAATATTTACGGAAGTCCACATCGAGCTTCTTTTTGAGCGTTGCCCGCACATCGATTTCTGTCAGCACACCAAAGCCCTCTTCTTTCAAGGCGGCGACGACCTTCCCGACGGCCTGCTCATGGGGCACAGACATCTCTGTGCGATAGGCGTAATCCGTTATTGTTTTTGTCATTTGCACATTTCCTTCCAACTGCTCGAGAGAGAGAATGCGGCGCTTCAAAATGGAAGCATTGTGAGTCAGTGCGTCTCCGACATGTCGATCAGGCGACCGTGCCAGGTGTGCAAGAAGACCCCACCGGTAAACCCATTGACACTTAGCATCCCTACTGTTGGGCCACTCTTGTTGATGTGCAACGTGTAGTAGCCATAAAAAGGATAAGCCTCATCCGCCTCGGCTCCCGCGACATAGGCATCCAGGTAGCGTTGTGCGATGCGGAGCGCTTCATCGGCAGTAACCGGCATCTCTGTTGGCGGGTCTTCCATATTCGAGCCACCCATCATTCCCATCATACCCGCACCCGCCATGGGGCTGTACTTGAGGTTCCACATCATGTTCGGCCCAAACTCTGGGCTCACAGCTCCAGTGACTGGATCTACCAGAACCTCCATCGCCCCGATGCCCGTGCTTTGCTCAATGAGCTGGGCATAAGCATGGTTATCGAAGACCATGACTTCCCCGAGGGTTAAATCAGCATTTCCCAGGCCACTGAGGTACTTCTCGAGTACGTCTTCTGCTTCCGACACGGTCAGCGGTTCCACCCCAAGCAGAGCATTGAAACCAATCCCCCCCATCATACCCTGACCCGGCATACAAGAAGCCATCATGCCTGGGCCCATACCATAGGGAAGATAGGCATCATCGCCATACTCGGGCACGGCCATCATAGTTCCGGGTCCATACCCCATCGGGCTCCACCAGATCCGGCCAAAGTTCATGCCCACCAACACCAGGGCTGCTGCACCCACGATCACAGCGAGGACGATCAGTATATTGCGTAAGGCCTTGCTCATTTCGACACCTCCATGATGAATAACAAATTCTTTGCGGCGTTTGCTAGGGAGAAGTGTAATCAGTTCGCTTGAAGTTTCG
>JABAOH010020202.1_pt1 | contig 16714 bp, 13 predicted proteins | sample 7062181 | NCBI WGS metagenome assembly JABAOH01 (sample SAMN14538630, study PRJNA623070) | marine sediment metagenome | biome: marine biome [ENVO:00000428]; feature: marine pelagic biome [ENVO:01000023]; material: deep marine sediment [ENVO:00002113]; isolation source: pool of 5 deep marine...
CCCAGATGAGACACGCCGGAGGGGGGGACCTCCCCCCTCCTCAACGATTCCCTCCTAGGTTTTCCTCTCCCTCACTGAAGGCGCCACTTCAAAAGAAGGTTTTTGCACACGCGGCAACCGCGAATGGTTCAATTGGTGCAAAAGCTTGCCCGAGCGGAACGATACGGGTGCCATGACAGAGCCTTCGATTCAGCAATCTGACGGAAGGAGTTCGGACCAGGCCCCGACGTGCCGGACCCTCGAGTTTCCTGAGAAAACCCGGAATGGGTTACCTAACGAGTCGTCGCCGAAAATTGGCCATGAGGCGAACATCACGAAGTTTCTGGGGTGACCGGTCTTGGCGACCGGAATGTCCCCGAAGAGGCCATACAATACGGATTTCACACGATTGGCGTGGTGGGACCAAATCAACTGATACGGGCGAAGCGTTGACGCGCTTGACCTGAATCGCCCGCTCAGCGATTCAAATCCAAACTCCGAGATCTGCGTGTGGGCTGTGAGAGACGGAAACTGACTTCACGCGTTTGCACGAATTGAGATGAGTACAAAAATCTGATTGCAGGAAGTCCAGAAGCTCCAGGCCGGAGATGCTTGTCAGATGGGGCTGAAAATAATAGGATGAGGGCGCTATGTCAGGCGACCCAGGCGGTATGCAGAGCACTGAAGCGACTCCACGGAAACAGCGGCTTTTGGGCAAACCGATGACCAAGACCATGCTTGCCGTGGTCGCTGGTTTCGGGTTGATTCTGAGTATCTCTGACGTCCAGAAAATCCTGAGGCTCGCCCAGAAGATAGAGATCCCTTTCCTGGTTCTTGCCTTTATCGCCGCAATCTTGAGTTACCTCTTTATCGGTCTCGCCTTGAGACGACTCCTCGACCTCGTCGGCGAGCGTCTCTCCTTCAAGGAAATGTTCGCCATTTCCTGGGTTTCAACATCGGTCAATTATCTGATCTCCACTGGCGGGGTGGGGGGGTTGACCATGCGGGTCTTCCTTTTGAGAAAGAAGGACATCTCCTTTTCCGAGACGTTTTTGGTCTCTTTTGTCCATAACTTCATGATCAATGGCGTCCTTATCGGATTTGTCATGTTCGGCTTCGGCTATCTCCTGACCAATAAGGGGCTGCGTTTCTATCACCATTTGACCTCCGGTATTGTTCTCGCCATCACCCTGACCTTATCCCTCCTCGCGACGGGATCTGTAATCAACAAGGCCTTCCGAGAACGGTTCATCGACTTCTTCTATGGGGTGATCAACCGGATCTCCGTGAAATTCACCCAAAAGACCGTCTTCCAAGAGGCCTCCCTCGCCGAATTCAAGGAGGAGTTCCACCAAGGAATATCCCTGATGTTGTCTCGAAAGCGAGATATGGTTCTTCCTCTCCTCTATGTTTTTCTCGACTGGCTCGGCTGCCTCATAACACTCTACCTATCCTTCATCACAATCGGTTATCCCATCTCTCCCGGGGTTCTCCTGGTCGGGTTTGCCGTCGGGATCTTCGTTTCGATCATATCCTTCATCCCGGGTGCTATCGGAATCATGGAAGGGTCCATGGCGGCCATCTACTATAGTCTCGCCGTTCCGCTCGAAGTCGCCATTGTTGCGGTGCTCCTGTACCGGATCGTCTATTACGTCTTCCCCTTTCTGACCAGCATCGTCCTCTACTATCCTCTCTTCAAGGAAGCCAAGGCCATGAAGATCAGCGAAGTCCCTTACACGGCCCCCAACACCGCAGAGGCTTTCTCCTCAAAATCGAACACTCCTCCCCGCAGGGAATTTCCTTGAATTTCGCGTGTGAGCCAAAGTAGAATGAAATGGATGTCTAACAAATCGGTGGACTCTCGGACATGGAAGCTTCTTACAAGGAAAGGTTCGAAAACATCAAAAGGATCACCCAGAAGATTACCGCTTCACTCGACATTGGAGAGGTTTTGGAGGAGATCCGTGACGAGGCTCGAGTGATTTTCCCCAAGGCCAAGGAAGCCTGTCTCGTCATGTTCGATAAGAAATCTCAGGCTTACATGCGACCCCTCCACTGCGCCGTCTTCAAGGACAGAATCAACTGCCGCCTCTGCAAGGCAAACCGGAAGATCATCCAGGAGGCGATTTCCAGGAAGGCCTGGGCAGAGGGGGCCGATCAGCCTGGGACGAAGAACTTTCCGGAGATCGGGCGAGAGATCGCATTTCCGATCTTCGAAGACGAAAAAATCATGGCCGTCTTGAGCCTCATTGCCGACAGAACCACCCGGTTCGACGAAAAAGATATTGCCCTGCTTCAGGATCTCTCTGATTTGGCCACCAACGTGATCAAGAATGCGAGACGGCACTGGACGGTTTCCCAGGAGAAGATGACAACCGACAAGATCCTCGGCCATCTGGAGAACTTCGTGCCGGATTCTGTCAAGAAAATCGTTAAGAAGAATCCTGACGCTCCGGAATTCGAAAAAAAGGAAAAGGATGTCACCATCCTCTTTCTGGATATCGCCGGCTATACGCGAATGAGCCAGGTTCTGGACAAAGTCAAGGTCAATTTCATCATCGAAAAATACTTCTCCAGTTATCTGGACACCATCTATCGTTTCAATGGGGACATCAATGAAACGGCCGGTGATGGCCTGATGATCATATTTCAAGATCCGGACCGTGCAAAAAACGCCCACCTGGCGGTGCAGGCTGCGATGGCCATCCGCGAAAAGACCCTGGAGATCAACAGAGAACTGGAGGGTCGGTTCGAGCCTGTCACTGTCAATATGGGTATCAATTCCGGCCCTGCCCTTGTGGGGATGACGCGCTTCGTGGGTTCTGTGGGTTCGAGAATGACCTACACCGCGAGTGGGCCGGCAACCAATCTTGCAGCCCGCATCGCGAGCGCAGCTGAAAATGGACAGATCCTCATCGGCCCTGAGACCGCAAGACGCCTCAATGGCCAAGTCAAGCTGAGAGACTTGGGGGTGAAGAGATTTAAGAACGTGGCTTCTCCAGTCAAGGTCTATAGTCTGGTCACGGACGGGCAAAAGCGCAATAAGAAGGAGAATAAAAGGAGGCACCATGAATGAGAAAGAACGTCTCAATGCCCTACAAGTCGCTCTGAACAATGAGATGAGAGAGCGCGAATTCTATCTTAAGAACGCCGAGAGAACGAAAAATCCTCTCGGGAAGGCGATGTTCAAGCAGATCGGAGACGAGGAACTCGAACATTACGAACGGCTGAAACAACTGCATCAGACATGGGAAAAACAGGAGAAATGGCCCGAGACTGTCCCACTCAAAGTCGAAAATACCATTGTCAAGGACATCCTCCTCGGCTTTATCAAGAAGGTCGATGAGATGTCAGAAGGAGACGATGACGATCTGGAAGCGATTCGAAAGGCGATTGATTTTGAAGCGAATGGGGCGAAATACTACGCCAGACTCCGAGACAGTGTTTCCAATGAGAAAGAAAAGCAGTTCTTCGACCTCCTTTCGAGGATTGAAAATGAGCACTACTTGTCCCTTAAAGAAACCGAGGAGTACTTCTCAGACCCTGCCTCGTGGCATCGTAAAGTCGAGCACCACACCCTTGATGGAGCTTGAGGTCGCAATTGGAAGTCCCTCAACCCCATGGACTTTCGTGGGATTCCTGGGACAACCTGTTGATTTTTTCCGAAACCATGATTAACCTTATTTTCATAAGGCCTCAACCTTTTTCGACGAAGGCACGGAGTGAAAAATCATGAATAAGATTCGCACATATTTACTCATGGGGATTTTAACGCTCCTCTTTCTCTGGGTTGGNNGGTTCAGTGACAGAATCGTTCTGAAGATGTATGGCGCGAAGCCTGCTGGACCCAATCAGGCCCCGGAATTCTATTCCGCCGTTGCGGAACTCGCCCAAAGAGCGGGAATGCCCATGCCAAAGACCTACATCATCGAAAACGACAGCCCGAATGCATTTGCCACCGGCCGAAATCCCGAAAATGCCGCCGTGGCGGCCACCACAGGTCTGTTGAGGATTCTGTCGCGGGAGGAGCTTATGGGGGTCATTTCTCATGAATTGTCCCACATCCGGCACCGGGATATCCTGATTGGGACAATCGCTGCCACTCTCGCGGGAGCCATCAGTTACCTCAGCATGATGGCGCGATGGGGGGCCTTGTTTGGAGGATTTGGTGGCGACGACGATAACCGAGGCGGTAATTTCTTGGTGATCTTCGTGGTATCGATTCTCGCCGGCATCGCGGCGATGCTGATTCAGATGGCAATCTCTCGATCACGGGAGTATATGGCCGACCGCGGGGGAGCTGAGCTCACCCACCACCCCACATATCTCGCTAACGCCCTAAAGAAACTGGACCATTTCGCCAAGAGAATCCCGATGCGGGCAAATCCCTCGACGGCTCATATGTTTATTGTCAATCCCCTTCGGGGAAAGGGCTTGGTGAACCTCTTCAGTACCCATCCCCCTCTCGACGAAAGAATCCGTCGTCTCGAGGCAATGGAGGGGGGAAAGACACGCTAGGTTGGAGGTTATGAGGCATTTGCCTCAAGCCTGAAGCCAAACGATCCTGAGGCCCCTTGGGGCAATGCGATACAGATTTCACAACGAATCGCATGGGGATACCCAATCATTTGATACATGCGAACAGTTGACGCGCTTGACCTGAATCGGCCACTCAGCGATTCAGGTCGAAACTCAGAGATCTCCGTGTGCGCTACGAGAGATGGAAACTGACTTAGTGCGCGTGCACTGGCTTATTCTCGTACGATCTCTCGGTGAAATAGCTCGAGATTGAACGGGTTGAAATCCGTATCATCGTCGTAGGCATCTACCCCTTCTATCCGCTTCAGAAAACTGCATATTCTATAGGTGACCGGTGTCATCACGGCCTCAACACCGACTTTGAAAAGATAGTTGGCCACCAATAGGCTCCACATGGCCTCCACCGGAAACACACCGAGCACCGTCGCAACGCCGACAAAGAGGGCCGTGTCTAAGCCTTGTCCGACCAGCGTACTCCCGATCGTTCGGGTCCAGAGCCATCGACCTCGGGTCGCAAGCTTCATCTTCGCGAGGACAAAGCTATTTGAAAACTCCCCGGCCCAGTAGGCAGAGAGGCTTGCCACAATGATGGCCCCGTTCCCGACGGAACCGAGAATCTTGTCGTAGGCTGCCTGCCCGGCGGTCGCTTCCCAAGATACTTCACCAGGAAGTCTTCCAAGCAGCCAAAAGGTGAGGCTCATCAGCCCCGCGCACCCGAAACCCGTCCATATGACCTTGCGGCTTTTTCGATAGCCATAGACCTCCGTCAACACGTCTCCAAAAATATAGCTGAGGGGGAAGAGGAAAGTCCCGCCGTCAAAGGCGAGGGGGAAGCCACCAATCGAAATTCCCAAGTGGACGATTTTTGCGGCAGACGCAATGTTGCTCACAAGGAGAACGGTGACAAAAAGGGCGGTCACAGTGTCGAGAAACTGGTAGGGGCCCTCTCTCACTCTCTCCATCGGTTCATTGATCCCCTTAATCCCTTTATGACATTCGCCCAGCTGGCGGAGTAGATCGCTCGAAATCGGACTCAGTTGTCAGGGGTGAGTTTCCTCTGGGATGACAGCGGCAACCCTTCCAGGCTCACGGACCGAGAAATCGCGGGTCGTTTTTCTTCCTTTCACCGACGGCTGACCTTTCACACCCGGTCTATCGATGAATCATCAAGAGGCGCTCTTTCACCCGATTCAGCTTTTCACTCAGACTGACCTTGTAGATATGGGGATTGGTCAGCCTCTTATACTCTGGTTCGAGCCTCTCGAGATTCCTGAGCGTGTTGGCCTGGATCTTTCTCAGACTCGGTCTTTCGTACACCAGTTCGCCACTGAGAAAGACCGGAACCAACAGTTCTTCTCCCTCAAACGGCGCATCGTAAGTCTTGGAGACATGAGGATACATCGGATGACAGGCTGTGAGCGGTTGCGAACCGTCGACTTCTTCATCCTCACGCAAAAGGATATCCCCTTGCATCAGCATGTCGTGATTGAAGATCCTCAGCACCTTGTTGCGACCAGGATTGGTGATTTTTTCCGGATCCCCCGATACCTTAATTTTTGGCATCATCTCACCGTTCTCCTCCACGGCCGTGAGCTTGTAGACCCCTCCAAGGGCCGGATGATCCCAACACGTGACGAGCCTGGTCCCCACCCCCCAGATGTCGATTTTGGCGCCTTGTTTCTTTAGACTCTCGATGATCCATTCATCGAGTTCACTCGACGCGACGATCTTTGCGTTTTTCAGGCCCGCCTTGTCGAGCATCCTCCTGGCCTTTTTGCTCAGATAGGACAGGTCTCCGCTATCCAGACGGATCCCCCTGAACCGGTGTCCGGCTTTTTCCAATTCTTTTCCGACCCGAATTGCATTGGGGACGCCGCTCTTCAGGGTATCGTAGGTGTCGACCAAGAGAATACAGGAGTCTGGGAACGACTTGGCATAGGCTCGAAATGCTTCCAGTTCATCTGGAAAACTCTCTATCCAGCTGTGTGCATGGGTTCCCCTGACGGGAATGTCAAACAGAAGGCCGGCCTGCACGTTGGAGGTCGATTCGCATCCCCCAATGAATGAAGCCCGTGCGGCGCTTATCGCTCCGTCAGGACCTTGGGCCCGTCTCATACCAAATTCGATGACCGGGTCTCCTTCGGCGGCGAGACAGACTCTCGCTGCTTTCGTGGCGATCAGGGTCTGATAATTCATAATGTTGAGGAGCGTCGTTTCAAGCATCTGGGCCTCCGGCAGGGGGGCCGTCACCCGGATCAGCGTCTCGTACGGAAAGACGACCGTGCCTTCTGGCGCCGCATAAAGGTCCCCAGAAAATTTGAATCTCTCAAACTCTTTCAGAGTCTCCTTGGAGAATATTCCGAGACCCTCGAGTGCCCGAATATGGGCGTCCTCGAATCGCAGGTTGAGAATGTAGTCAATTAGCTGATCCAGACCGGCGAGCACACAGAACCCACCGCCGAAAGGCAGGGTCCTGAAAAACCAATCAAAATTGGCTCTCTGTTTCGCCTTGCCTTCGGCGAAGTAACCCGCCACCATGGTCAGCTGATAAAGATCGGTCAAGAGGGTCAACTCTTTCATTTGGCCTCCGTCCTTACGTGCGATCATAAATGAAACGTTCAAGGGTGCAAAAGACAAGAAGAATCGAAAGCCATGCGGAGTTTTTGTTCTGCCCCGGACTCAAGGCCCCGCCATGGCTAGACTGATTCGGGAAATGCCTCGATTCTCTCTATTAGATCGCAGATTTTCTTCACACCGTGTTCGATCAACTTCCTCCCTTTGTCTTCGTGACCCTTCCCCGGATCTCCCCAGACTCCTCCAGGCCAGTATTTCCTCCTGTTTCGAACCAAGATCGGGTCCGGGAATTTCGGAAACTCTGCTTTCGAGGTCCCCTGGACAAGGTGAGGCCTGATAAACCTCATCACAGAGGTCTCAACCTCACCGGCATGCGCGTCATTTCGCGTTTCGATCCATTGAGAGACATCGTCAGTCACCAGATCCAAAATGGACAGAACGGCGACAGCAATCCCCTCGAGCTCTTCAAGCAAGTCCTCGCCGACCTCCCTCAAAGCGGACACGTGGATTGAGCCACCATGGCCAGAAACAATGATAAACCGCCTGAGACCGTGCTTGTACAGTGAATGGACAATGTCGCGGACGAGCGCTCTGAGGGTTCCAGCAGAGATCCCCACCGACCCCGGATGGTCTTGTGTACTGCGAAGAACACCGTAAAAAATCGGCGGGGCAACGAAAACGTCCACAGACGCTGCCACCCTTCTGGCCAGTTCATAAATCTCCAGCGTATCTGTCGCTAAGGGCAAATGACTCCCGTGTTCCTCCACTGATCCAACAGGAATCAAAACGGTTTGTGTTTTGTTCACACCCTTTTCGAAATCTGGCATGGTGATCTCTTCGATGAGCATCGTTTCTCCTGAGGGCTCTTTTTTGTATTTCGATGATCTCCACTCATTATATACGGAACGAGAGGGGTCAACAACATTCGGAGGCTCGATCAGGGAAGATACCCACGTATTTACCTGCCAAGGTCTATAAAGGATTGATAAATAGAGGAATCCATGATATAGAACCGTCGTCTTTGCGACAGGACCTTCAGGTCGAGAAGGACCCTATCGGGTATGGGTCTCTTGGGGGAGCAGAGATGTCACAGGTGATTCTGTCCGGTTCGTCAGGCTCTCGAAAGCGAGTGGTTCTGAAGTACAATCTGATTTCACCGGTTTACGACATCTTTGGTATCCTCATGGAGGCAAAGGCACGGGCCCGGTCCCTGGAGGTTTCGGAAATCACCAATGGCGAACGGATTTTGGAAGTAGCGGTGGGTACTGGACTCAACTTCCTGGAGATCCTCAAGCGCAATCCTGGCGGGTGGAACGATGGCATTGACATCTGTCATAAGATGCTCAAGAGAGCCAAGAAAAGAGCCATGAAAACCGGGGTTCGAAACTACAGTCTCCAGCTCGGAGATTCCCGGAGTCTCCCATTTGCTGACAACACTTTCGACCTTTTGATCAACCAATACATGTTCGACATTCTGCCCGTAACTGACTATGGCAGAATTATGGCTGAGTTTAGACGGGTATTGAAACCCGAAGGACGCCTCGTGCTCGTCAATACCACGCCTCCCGAGAAGACCAGAGATAGGATCGGGGAATGGATGTTCTGCGTATATCCTCAGGGATTCAACAAGTGCCGGGGGGTCTTGGCAGAACCTTTCCTCGAAGCATTCAATTTCAGGGACATCCGCCGAGAGTATGTGGTCAATCTCTCTTTTCCTTCAGAAGTGGTCGTTTCGTACAAGTGATTGGCCGAGTGGCAGTTTTCTTGCAAAAGGGACACACAGAGGAGCGAGGATCGTCACGGAACGCCCGCGACATGATAGTTTCCCAGCCCTTTTTTCGTCCTGAGGCCCAATTAACCCATGAAGAAAGAGACCGAAAAGACAAAAATCCTGATCATCGATGACGATGAGAATTTCACGACAGTGACTGGGGCTTTCCTGGAAAATGAGGGTTACCACACCCTCATGGCCAACACGGGCAGAGAGGCTCTGGAAAAGGTCTCTTCCGAAAAGCCACGAATTGTGCTCTTAGATCTCGTGCTCCCGGACGCTGAAGGCACTGAGATTCTCAAGAAAATACGACAAATAGACCGGAACGTCGCGGTGATTACCATCACAGGATACGGAGACGAGCATCGAGCCGTCAATGTCATGAAGGCCGGCTCCTGTGATTACCTGACAAAACCCTTCAGGTTGCCGGATCTCGTCCAGTCCATCGAAAAAGCCTCGATGTGGCGGGAAGTGCAGATCATTGAAGACATGTCTGAAGGATATCTGGCCATCGACGGCACAAAGATCGTGTACGCCAATCGCTTTTTGGGGGACCTACTGGGCTATTCAAGAGAACAAATGATTGACAGGGACGTATCCAGGCTTTTCCCAGAACAAGGGCCGGATATCTTTCGGAGGAGACCAGAGGAAACTGATGGGATTTGGCACAATCGCGAAATGGCGGCGCTCCACAGTGACGGAACGAGGTATATTCTCGGGGCACGGATCGGAAACGATACATTTCAGGGCAGAAAGATTGTTGCCGCTTTCTTCAAGGACATTACCGCGACAAAACATCTCGAAACGGCCTTGGAAGAGACACAGACCCTTTATGAAAACCTCATACTGAACGCCAACGATGCCATTACCGTGATCAACCCGCAGGGGACCTTTTCCCTGGTCAATCCGAGGTTCTGCGAGATTTCTGGATATTCAGAGGAAGAAACCAAAAGCCTTCACTTTTCCAAGCTGGTCCATCCAGAAGACCTTCCCATGGTCTCCGATCGGCATCGCAGAAGGTTGGCTGGAGAAGATGTACCCAGCAACTACCAGTTCAGGATCATTCGGAGGACGGGAGAAGTCGTCTTCGTAGACTTTAATGCGAATGTGGTCATCAAGGAAGGGAAAATCATAGGGATTCAGGCCATTGCCAGAGATATTACCGAAAGAAAGCGAGCGGAAAAGGAACTCCAGGAGAGGATGGTAGAACTGGAGAAATGGCACAAGCTGACGGTTGATCGCGAAATGCGGATGATCGAGCTCAAAGGGAAGATCAAAGGGCTTGAATCTCAGATTACGCGCCTCAAAAAGCTGAAAGGGGTCGAATAGCCCCGCCGACCTTGCAAACCTGACATTCTGTCTTTCTCTACTGAAAAAATGTTCCTCCCCGGGTGACACAACGGATTTGCCAATCAAAAGGGCCGCAGACAGGACCTTCGGCCCTCGGGTGCAAACTCAGTCGCCATGCCCTCCCATATTCCTCTGCCACGAGCGAATCGGCAATCGCTGAGCCTGGTTCCGGTGATGGTTGATTAAGGGGGATAGGGGCTCAAAAAGTGATGAGAAAACGGCGCCTTCCTGGCATCAAAATTGCTTTCCTAGCAGTCGAACCAGTCTTTCACCCTCCTCACTGAACCATGGATGCTGACCGGGCCAGGTGCGTTACGGCGCCTCCAGGAGAACCGGCCGGATCAGGCCCTAGAGTCAGCCGAGAGGCCGAAGAAGAACACAGGGGGAGTCAGACATGCCGAGGGTTCTCGTCATAGAGGAAGACAAAGCTGAACATAATCGAATGATTGCGACCTTCACCGATAGAGGCTATGAAGTCATCGGTGCTCGAAATACGCATACCGCTCTGAATTGTATCCATGAATCCATATTCGACGTGGTGATCAAGAACATTGGGCTCACAAAGCCGGAAAGTCACGAGATCTATTACGCCATCAAGGAGAAAAACCCGCCCACCCGAGTCATCCTCGTGTCCGACCCGGCCCATGTCTCCAAAGCAGTCGATTTATTGAAAATCGGAGCAGACGACTTTCTTCAGAAACCTCTGAGCATGGATATGCTGGAGATCAAGGTCCGACAGGCCCTCAACAACCGAAGCCTTTCCAATGAAATCGATTTCCTCCGCCATGAATCCGGGTTGATCTATCACTTCGCCGATATTATCGGCAAATGTCCTCAGATGGAGAAGATTTTCAATGTTCTCAAGAGAATCACCCGAAGCAATGCCACGGTCCTCATAACGGGTGAAACGGGCACAGGGAAAGAACTCATGGCGGGAGCGATCCACTACAACAGCGAGCGGAGAATCAGACCATTTGTGAGTGTCAATTGTGCAGCCCTCCAGGAGACCCTACTTGAGAGTGAGCTCTTCGGTCATGAACGGGGGGCATTCACAGGGGCGATCAAACAGAGAATTGGAAGATTGGAACAGGCCAGCACGGGCACCATCTTTCTCGACGAAATCGGAGACATGAGTCTCAGGATCCAGGCCAAGATTCTTCGCGTGCTTCAGGAGCGGGAGTTTGAGAGACTGGGGGGGAACAAAACGCTCAAGGTCGATCTTCGCATCGTGGCGGCGACCAATAAGAATCTCATTGAAGCGATCGAGAGGGGAACATTCAGAGAAGAGCTCTATTTCCGACTCAATGTGATTCACATCGAGATCCCCCCTCTGCGGGAACGGGGAGGTGACATCGAGCTCCTCGCGGATTTTTTTCTCGAAAAATTCAGGCGCTCCATAAACCGAAACATTAAAGGCTTCAGTCACCGAGCGCTCAAGGTGATACGGGAATACTCCTGGCAAGGCAATATCCGGGAGTTGAGAAACGTGATCGAAAGGGCGGTCCTGATGGCGCAAGGGGAGCTTCTCGAAGAGGAGGATCTCCTGCTCGATGCCGGACTCGCGGAAATCCCCTCAACGACAAAAAGCGCCCCCTCTCAGAACAGCCTGACCAAACTCACAGATCTCGAGAAACATACGATTCTCGAAGCACTCGAGAAGACCCACTGGATTCAGCAGGATGCCGCAAAACTTTTGGGCGTAAGCAAACGCGTCATCCATTACAAAATCAAGAAGCACGGAATCACTCACCCCAGGTGGATCAAGAACCGCTAGAGGGGACAGGAGCCCTCGGATTCGGGAATTGCCCAGAATTCCCGGAAAATGGGGAAACTCCTTTTGGGTTGACAAAAACCGTCCGATGTGGGATAGCTCTCACGAGACTAGCCGCCATGGGTGATCAGGAGGTGTTCTTTGCGGGAAGAACGCCAATTTAACGTTCTGGTCTTCTCGAAGAGATCTTCAAGGGTCCGACGCCTCAAAATCTCACGGGTCTGGCTTGGGTTTCTCGGCCTCTGCATCTGCGCGTTTCTCTCCGGCCTGGTCTTCCTAGGTTGGCACTATTTTGAGGCCAGAGCCGCTAGACTTCGCCTTAGCTCGCTCAGGGAAGAGAACCAAATCCAGAAATCCAAAATCGGTCTCTTTGCAGACAGAATGACCCACCTTGAGGATCAGATATCGAGGGTTCGCGAGTTTGATTCAAAGGTCCGGGTCATTGCGGATCTCGAGCCTTCCCCGTCTCCGAACCTCGGTGTCGGTGGCCCTAGTCCCAGAACCATCCGGGAAGACATGCTCCTGCAGAAGGACCAGACCGGTCTGATTAGACAGATGAAGGACGATCTGGAAAGGCTGTCATTAGAGATTCAAGTTGAAAACGCGAGCCTGCAGCGCTTGGAAGGTCTGCTCGAGGGGAAGCGAGAACAACTGGCCAGTACACCATCGATACTCCCCAGCAGAGGTTGGTTGTCCTCAGGTTTTGGATACCGGATCTCTCCTTTTACCGGGACAATCCAAATGCACGAAGGCATCGACATCTCCAATTCAGTCGGCACCCCAGTAGTGGCTCCCGCCGACGGTCTTGTCGTCAAGGTCGGGCGAGAGTATGGATACGGGAAAGTTCTTGTTATCAACCATGGCTATGGCATCACGACCCGTTACGGCCACCTCCACAAGGCTGATGTCAAGATCGGTCAGAAGGTGAAACGAGGGGATCTCATTGCAGAGGTGGGAAACACCGGTCGATCGACAGGTCCCCACCTTCATTATGAAGTCCTGGTTAACAACGTTGCCGTCGACCCCAGAAAGTACATCCTCTTTGGATATCCCGGATCGAGCCCCCTTGGGCGCACCCTATCACTCGCCAAATAGATCCCAAACCCAGAAATAGGTCTCCTACTGTCTTCCGCGAACGAGTTCCTCGACGATCGTCGGATCTGCCAGTGTAGAGGTGTCCCCAAAATCGCGGATCTCTCCAGAGGCAATCTTCTTGAGAATCCGCCTCATGATTTTCCCGCTTCGCGTCTTAGGCAGGGCGTCAGCAAAGTGGATTTTGTCTGGTGTCGCAATGGGACCGATCTCTTTCCGGACGTGAGCCACAAGTTCCTTTTTGAGTTCCTCACCGCTCTCGATACCCGCCTTGAGCGTCACAAAAGCGTAGATCCCCTGGCCTTTGACGTCATGGGGAAAGCCCACCACGGCGGCCTCAGCCACGGTATCGTAAGAAACCAGAGCACTCTCAATTTCTGCCGTCCCCATGCGATGCCCAGACACATTGATCACATCGTCGACACGGCCCATGAGCCAAAAATAGCCATCATCATCCTTTCGGGCTCCATCTCCTGTGAAATACATTCCAGGGTACTGAACAAAGTAGGTCTCCTGAAACCTCCGAGGATCACCAAATACCGTGCGCAGCATCCCGGGCCATTGCTTTCGAATGACCAGGTAGCCTCCCTCATTGGTCCCGCACTCCGACCCGTCTTCGCGGATCACGGCTGGATCAACTCCAAAAAATGGGACGGTCGCCGACCCAGGCTTCAAAGAAATTGCCCCGGGTAAGGGCGAAATGAGGACTCCCCCAGTCTCAGTCTGCCACCAAGTATCGACGATCGGACACTCCCCACGGCCCACCACCTCATGGTACCAAATCCAGGCCTCCGGATTGATGGGCTCCCCGACAGAACCCAGGAGTCTGATGCTGCTGAGATCGTGTTTTTTTACCCAGGCATCTCCCTCCCTCATGATCGCCCGGATGGCCGTCGGAGCGGTATAGAAGATGGTGACCCTGTGTTTTTCGGCCACCTCCCAGAAACGGTCTGGATTTGGATAATTCGGCACTCCTTCAAACATGAGGCTCGTTGCACCCGCCGCCAGAGGCCCGTAGACAATGTAACTGTGACCGGTCACCCACCCAATATCCGCCGTACACCAGAATATGTCTCCATCCCGGTAGTCGAAAACCCACTCAAAAGTCTTCTTGACATAGAGAAGATACCCTGCGGTGGTGTGCACAATCCCTTTTGGTTTTCCTGTGCTTCCACTCGTGTATAGAACAAAAAGAGCGTCTTCGGCATCCATCTCTTCCGGCTCACATTCGGGACGAGTATCGTCTGCTGACATTTCCTCCCCCCACCATGTGTCGCGGCCCGGTTGCATCGTTGGATCGGTCTTCGCCCGATTGACCACAATCACGTGTTCCACAGTCGGGGATCCTTCCAAGGCAAGATCCGCGTTTCGCTTCAGTGCAATCGTCCTGCCTGCCCGAAAGCTTGCATCTGAGGTAATCAAAAGCTTCGCGTCACAGTCCCTTATCCGATCTCTCAGCGCCTCAGCGCTAAATCCGCCGAAAACAACGCTGTGAATAGCTCCGATGCGGGCACAGGCAAGCATCGCGATGGGGAGTTCTGGGATCATGGGAAGGTAGAGGGCCACCCGATCGCCCCTCTTGATCCCCTTCTTTTTGAGGACATTGGCAAACTTGCAAACCTCCCGATGAAGCTGTTCATAGGTGTAAGTCCGGCCATCGTCAGACGGCTCCCCCTCCCAGATAATCGCCGTCTTACCCCTTTGTCCAATGTCCAACTGCCGATCGAGACAGTTATACGATGCATTCAACTTCCCCCCATCAAACCATTTTAGATCCGAACTCCCGAGATCACCCCGGAGAACCTTGTCCCATTTCTTGAACCAGTGAAGTTCTTCAGCATACTCAGCCCAGAATCCCTCTGGGTCCTCGATGGACCTCGCATACATCCGTTCGTATTGGGACTTACTCCGAATATGGGCTTTCTCGGCAAAGCCCGCTGGCGGATCGAACCGCCTCATTTCCTCCATCATCGATGTGATGCCTTCCTTTTCCGAATTCATAACAAGCCTCCCATAGGGTTACTCCATTTTCAGCCGTCCAATGGGTCTTACCATATCGTCTCACCACACACCACATTCATCGCTGACCTCTAATATACCCTGCTCGAGCTATCAGATGAAGGTCCTCTAGAAATGATGGGACCACCACTCGGAGCTTACATCATTTTGAACGATCTCCCCGGAGTGGGGTTCCTCTAGTCTATGGAGATCGAGGGCTGAAGACAATAGAAACTTTTCTCTTCCTCAATGGGGTATCGATTCCTCCATCAATTTAGGATAAGATGAGTATGCCATTTTTGAGGCTATTTCCGGCACTCTCAGGGGACCGATCTGAAACGTTCAGTTGAAGTGAATGCGGATTAACCTGTGGAGCAAAGCAACCAGCCCGAGAGGTCCGGAATCATGAGCTGAAAAATTCTCCTTATCCGTGGAGATTTTTCTCAAATAAGGGAGTTCCAATGCCGGTCATCGACTTTCACCTTCACATCACGCAGGTCGAAGAGTACAACGATTGGTTTCTCGACTGGGTCACCACCATGAGTGGCCCCGAGGCGGTCGCCCATCTCCGGAAGATCCTCGCCTCACCCGAGTCTACGCTTCATTTCCTCGAAGAGCAGGGCGTGGATTATGCCGTCGCCCTGGCCGAATACAATCCCATGGTGACTGGAATTTGCTCGAACGAGAGAGTCGGCGCCTTTTGCAAGGGCAACGAACGCCTCATCCCCTTTGCCAATATTAATCCATTTCTGACGCTCAACGCCGTGGAGGAACTCGAACGAGGTGTCCAAGAGGATGGACTCAGGGGGTTGAAACTCTATCCCACATACCAGCACTTCTATCCGAATGACAAGAGGCTCTTTCCCCTCTATGGCCGTGCTCAAGAGATCGGCATCCCCATCATGTTTCACACCGGATCATCCGTATTCCCCAACGCCCTTCTCAAATACGGGGATCCCTTGGCCCTCGATGACGTTGCCGTCTTTTTCCCGCGCTTGACGATCATCCAGTCCCACAGTGGCAGAGGTTTTTGGTACGATCGGGCCTTTTTCTTGAGTGTGCTTCACGAGAATGTCTACATGGACGTCACCGGCCTTCCCCCCCAGAATCTTCTCAAGTATTTTCCGGATCTAGAAAAGAATCAGGACAGGATTCTCTTTGGGTCTGACTGGCCTGGCATCAAGAGCATCCGAGATAACATTGCAGCCATNNAATCGGTGAAGAGACCAAGACAAAGATTCTCGGACTCAATGCCGCGAAGATTCTGAAAATCCCCCTCTAGGAGGAATCAAAGCTTTTGGAAATATCAGAACCGGGAACAGCCCCCCCTGCACAGAGACCGACGCACGCCGTCGTCAATCTCCAGGCCATAGCAGAAAACATCGCAAATATCAGAGAAAGGATTGGCCGCGAGAGAAATCTCATGGCCGTGGTGAAGGCGGACGGCTATGGTCATGGGGCCGTGGAGGTGAGTCGAACAGCCTTGGAGAGCGGCGCGGACTGCCTTGGTGTGGCGCTACCGGAAGAGGGGGCAGTCCTCAGGCAAGCGGGGATCGATGTGCCCATCCTGGTTTTCAGCTCCATCCAACCCAACGAGGCATACAAGATAATCGCCAGCCGCCTAGACCAAACCCTGTGTT
>JABAOH010160756.1_pt1 | contig 16714 bp, 14 predicted proteins | sample 7062181 | NCBI WGS metagenome assembly JABAOH01 (sample SAMN14538630, study PRJNA623070) | marine sediment metagenome | biome: marine biome [ENVO:00000428]; feature: marine pelagic biome [ENVO:01000023]; material: deep marine sediment [ENVO:00002113]; isolation source: pool of 5 deep marine...
GCCTGGCACGAGCGGGAGGCCCACGAGATGTTCGGCATCGACTTCCGGGGCCATCCCAACCTGATCAAGCTCTATCTGCCCGACGCCTTCGAGGGCTACCCATTGCGCAAGGCCTACCGATTGCTCAGTCGGGAAGTGAAGCCGTGGCCCGGCAAGGTGGACGTGGAGGACATGCCCGCCACCGAGAACGTCGAAGCCGGTGAGCCGGCTGCGCCGGAGGAGGAGGGAGAGGAGTGACCAAGGTCGANNTGGTCGCCCGCGTCGACGGCGAGCGGGTCCGCGACGTCGAACCGGTGATCGGCTACATGCATCGGGGCTACGAGAAGCTGGCCGAGGTGCGCACCTATCCCCAGGTGACCGCGCTGATCAACCGCATCGACTGGGTGGCCGGTTTCGCAAATGAGGTCCCGTTCATGGTGGCCACGGAGCGGCTCATGGACATCGAGGTTCCCGAGCGGGCCCAGTACATCCGGCTCATCCTCACCGAGATGGCCCGGATCTCCTCCCACCTCATCTTCATGTCCTCCTATCCGCTGGAGATCGGGGCTGCGACTCCGCTGATGCACGCGCTGCGGGAGAGGGAACGAGTGCTCGACCTCATCGAGGGAGTCACCGGTGGCCGATTTCACCCGAACTTCAACAGGATCGGAGGTGTGAAGCCGGCTGCCGGAGCGGGGGCGGCGACGAAGAAGGTGATTCAGGATCTGCCCGCGGGTTTCCTCGAGGAGACCCGCAGGGCCATGGAGCGGGTGGCGGCAGTCTGCGACGACCTGGAGGATTTGGTGTCGGGGAACGAGATCTTCCAGGCCCGCACCAAGGGGGTGGGGGTGATTCCGGTCGACATCGCCAAGGCCTACGGGGTGTCCGGGCCCAACCTGCGGGCCTCCGGAGTGGCCTTCGACCTGCGCAAGGTCGACGACTACCTCCCCTACGACCGCTTCGAGTTCGACATCCCCACCGGCGACAACGGCGACTGCTGGGATCGCTACCAGGTGCGCCTGGAGGAGATCCGCCAGGCGGCCCGCATCATCACCCAGGCGGTCGACACGATCCCGTCGGGCGACCTCCAGGCCAAGGTGCCCCGGATCATCAAGGTCCCCAAGGGTGAGGTCTACGTGCGCGCCGAGAACCCCAAGGGCGAGATGGGCTACTACGTCGTCTCCGAAGGCGGCCGGGGCCCGTACCGGCTGAAGATCCGCTCGGCCTCGTTCTCCAACATCTCGATCCTCCCCTGGATCCTCGAAGGCGCATTGGTCCCGGACATCATCGCCATTCTCGGCTCACTCGATTTCGTCTTGGGAGACGTGGACCGATGACCAGCTTCGCTCCATTGGCGACGCGGCAACGTGGTTGGAGACAGGCGAGCGCCTCGCGCTCGCCACGCCGCTGGTCCGAGGGGGCGGCAGCACGTCGGCGCCCGGCGTCCCGACACCACTCGGCCTACGGCATCGCCGGGCGGCGACGAGGGGACGGGGTCCCGGACATCATCGCCATCCTCGGCTCGCTCGATTTCGTCTTGGGAGACGTGGACCGATGAGCGGACTGCTTCCCTTTGCCGCTTCTCTTCACACCTCACGGCCTGGCCTGTGGTGGCCGAGGAGCGGCCTGCTTCCGCGTTCGCCGGAGGCCACGCGTGGCTCGGCCGCAGGCCTCGCCTTGAGCCAACCACGCTCGGGCGGATGCAGCCCTCGCCGAGAGGCAGTGGGTTGATGGACGGTTTCTTGTTTGGTGCTTCGTTCTTCGACAACTTCTGGGTGTTGCTGGTGATCAAGCTCGGCCTGATTGCCGCCTTCATCCCGGCGGCTGCCATCGGAGCCATCTACGGCGAGCTGAAGATCTCGGCCCACATGCAGAGCCGCATCGGTCCCTACTTCGCCGGCGGACGTTGGGGCTGGGCCCAGCCGCTGGCCGACGGCCTCAAGTTCCTGCAGAAGGAGGACCTCGTCCCCGAGGAGGCCGACCGGTTCGTCTACAAGGCGGCTCCCTACCTGGTGCTGGGTGGAACGGTGGCCACCTTCGTCATCATCCCCTTCAGCCCGCGCCTCATCGTGCGCGACCTCGACCTGGGCCTCTTCTACCTGCTGGCCATCTCGTCGATCACCACCATCGGCGTGCTGATGGCGGGGTGGTCGTCGGCCAACAAGTACTCGCTGATCGGGGGCCTGCGGGCGGCCGGCCAGCTCATCGCCTATGAGCTCCCGCTCGTGCTGGCGGCCGTCGGGGTCGCCGTTCAGGCCGGGACCCTGTCGCTGCAGGGCATCGTCCAGGCCCAATCCGAGCCGGTGTTCCACATCGGCAGCACCGGCATCGCCCTCCCCTACGTTCTCACCGGCCAGATCATCGGCTTCGCCATCTTCGTGACCGCCAGCCTGGCCGAGCTGGCCCGCATTCCCTTCGACATGCCGATCGCCGAGTCGGAGCTGGTCATGGGCTACCTCACCGAATACTCCGGCTTTCGGTTTGCCGCCTTCTTCCTCGGCGAGTACGCCGGCATGATCAGCTTGGCCGCCATTGCCGCCACCCTCTTCCTGGGCGGCTACTACGTGCCGGGGGTGGAGGGCGACGCCCTGGACATCCTCGGTCCGCTGGTGGTGGTTGCCAAGATCACGATCCTGGTGTTCGTGTTCATCTGGATGCGCTGGACGTTCCCTCGATTGCGAGAGGACCAGCTCCAGTCGCTGGCCTGGAGGTGGCTGATCCCGCTGGCACTGTTGAACATCGGCCTCACCGGGATGTTCAAGGTGATCTTCTGATGGCCCGTCCCAAGATCCCGCTCATCGGCCTGGCCAAAGGCATGTGGGTGACCCTGCGCACCCTGCTCACCCGCCCGGTGACCGTCCAGTACCCGGTCGAGAAGGAGATCCCGGTGCCCCGGGCCCGGGGGGTGATCGCCCTCGATCCCGAGGCGTGCACCGTGTGCATGCTGTGCGCCCGGGAATGCCCCGATTGGTGCATCTACATCGAGGGCCACAAGGAGGAGCAGCCCCCGTCCAAGCCGGGTGGCCGTCCCCGCACCCGGGCCACTCTCGACCGCTTCGACATCGACTACGCCCTCTGCATGTACTGCGGCATCTGCGTCGAGGTGTGCCCCTTCGACGCCCTGTTCTGGAGCCCCGAGTACGAGTACTCCGAGGCGCACATCTCGGACATGCTCCACGACAAGGACCGGCTCACCGATTGGCTCGATACGGTTCCCAACGCCCCGGCGCTGGAGAAGTCATGACGTTCGGCGACTGGGTCTCGGAGAGCGGCAATTGGGTGTTCCTGATCATCGCTCTGGCGATGGTGGGGGCGGCGTTTCGGGTGGTGACCTCCCGCAACGTGGTCCATGCCGTCCTCTTCCTGGTGGCGGCTCTGGCCGGATCGGCCGGTCTGTTCTTGCTGCTGGGAGCCGAGTTCGTCGCCTGGACGGTCGTGCTCATCTCGATCGGGGCAGTCATCGTGCTCTTCCTCTTCGGGATCATGATCACCCGGGCGCCGATGGGCTACGACGTTGCCCTGGACCACGACCGCCGCTGGCCGGCGGCGCTGGTGGCGGTGGCGGTGTTCGGCCTGATGGTGGGGTCGGGAATCACGCTGTTCGAGGATCAGGCCGTCAACGAGGCGGTGGTGCGCACCGGTGATCTCGGCACCTCGATCTTCGAGCGTTTCGTGGTGCCGTTCGAAGTGGTGTCGTTCTTGCTGTTGGCGGCGCTGATCGGCGGCATCGTGCTGGCCCGCCGCGATCCGGAGGAGGACGAGGCGCAGTGACGGTGAGCCAGTTCATCGTGGTGTCGGCGGCCCTGTTCTCATTGGGGGTGTACGGAGTGCTGGTCCGGCGCAACGCGGTGATGGTGTTGCTCTCTGTCGAGCTGATGCTGGCCTCGGTGAGTATCAACCTGGTGGCCTTCGGCGCCTTCTGGCAGGACCAACTGGCCTCCGGCCAGGTGTTCGCGCTGTTCGTGATCGCGGTGGCCGCCGCCGAGGTGGGCATGGGCCTGGCGATCGTGCTGCTCATCTTCAGGAACCGCCGTAGCGCCAACGTGGACGAATTGGACGTGATGAAATGGTGATGGCTCTCCTCGCCGCCGAGGAACCGGCCGCCGGCTTGTCCGACGGAGGGCTCCTCGCCGAGGGGGCCTGGCTGATCGTGGTCGTGCCCCTGGCGGCAACCTTCGCCATCACCTTCTTCGGCAAGCGGTTGCCTTACCGAGGCTGGGAGCTGGCGGTGGGGTCGCTGGGCTTCGTCGCCCTCTATGGAGTGGTCCTGTTCTTCGCCAACATGGGCGACGGAATCGCCTTTCAAGATTCCTTCGAGATCGTCCGGATCGGGGATTTCGCCATCGAGTGGGGCTGGGTGGTCGACGGGCTGTCGATCACGTTGTACGCCCTGGTCGGGGTGGTCGGTTTCGCCGTGTTCGTCTACGCCCGGGGCTACATGGAAGGCGACGTCCGCTACACCTTCTTCTTCGCCGCCTTCACCTTCTTCGCCGGGTCGATGCTGGTGCTGGTGTCCTCGCCGAACATGATTCAGCTGATCGTCGGCTGGGAAGGAGTCGGGCTGGCCTCCTATCTGCTGATCGGACACTGGTGGGAGGAGAAGGCCAACTCCGACGCCGGCATCAAGGCCTTCCTCACCAACAAGATCGCCGACGTCGGCTTGGTGCTGGGGGTGATCGTGGTCGGCACGGCGGTGGGCTCGTTCCGCTTCACCGACCTCCTCGAGGCGGCCGCCGCCGGAGACAGCGCCCTGGCCGACGTGGCCATCGTCGGCGGGGTGCTGCTGTTCATCGGGGCGATGGGCAAGAGCGCCCAGTTCCCCTTCCACGTGTGGCTGCCGGACGCCATGGCCGGCCCGACTCCGGTGTCCTCGCTGATGCACGCCGCCACGATGGTCACCGCCGGGGTCTACCTGGTCGGTCGCCTGTTCCCCTTCTACGAGGACATGGCCTCCGACGTGCGAACGATGGTCATCGTCGTCGGGGTGGTCACGCTGTTCGCCATGGGGCTCTTGGCCCTGGTCCAGGACGACGTAAAGAAGGTGCTGGCCTACTCCACGGTGAGCCAGCTGGGCTACATGACCGCCGCCATGGGGGCCGGGGCCTACACCGCCGGCATCTTCCACCTCTTCACCCACGCCTTCTTCAAAGGCCTGTTGTTCCTGTGCGCCGGCTCGATGATCCATGCCGTCCACTCCAACAACCTGGGCGACATGGGGGGGCTGCGCAAGTACATGCCCACCACCTTCTGGACCTGGGTAGTGGGGGCCCTGGCCCTGGCCGCCATCTTCCCGCTGTCGGGGTTCTTCTCCAAAGACGAGATCCTGGCCTCGATGAGCCATGAGGGGCAGACGGCGGCGCTGGTGGTGGCGATCGGGGGAGCCTTCGTCACCGCCTTCTACATGGCCCGGGCCACCTACCTGGCGTTCTGGGGCGACTTCAAGGGCGACGGCGAGCCCCACGAGTCTCCGCCGATCATGACCAGGCCGTTGGTCGGCCTGGCGGTGCTGGCCGCCGTGGCCGGCTTCACCAACGTGCCCGGCCTGTTCACCGGCTTCACCGACTGGGTGACGGCCCGGGCGGTGCCGATCGTGGAGTTCCACGCCGAGAGCTTCAACTTCGGGCTGGCCGCCATCGGCCTGGCGGTGGGGTTGGCCGGGATCTACGCCGGCTACCTGGCGTTCGCCCCCGACGCCGTCACCCAGCGGCAGCGCGATCGGGTCGAGGTGCCGCTGCTCTATCCGCTGCTGCGCCACAAGTACTACGTCGACGATCTCTATCAGGTGACGCTGATCGAGCCGACCCGCGGTCCCTTGGCCCGGTTCATCAACTGGACCAACCAGGCCATCATCGACGGCTTGGTCAATCTGGCCGGGTACCTGACTCGGGTGCTGGCCGCGTTCGTCTACGTGGGCATCGACCAGCGGGGCGTCGACTTCGGCATCAACGCCGCCGGCTTCGTCACCGGCGAGGCCGGCGGAGCACTGCGCTACACGCAGTCGGGCAAGGTCCAGCAGTACGCCGCGGCGCTCTTCGTGGGCGTCGTGCTGTTGGTAGCAGGGTTCATCATCTTCGCATAGGAGGCGAGAGGCATGGAGTGGTTCGACAGCGGCTGGGGGTTGAGCCTGGTGGTGATGCTGCCCCTGGTGGGGGCCTTGATCGTGCTGGCCACGCCTCGTTCCCAGGAAGAGGTCATCAAGGCGACCGCCCTCGTGTTCACCGCCGTCTCTTTCGTCCTGTCGGTGATCGCCATCTTCCGCTTCGACCTGGGCGATTCCGAGCGATTCCAGCTGGGGACCGACCTGACCTGGATCAGCGCCATCAACGCCAACTACCACATCGGGGTCGACGGCATCAGCCTGCCTCTGGTCGTGCTGTCGACGCTCATCACGTTTCTCTCGATCGTCTACTCGTGGAATCACTGGCCCGAGCCGCACAACCCCAAGGCGTTCCTCGTGCTGATGTTGGTGCTGGCCACCGGCATGGCCGGCACCTTCGTGGCCCTCGATCTGGTGCTGTTCTTCATCTTCTTCGAACTGGTGCTGCTTCCCATGTACTTCATGATCGGGATCTGGGGAGACCGCACCTTGGTGAAGCTGCCCGGCTTTCGGCGTGAGGTGGAGACCCGCCTCTACGCCGCCATCAAGTTCTTCCTGTTCACGCTGTTCGGCTCGGCCTTCATGCTGCTGGGCTTCCTCGCCCTGTTCTTCCGGGCCGAGCCGCACACGTTCGACATCGTGGCGCTGTCGGAGATGGGCCGGGCCGGGATGTTCGCCGGCACGTTCGGCTTCTGGGTGTTCGCCGCCCTGTTCCTGGGCTTTGCCGTCAAGGTGCCGATGTGGCCCCTGCACACCTGGCTACCCGACGCCCACACCGCCGCTCCCACCGTGGGCTCGGTGTTGCTGGCGGCCATCCTCCTCAAGCTCGGGAGTTACGGCTTCATCCGCATCAGCCTGCCGATCCTGCCCGAGGAGGCCCAGGAGTGGGCCCCGGCCATCGCCATCCTCGCCGTCATCGCCATCATTTACGGCGCCCTGGCCTGCCTGGCCCAAACCGACATGAAGCGGCTCATCGCCTTCTCCTCGGTGGGGCACATGGGCTTCGTCATGCTCGGGATCGCCACCCTGACCGAGGTCGGCATCAACGCCGCGGTGATCGGGATGGTGGCCCACGGGATCATCACCGGCATGCTGTTCTTCCTGGCCGGCTCGATGCAGCATCGCTACCACACCCGGGAGATGGCCCGCCTCGGCGGCAACCTCAAGCTCATGCCGATGCTGGGGGGCATCTTCGGGTTCGTGGCGATGGCGTCGCTCGGTCTTCCCGGGCTGGCCGGGTTCTGGGGCGAGTTCATGGCCCTGTTCGGCTCCTACAACCCGCTCGACGGGCTCAGTCTCGGCGTGTTCCGCACCGCCATGGTCCTCGGGGCGGTCGGCACCATCCTGACCGCCGCCTACATGCTGTGGATGCTGCAGAAGGTCAACCTGGGGGAGCCGGGCGAGGAGTGGACGGGGCGGGAGTGGCACGACGCCGACGGCTTCGAGCTGACCGCCTGGGTGCCGCTGCTGGCCGGCATTCTCGTGATCGGGGTCTTCCCCAAGATCGTCTTCGGGGCCACCGACGGCGCCGTCGAGAACCTGGTCCGGGCGGCGTTCGGTGGGTAGCCGATGATCGAGATCGACTACCACGCCCTCGCCCCCGAGATCATCCTCGGGATAACGCTGGTGGTGGTCCTGGTCGTCGATTTCTTGGAGGTGCCCAAGTACTACACCGCCGTGGCCGGGTTGACCGGCCTGGTAGCGGCCGCGTTCCCGGTGCTGAGCCTGGCGCTCCTGGCGGAAGAGGATCGCTCGCTGTTTGGTGACTCGTACGTGGTCGACGACTTCGCCCTCGTCCTCAAGGGCCTGTTCATCATCGCCGGGTTCCTGTCGCTGCTGATGTCGGTGGGCTNNNCTTCATCGGGCTCGAGCTGGTGTCGGCACCCGGCTTCCTCCTGGCCGGCTGGCGCAAGGGCGACGCCCGCTCCAACGAGGCGGCCCTGAAGTTCTTCATCATCGGGGTGCTGTCGGCGGCGATCCTGCTGTTCGGCATGTCGCTCGTGTACGGGGTGACCGGCCAAACCACCTTCGAGGGCATTCGCGAGGCCATGCGGGGGCCCAGCCCGCTGACCGAGAACCTCACCGATGAGCCCCTCCTGTTCCTCGGCGTCCTGTTCGTCATCGGCGGCTTCGGCTTCAAGGTGTCGGCGGTGCCCTTCCACTTCTGGGCTCCCGACACCTACCAGGGGGCGCCCACCCCGGTGGCCGCCTACCTGTCGGTGGGCTCCAAGGCGGCCGGGTTCGTGGGCCTGCTGTCGATGTGCTTCCTGGCCTTCGGCGAGCTGCGGGAGCTGTGGGGTCCGGCCATCTGGATCCTGGCGGCGCTGTCGATGACGGTCGGCAACCTGATCGCCCTGCGTCAGACCAACGTGATTAGGCTGCTCGGCTACAGCTCGATTGCCCAGGGCGGCTTCATCCTGGTGCCGTTCGCCATGGCCGCCTCCCTCGATGCGGCCGGCCTGGAGAACGCCTTCTCGGCCACGGTCACCTACCTGCTCATCTATGCGTTCATGAACCTCGGAGCCTTCGCCGTGGTGATCGGCGTGGCTCGCAAGACCGACTCGGCCGAGGTCGATGATTGGGCCGGGCTGTTTTCCTACGCCCCCGCCCTGGCGACCCTGCTGGCCGTGTTCTTCTTCTCGCTGGCCGGGATCCCGCCCCTGGCCGGATGGTTCGCCAAGTTCGTGATGTTCCAGGCCGTGCTGGGAGCGTCGGGCAACGTGTGGGCCGGGCTCCTGGCCGCCATCGCCGCCGTCAACGCAGTGGTGGCCTTCTACTACTACGCCAAGGTGGTCAAGAGCGCTTGGATGGACTCGGTCCCCGAGACCATTGCCCCCCAGGAGGCTGAGGCCACCGAGCTGGCGCCGTCGCTCACCCTCGCCCTCGGCATCACCGCCGTGGCGGTGGTGGTGGTCGGGTTCTTCCCCCAGCTGCTGGCGTTCTTCGGCGATGCCACCGCCACCTTGGCCTTGGGGCCGTAGGAACCGTCGGCGACCCGCCGCTCAGGTCAACGGGAACGGCGACTGCCACCACCACGGCCGATCATCGACCTCGATCTCGGTCACCCACTTCACCCACCAAAAGCCCCGTCTCCCCGGGGCAACGATTCGGGCCGGGAAGCCGTGGCCGGCGCTGAGGGGCTCTCCACCCACCCGGACGGCCACCAGCATGGCGGAGGCGTCCCCCAACGGGTAGCGGCGCCGGTAGCCGGTGGCCGAGCGCACCACGAAGCTGGCTCCACCGTCGGGGCCGATGAGCCGGTCGAGCCGCACCCCTTCCCACCGCTGCGTGGAGTGCCAGCCGCCGGTGCAGTCGAGGATGGCCGTGATCTCGTCGGTGAAGCTCGACAGCGAGTCGAGGGTCCAGGTCTGCCGGCCGCTCGAGGTCACGACGACGAGCCGCCAGGTGGCCGCCTCGATCCGGGGGACTGCATCGTTGAGCCATTGGGTCACCGGCATTGCCTGCGGCACGAAGGAACCCTTCTCGTAGGAACCCGTGAAACGCCGATCTGCTCCCGGCAGCGACAAGGCTCGGTTCAGGCCCTCGGTGGCGACGTAGAGGAGGCCGGCTCCCGCCGCCAGGCCTCCGGTCCGCAGGAAGTCGCGACGAGAGAAGTCGGTGGGCGGGGCGCTGCCTCGCCGCGACCATACGTGGTACAGGGCGACGGGTAGGGCCAGCAGTGCCGAGCCGACGTGCACCTGCATGGCGTTGAGGGGCCCATAGCGAAGGCCTCGGCCGACGGTGGCGAAGAGGATGCCGCTCGCCAGTGCGGTCAGGACCAAGACGCCGAGAACGATGGAAGCGGCCCTCCCCGGCCGCTTCCTGGCCAGACCCCTTCGAACGATCAGCGACTTCCAGGGGGTGAGGATCACGACCGCCAGCCCGGCCATGCCGTGAGCTACCACCGGCCAGCGGGCCCACCCGGTCCCGACTGCGAAAGCGGCTGCGCCGGTGACGACGGCTCCGACGAGCACGGCCGCCACGGCCAGATTGGTGCGTCGGCCTCCCATGGGCGCCCTCGTGGGGGATTGCCGAGTGTACGGACCGGGGGGCGGAGGGTCGGCCCTCGGAGCTCAAGGTGCGGGCCGGGTTGGCCGATGACTACTATGAGTAGTTCGACGTGTATTGGAGGTCGTCCGATGAGGCACCTGACGGCATTGGCGTTGGCCCTCGCCCTCGCGCTCGGCACCGCGCCGGCTCTGGCCGAGGAGGGAACCACCGACGGTCCGGAAGAAGAAGCCTTCGTCGTCGACACCGAAGAGGTGGCCGCCCTGCGGGAGGCCGGAGTCGGGTACGGGGCCATCTCCAAGCTCATGGCCCTGGCCGGGATGAAGGGCGTCACCGTCTCCGTCGACAGCTTCTTGACCGCCGCCCCCTTGGTGGACGGCGAGTACGAGTTCGAGTTCGGAGCGCTCCAGGCGGACTTCGACAAGGACGAGCGGAAGGCGTTCAAGCACCAGGCCCGCCTCATCCACAGGCTCATCAAGGCCAATCCGGCCGCCAAGGGAATGGTCGAATCGGACGATGCCGAGGCCGAGGCCGACGACGCCCCGGTCGCCAAGGAAGACCTCCTGGCGGAGGCCTTCGGAGTCGAGGTCTCGGTGGTCACCGGCCTCCGTGAGCAGGACATCGGCTGGGGGGCGGTGTTCCACCTCCTCAAGCTTTCATCGGCCACCGGCACCAGCCTTGAGGAGCTTCGGGCACTCGGGGCCGACGGGGACGGGGGATTCTCGTTCGGGAAGCTGCGCAAAGAGCTCGGCAACGCGGAGCTGGCCGCCTTCGGCGAGAAGCCTCGCAACTTCGGCCAGCTGATGGCCGCCGCCAAGCGCGGGCCCAAGAACCCCAAGAACAAGGTCGGGGACTAGAGCCTCCCGCCGCCCCTCCGGCCTCTCGAGGGGACGGCGCGGGTCTCGCCGAACAAGCAATAGGCTGACGGCCATGGTCCACCACCGTCTCGGCGCGCCATTCGCTGCCGTGGCCCTTTCGGTTCTTCTAGTAGCCGGGGCAGCTCCGGCCGCCGCCGAGCCGTCGGTCGGCGAGTGGCCGGTGACCGCCCGGGAGGCCGAACCCGGCTTGCCGCGGGGTTGGGAGTGGGTACGCACCCACCCGATGCTGATCTCGGCACTGGTGGTGTCGATGGGAGCGCCTCCCCCCGGCCAGCGCAACGACTACTTCGATGCCTTCGGGGCGTCGGCGGTGACACTGTGGAAGGACGGCCCCGCCGAGGTGGCCGGATGGCAGCCGGGAAAGGACGCCCCGTTCGTCACCTGGCTCGACGACGACGGCACGTCGGTGGTGTGGAACGGCGAGGAGTTCCGCTCGACCGGGCTGACGCTGGGGGGCTTGGCGCCCGACCTCCCGGGCCGCATCGGCTTCCAGGTGGGGGACGAGCCGCTCTCGGTGGAGGTCCTCGAGGGCATCGAGGCCGGCATCGCCGCGGTGCGGGCTGCCGACCCCGAGGCATTGGCGTTCACCAACTTCAGCTACTTCGTCCCCAACCGGGACGCATTGCTGGAGCACTGGGTGAACAACGTCGACGCCGACGTCCAGGTCTCCAGCGACTACTTCCTGGGATCGCTGCACTACACGGTGCTGGAGAAGTTCCGCGACGCGGCCCTGCGCAAGGGGGTTCCCTATTGGGAGTACCTCAACGCCTACGTCGGAGCCGAGAGCAACTTCGCACCCCGGCACACCCCTTCCGATCTGCGCTGGCAGGCGATGGCCGGCCTCACCTACGGATTCACCGGGCACATCTGGTTCTTCTATCAGGCGGCCGCCGAAGGCCATCCCACCGCTACCGACTGGGGCGGCTCGGTGCTCCACGACGGCATCGGATCGTGGTCCGCTCCTCGGACTGGACTCTGGGGAACCGTGGCCCAGATCAACCGCCAGTTGGCCAACCTGGGCAAGGTGGTGACCCAGCTCACCTCGACCGATGTGCGATTGATCCCCGCCGTCCATCCCCTGGTGAGCCAGCCGGGAGGGACCAGGCCGTGGAGCCCCGGCGCCGGCGGCGACCCCTATCTCGTCGAGGTCGGGCCCGGGGAGGGGGAGGGTCCGATGGACATCCTCGTCGGTCACTTCGCGGCTCCCGACGGAGAGCCCTACGTGATGGTGCAGAACGCCCGGCACACCCACTCCATGGGCGGGGGCGCCCCGCCCCTTCCCAGCGCCGATCTTCCCGGCCGGGTCCGCATGGCCTTCGACTTCACCGATGCGCCGTTCTGGGTCGACCGGAGCCGGCTGGAATACCTCGACCCCAACGACGGCAAGGTGCGCGTCCTTCAGCTCACCCTCCCCGAACCGCCACCCGAGCCGCCTCCTGAAGGCCAGCTGCCTCCCGAGCCGCCCCTGGAGATCTCCACCGCCGAGGTGGTGCTGCAGCCCGGTGAAGCCCTGCTCTTCAAGTACGCCGACACGATCCCCTTCCGGCTCGGTCCCCGGGTCGACGGGGCCGGCCTGGTCGATCGCACGACCGGCGTCTGGTACCTGCGGGAGCGGGTCGGGGTCAACTCCTTCTACTACGGCAACCCCGGCGACGTGCCCTTCATGGGCGACTGGGACTGCGACGGGGTCGACACCCCCGGGCTGTACCGGCAGTCCGACGGCTTCGTCTACCTGCGCAACTCCAACACCCAGGGCATCGCCGACGTCCGCTTCTTCTTCGGAAACCCGGGCGACGTGCCCCTCGCCGGCGACTTCGACGGCGACGGGTGTGACACGGTGTCGCTGTACCGGCCCGACGAGGCCCGGGTCTTTGTCATCAACCGGCTGGGCAGCGGCGCCGCCGGGCTCGGATTCGCCGACCTCGACTTCTTCTTCGGCGACGTCGGCGACGAGGCCTTTGCCGGCGACTTCGACGGCGACGGAATCGATACGGTCGGAGTCCGGCGCCGCTCCATCGGGCAGATTCTGCTGCGGAACTCGCTCACTTCGGGGGCCGCCGACGTCGCCTACCCCTTCGGCAATCCGGGCGACCTGCTGGTCGTCGGCGACTGGGAGGGCGACGGCACCAGCACCGCCGGACTGTTTCGCTCCCCCGAGGCACGCTTCTACCTGACGCTGGAGAACGAGGGCGGGGCGGCCGACATCGACTTCTTGTTCGGGGAATCCGGATGGACTCCGGTGGCCGGGGCATTCGGCAAGTAGGTGGCCGGCGGGGCCGAGACGGCACGCCTTTCTCACCAGGCGCCGCCCGCGGACTGATACCTTGTCGGGCATGCTCAAGCAGAGCCTCATCGAGCAGATCGACGCCGCAGGTCCCCTTCCCTTCGAAGCGTTCATGGAGGCGGCCCTCTACGACCCCGAAGGCGGCTTCTTTGCCGCCGGTCCGCTCCGGTCGGCCCCCGAGGGCGACTTCCTCACCAGCTCCGAGGTGAGCCCGGCTTTTGGGGAGACCCTGGCCCGTTTCGTGGCCGCCGAACGAGATCGGCTCGATCATCCCCCCGGCTTCGCGGTGGTCGAGGCCGGGGCCGGCTCGGGCTCGCTGCTCGGACCGCTGCTGGCGGCGATCGAGCCCCGGCCCGAGGCCTGGGCGGTGGAGGCCTCCCCGGCGGCCCGCAGGGCGTTGGTCGACGTCGTCGGGGAGCACCGGGTGGTGGGCTCGCTCGGGGAGCTCTCCGGCCCGCTGCCCGGGGTGATCATCGCCAACGAGCTGGTCGACAACCTGCCGATGGCCCTGGCGGTCAAGACCGGTGACGGCTGGCAGGAGCGTTGGGTGGGGGTGACGGGCGGCGAGCTGGAGCTGGTGGCCCGGCCGGCCCGCCCGGCGGTCACCGACTGGTGCCGTCGGTTTGCCGGAAACGTTTCCGAGGGCGGCATGGTGGAGGTCCAGCTGGCGGCCTACCACTGGATGGGCAGCGCGCTGAGCGCGTTGGCGGCCGGTTCGCTGGTCGTCATCGACTACGGGGGCACCGCCGAGGAGCTGGAGCCGCGCCGCACCCAGGGCACCCTGCGCACCTATCGGGCCCACCACCTGGGGCCGGACCCCTTGGCCGAGCCGGGGGCCACCGACATCACCGCCGACGTCAACTTCACGGCGCTGGCGGCGGCCGCCGAAGAACTGAGGGCGAGCGTCGAGCTCCACCGCCAGGACGACTTCCTGGCCCGGTGGGGATTGCGCGATCGCTTGAGCGAGCTGAGGGACATAGAGCTGGAGCTGGCCAAGGGCGACGATGCCATCGCCCGCCTCCAGGTCCGCTCCCAGGTCACCGACATCGAGACGCTGCTCCATCCGCGCGGCCTGGGTGATTTCCGCGTGATGGTGGCGGCGCGGAGCTAGTGGCGCGAAACGGCCCGCCCATCGGTGCGGGCCATTTCATTACTTGCTGGATGGGGTAACCGTCGTTGTCTCTCAAGCACCCCTCGTTCGGGTCGTGCGAAGATCCCCAGACCGGTTGACCGGGCGCTTCCCGGGAAGTGGCCGTTTTTCGCGCTCAAAGCGCGAAAGCTTTTCGTGGTTTTTCAGGCAATGCAGGCAGAGGAGCTGCTAGAACGCTCTCCGTACTCGCCCGAGCGCCGGGCGAGCACCATTCGTGGCCGCGCAGAGGGGCTTCCCGGGCGGCTGGAGAGGAGAGACTACGGATGAGAGTACGAATACGCGCCGCGTGGGTGAGCATCGCCTCGCTGGCGCTGCTGGTGACCATGCTGGCGCCGGCGGTGAGCGCCCACCANNGCTTCCCGGGCGGCTGGAGAGGAGAGACTACGGATGGGAGTGCGAATACGCGCGGTGTGGGCGTCGCTAGCGACGCTCGCCCTGCTGACAACGATGGCGGTGCCGGTGGCCGCCCATCCCGATCCGGACGGGATCACCGACGACCCGACCGAGCAGGAAGCGGAACCGCACCTGCACCCGGCAGGTGATCTGAGCGCAGCGCTATCGGAACATGATTTGGAGACGGACGGCATCGTGAGCAGCGGCCCGTCCGCCAAGGTGACCAAGAACCTGGCGGTCTCGGGTAGCGGCGAGCGAGATGTCGCCGGTGCCACCACCGACGTCTGGGCCCACAACGGGTACGCCTACACGGGCACCTTCAACAGCCCGTGCGGCGGTGATCCCGAGGCCGGCGTGTGGATATGGGATGTGCACAACAAGAACAAAGTCGAGTTCGTCGGCATCATTCAGTCGCCGACCGGCAGCCGCTCCAATGACGTCAAGGTCGCTGCGATGAACTCGGGCGACATCCTGGTGCACTCCAACGAGTCGTGCGCCGGTGGCCCCGGTGGCTTCGAGGTCTACAACGTCGACGACCCCGAGAACCCGGTTCACCTGGCCAGCGTCGGCCCGATCAATGAGCTGAACCCCATCTCGAATGACATCTTCGGCGGGATCACCGACGTCGGCGTGCACAACCTGTGGCTGTTCACCGACGGCGACCGTGACTACGTGGCTGCTGTGGCCGAGTCGGCCTTCGACAACTTCCGGATCTACGACATCACCGATCCCTCGAATCCCACGATGGCGAGCGCATGGGGTGCCGAAGAAGTCTTCGATCCCGGTGTCGGCGACGAGACCAGCGACGTCGACCGCGTGTTCGAGGCCGCACTTTGGCTGATTTCGGGATACGGTGCTTCACAGAACCGATTCCTCCACGACATCACCATCAGCGCCGACGGCAACGACGCGTACTTGAGCAACTGGGACGCCGGGCTGATCCTGCTCGACGTGAGCGATCCGACCAACCCGCAGTACGTCTCCACTGCCCTCGACTTGAGCGCCGACGGCGACATGGAGGTCAACAGCCACGCGGCCTGGATGAGCGAGGACGGAAGCATCGTCGTCGAGACCAACGAGGACTTCGCTCCGTTCGAGTCCATCTTCACCATCGACACCGGGCCCAACGCCGGCGAGTACCCGTCGGCAGAAGGTTCGTTCACCACTCCGGTGGTGTCGCTCCCCGGCGGGCAAATGAGCGGCCCGACCACCTACGTCGGCCTGGCCTGTACCGGCGGCGACCCGGTTCCCCCGGCGGCCGGGGATGGGGAGATCGCGCTGATCCAGCGGGGTGTGTGCCGCTTCGACGACAAGGCAACCAACGCCATCAATGCCGGGTACGTCGGCATGGTCGTCTTCAACGACGAAGCTCGCGGCGATGCGCTGCTGACGATGGGCGGCGACCCACGGGACATTCCCGGCGTATTCGTCGGCCACTCCACCGGCCTCGCCATCGCCAACGCGGCAAGTGCGGCGGATCTGGTGATAGGCGCAGCAGGGGAGACGGTGACCGCCGCGGCAGTGCCCAACGGCTGGGGTCAGGTACGGATCTGGGACTACTCAGATCCGGCAAATCCTGTGCTGGCGTCCAGTTTCGACACCACGTGCAGCGCCACCGTGGTCGACCCGAGCTGCGACCCGGCGGGTACCTACTCGGTACACAACGTGATCGTCGAGAGCCTTGGCAACAAGGTGAAGGCGTACATCTCGTGGTACAACGACGGCATGCTGATCCTCGACATCAGCGACCCGTACAACCCGGTCGAGACGGCCCGCTTCACGTCGCCGGGCACGGACTACTGGGGCGTGTACAAGATCCCCGGTGAGCCCTGGATCTACGGCTCGGACCGCAACGGCGGCCTGGACATCTTCAAGGAGTTCGGCTCCGGTTCGGCCAAAGTCGGCCAGGCCTCCGACGGGGCGGC
>JABAOH010022512.1_pt2 | contig 16713 bp, 11 predicted proteins | sample 7062181 | NCBI WGS metagenome assembly JABAOH01 (sample SAMN14538630, study PRJNA623070) | marine sediment metagenome | biome: marine biome [ENVO:00000428]; feature: marine pelagic biome [ENVO:01000023]; material: deep marine sediment [ENVO:00002113]; isolation source: pool of 5 deep marine...
GCCCAATCCTGAAGGCTTTAAAAGGCTGGCCAGCGTAGATTTGCTCGACACAGAAGAATGCTGGGGCCCGCTGGCACTAAGTGACGGCAAACTACTCATCCGCGACCAGAAACAGATGAAGTGCGTCGCCGTCCGATAGCTAAAAATAAAAAACAGAGGATAGAAACAAAGGATAGATAACAGATGACAGAAAACAGAGCTGACTTCTGATTTCTGGCTTCTGACTTCTGATATACAGATTGCACCTTAAAGAACGGTCTCCTCTGCGGCACCGTAATAAAGGGCATTAAATAATATCTTAAACGTGCTGTGTGTTTGTGTGCGATGCTGCGAGCGAAAACCGAGCATGATTATCCTGCCTTTGCCATATTGAATGTCCAGCGCTGCAGCTTTGCCGGCCAGATATTTTTCACCAAGCAGCCATCCGCTTTTTAGGATATTCTTCTTCGGATAGATAACCGGGGCTGCGATTTGTTCGTTTAGAACCGAAGGGTTTATTGAAAATACCGGATTACCCCAGTTGAGAATTAGTCCTTTTTTAGGCATACCGTAAGTTAGTGGATGAGTAATATCCATCTCGGCATACAAGTTAGAGCCGGGACAAAAGTACTCGGTACTTGGTAAATCCTGGACAACATTCCTGACTGGAATATCGAGCTTGTCGATAGCAAATAGTGAAGCATTTCCCAGAAGCACCAGTGCTCCGCCCTGTCGAGTAAACGCCTTGAGCTCTTTAATTGAATCGTCATCGAGATTCTTTTTGTATTCAGGTGGTAAAAATACCTCCGGATACTCTTCTTCCTCAGCTTCCTCGGATTTTTTCGCGTTCTTATCACCCATAAGAGCTGTCATGCTGTCGTGTGGAATTAAAAAAACATTTATCTTTTTCAAGTCGCCATTTTTTATAGCATCGACATCAACGCGGTGGTAAGGGAAATTCCACTTGTCAAAGAGACAGCGTGTCCAGCCTTCATCCATATTGCCGCCCTTATAGCGCCGATACATTCCCAAACGAAGCTTCTTTAGTTTTAATGCCGGACCGTTCGGTGGTTTCGTCAGAGCATGAAAAATGAGTCCGGTCTTTTTTGCAATTGCAGAAATTTGATTACCGGAAGTACGCTCGGCCGAAATCCAGATTGCTCCCGGGGCAAAATGACCGTACTCATTGTCGATTGCTTCTTTCAGCCAGTACACTTCACCACCTTTGGTAAGAATTTCGTTCACGGCAAGAAATGCGTCATTGAATTGATGGGAAAGCAGCCAGCCGGCCTTACCTGAACCAGTAATGCGACCGGGTGATTTGGGTGGTTCGGTCAATTGTTCCAGCTCAACATTTATATTTTGGTTCGCAGGAAATACTTGCACACCCATGTGTTCAGCAAGTACAAAATTAGCCATATCATAGGGTCTAAGAATACTGCCATCGGCGTGGCGTGTTATAGCATTGTCCGGATAATGGGCCTCAGCAAGGAGCGATTTCACCAGAGCACCATTGGGTTGAGCAAGGGAAATGATATAATCGGCCGCATGATAAGTCCGCTCACCGGTCTCGAAATCCGTTTTGGCGCGATGAACCTCGATGTTGTTTTGCATGAGAATACTAACCAATTTATCCACAGTGAGCCAGTCATGCTGTTTTGCAGGGATGATATAGGCATATTCCGGGCCTTGATTTCCCTTTTCGATTATACGTTGCGCTTTGAAAACCTTATTACGCAATAATAGCTCCCGGTTCTTGGCCGCAGTTTCCAGTAAAGCATATGTACTGATTTCCTGCTGCCGAACCATATCTGAAAGCCGCCACCATCCGCCCGGCCAGGGATTTGGAAAAACCTGCATCGGCTCATATTCAGCATGACTGCGGCCGTGAGGCCTGAGCTGGTGTGGATGGATATAGAGCGGCCAGACTAAACGCGCACTGGCTGTCTCGGTAAGCATTCCTACGATATTGCGATGGTTCGTTGACATGTGAAAAGAAGGAAACCACCAGCCGGTATAAGGCGCTCCGGCTACAATACCTGTCATACCCGCACGCTCTAAAGCAATCTGCATATTCGCGCCGACCAGCTCATGTTCTATCCAATTCAAAGGATCAACGTTTGGATTAATCGGGTCGTGATACGGAGGCACATATAATCTTGCTCCATAACTTCCCATCTGATGGATGTCGAGGTACATCTGCGGAATCCATTCATGATATATAACCTTAGCGAACATTTGCGATTCTTTGAGAGAAAGCATATAGGAATCCCTGTTGTTGTCATGCCCGGCATAATGATGGTAAAGAACCGGCAGGCTAGAGCCTTGATACTTTGTGCCTCGTGTTTTTTCAACCCAGTCAGCGACCATTTCCGCACCATCGGGATTAAAGGAACCAAAGAGAAGAAAAACGGTGTTTTGTAATATTTCCCTCGTCTGCTTATCGTTGGCGGTTGCCAGTCGATAAGCGAGACCCGGCGCCATTTGTACAGCGGCTATTTCCGTGGCGTGCAAACCACTGCTGACTGCAACGACACTTTTGCCTTCGTCAATCAACTGAGCGATTTGGGCCCTGGAGCGTCCTCTCGGATCGGCCAAGGCGCGACTGATTTCAGAAAGGCGACCCAGACGGGTCATATTTTCCGGCGCCGTAATGATTATAAGAATAAAAGGATTGCCTAATGTTGACTGACCTAACTCTTTTACTAAAACACGGTCTGAGGCGGAATCTAATTTGCGATAATAACCAACTATCGACTTCCACGATGCCAACTTACCATCGGCACCCAAATCAAATCCGAAATATGAGTTCGGAGCTGGAATGGATTGTGCCTGGAGAGATTCTTGAAATATTAACGTCTGACATAATGTAATTAGACAACTGATGAGGATAAATTTCTTAATCATTATAAATTTGCCTCCTTTACTGTCTCCAGTAATTTTAACTCAAAACCAAGAAACCACCTTTGATATTGTTTTGAGTTAATTCGTTCTTCAACAATATCCCATACTTAAGCAAGTTTTCCTGCTGTTATTTACTGAAATTCTTTCCTTCTCTCTATGTTTTATTCAATCTTTCCGTCAAAGATATGAATGACACGATGCGCTCTCTGAGCGATTGTCTCATCATGTGTTACAATGATAACGGTCCGGCCCTCGGCGTGGAGCTGCTCGAAAACTGAAAGAATCTCAGCTCCCGAATGCGAATCAAGATTACCGGTCGGTTCATCAGCCAACAGGATGGAAGGCTCATTTACCAGAGCACGTGCGATTGCAACACGCTGGCGTTCACCGCCGGACAGCTCGTTAGGCAGGTGACGTATTCGATGATTCAAACCAACCTGCCCAAGGGCACGTTTGGCGCGAGCCCTGCGGTCGGTTGCGTTGACTCGGCCAAAAACCATTGGAAGCTCGACATTTTCACAGGCTGTGGCCCTGGGCAACAAGTGGAAGCTCTGAAAAACAAAACCAATCCTGCGATTTCTTATCTCGGCAAGCTCATTGAGGCTCAGGCCCTGTATGGGAACGCCGTCAAGGTGATACGTCCCGGACGTAGGGGTGTCGAGACAGCCCAAAATGTGCATAACGGTAGATTTGCCCGAGCCTGACGGGCCAAGTATGGCAATAAACTCCCCGGCCTCGATCTGCAAATCCACGCCCTGCAGGGCATGAACTTCCGTGTCACCCATAGGGTACACTTTGGTTACGTCACGCAGTACCATAAATTGTTCGTCGTTCATATCCACCTACTCATATCGCAAGGCCTCCACCGGGTCAACGGAAGCAGCCCGACGTGCCGGAAAGAACCCGGCGGCCAAAGCAATCAAAGTCAGGACCGAAGAGATAATCAAAGCAGTAGCTAAGGAAAGCTCCGGTCGACCCAGATAGGCCAGCCCCTCGTTATCCATTGGGATTTGCCGGATAAGCCATAACACTATCGACGAAAATAGCAGCCCAAACACACCACCGGCAAGCACAAGAGCAAATCCTTCCAGCAGGTATTGCCGCATGATATGCAGAGGTTTTGCCCCGACCGCCATTTTGATTCCGATCTGCTGAGTGCTGTCCTGAACCAGCACGAACATGATATTTGCTACACCCACACCGGCCACAATGAGCGTCAGTGCCCCAATCAGGAACATAAACACACGCATCCCAATGCCCACATCATCAAGGATGTCAACTATTTCCTTTGTGTCAAAGATATTCCACACATGAGGGTCGTTTGGGTCATACCCATGTCGAGCGGCCAACAGCGTCTTTATGGTGGCTTTGGTTTTCTGGCCGGTAGCCGGGTCTTTGGGTCTATAGAGAATCCCGCTGACATATCGCCATCCCACAACGTTCTCAAAAGTCGAAGCGGGGATAAAGATAGCGTTCTTATCCATCGTATAATAGGAACTTAGCTGTAGCTTAGGGCGCAGCACCCCAATGACTTTAAAGGGCAGGTTCCTGATTCGCACGGTTTGTCCAACCGCGGGCGCCCCACCAAATAGCCTCTCTTTGATATCATTGCCCAGGAAGACAACCCGGCGGCGTTCACGCATATCCAGGTCGTTGATGAAGCGTCCCCCATCTTGTGGAAAACAGCTTCGAAGATCGCGGAAAGCAGGTTCCACTCCCAACATTTGCACATTTATGATACTTTCCCCCCACGCTAACTCTTGAAAAGGTGCTCCGTATTCGGTGCAGGTTAGTTCTGCCTCGGGCACCTTATCACGGATGAACCGGCCATCCCGCGGGACAAAGCCAATCCACCTGCCTTTGGGAAAACCGGCATAGGGTCGTGATGTCACTCCCGCGGCTATACGCACTAAACCGCTGCCTTGTCCTTTCTGTCCCTTCAAAAGTGCTCGATGCACGCTCTGGCCAAAAGCTGACAAGACGGTAATGCTCACCGTGCCCCAGACGATACCAAATAGAGTCAGGGCAATTCGGATTCTATCCTGCTTGAGCTGTCGTATTAAGTGCGATACCGAATTCATAGGCCTCCAAATCCCAGGGAGCGGACCGGGTCCAGGGATGCCGCCCGCCTTGCGGGAAAGTAACCAGCCAACAAACCGATGACTCCGAGCAGAACAACAGTAACAAAGCACACAATTGATGACATCTCCGGCACGCCAATTTGCTCAGGAAGTGGCACTATGCCCATTATGGTTGTCAAAATCCACGATATCAGAAAACCAGCCAAACCGCCTGCGGCCACAAGCACGATGGCCTGCAACAGGAACTGCGCGAGGATATGACGCCGCTTGGCACCTACAGCTATCTGGATTCCTATCTCATTGGTCTTCTGCCCGACCAGCAGATACATGATATTCGCCACGGCGATTCCGCCTACCAGTAATGTGAAAACTCCGCACAATCCTAATAAGGTATTAAAGCCAAGGAAGAAATAGAAGATTAACTTGTTTGTTTCAGACGTATCCCAAAGCAGAAGAGTTTCGGTATCAGCGGGGTCGAAGCCACAGATTCGTGATAAAACCTGATAGACTCTCTGTGTGACAAAGGATTGCTGCCGAGGGTCCCTGGCGCGGTACACGAAGTTATTGATATAATCCCGCCCAAAAACAGAGGTCATAGTAGAAGCGGGAATGTAGGCGATGCGCTCGTCCGGCCCGCTGCCATAACTGCTGTCCTGTAACTTGGGTTTCAGCACGCCAATGACGACGAAGCCTATGCCCTGAATAAATAGCGTTTCACCAACCGCTTCGGCGTCTCCGAAGAGCTCCTCTTTGATGCCGTTGCCGATAAAAATGACTCGATGTCGCTGCTCAATATCCTGTTCGTTTATAAAGCGCCCGCCGGACTGCGGATAGATATGGCGCAGGTCGCCAAAACAGGGATAGATGCCCCCAACATAAGCCCGAGTATCACGACTGCCGTGAATCATCGGTTGGTTCCATAAACTGAGCTCAGGACTGACCGCCTCAAGCTCGGGGATTTCGGAGGCCAACTTCAGGACATCCTCGGCTCTCATGCGAATTGGGCGGCCTTTCGGCAGGCCCTCGAACGATAAGCTGGTTCTCAGAGGCCATGCAACAACTATACCGTCCCCCATTCCATGCATACGGCGAGATTGGAAGCGCCTTAAGCCCACACCAAACGCAAGTAGTAGCACCACGGCAGCCGTTCCCCAGGTGATACCAAGTAAGGCAAAGAAGGTACGCAGCTTCTGAGTCCGTAAGTCCCGCGCAAAGAGAACAAGTGAAGGCAGAAGATTCATCACTTTATCTCCTCGTAGGTTCGCTCCAATACGCGCTGCCCCTCATCCAGTCCGGATACAATTTCAGTCATTAGTCCGTCACTCAATCCCGTTTCGATTTGCCTAGTTTCGCTGCTGCCGGTTGGTTCTTTGAGGACCCGGACAAAGGCTTCAGCATTTCTCCTCTCAATAACACGTTCAGGCAAAAGCAGAATATTATCTTTCTTCTGAACCAGGATATTCGCAGTGGCTGAGTATCCCGCCCGCAGAACCAAGTCCTCAGGCCTCTCGAAATAAAGACGCACTTCGAAAACGGTGGCATTGTTCCTCTGTTGGGCCTTAAGGCTTATCTCGTCGAGGGTGCCCTGGAGCAGACATTCCGGCAGCGCTCCGACCTGAATACGGGCCTCCATACCTTCCTTGAGATGGCCCACATCGATCTCATCGACCGTTCCTCGAAAGACAAGGGTATCCATGTCCGCCAGGACGCATAGGACTGTCCCGCCGGTCCGAGACCCCAGAGCATCGACCGGATCACCAACATTAACTCGGCGTTCGAGTATATAGCCGTCAATGGGAGATGTCACCACCGAATCGATAACTTCATCGTCCATAACGACCTTTCCCTGCTCGAGCAAATCAAGCTGCTCTTCGGCCCGCACGCGACCCAGCCGAGCCTGTTCGTACTGACGCTCCATCTCCTTCTTCCCCATCATCAAACTCATTATCTTCGCGAGAAGATTCTCCTTATCTCTGAACTCCACTGCTCGTTCTTCGTTCAATTTTGCTGCTTCCACTGACCGTTTAGCAGCCACAGAATCGAAGGGGGTAGGATTAGGCTTGACCTTCACAAGAGGCTCACCAACTTGTACTTTTTCACCCATACGCTTGAAGACCTCGTTGATGATTCCCGAGATTTGAGGCTTCACCTCCACCTCGAATTCCGGGCCAATCATTCCCGTCGCCACAGCCTGTCGTTCAATAGTTCCACGGGTCACCTCGACATAACGAATGTTCGATTGCTCCTTTCCAAAAAGGCCTTTGAACACGGCAAAAAAAGCTATGACGACAATTACCAGGATAAAAAGCCATTTCCAAACTTTCATATACTAATGACCTCCATAAGCAGGATAAGCCGGCAGAATCAGTTAGACTATCCACTATACGCAACTGTACTGACGGTCTTTCCTTTGAAAAATCATCTCTATTCCATCTTCGAATATCGTAAACGTGTACTGAAAAAAATTATAACACGTAATCTTAGCGTGAAATAAACGTAATACTATCCAACGAACATAACCATGTCAAGTAACCTATCATTCCTTACAAGCCTACATGTCCCTCCATACAAAATAAAAGTGCGGTTCTGAAATTTTGATGGTTATAATAATCGACCACCGACAGAGCCGGTGTATCACCATAGATTTAGTAATCCGGCCCAAAATGGACGATGAGCTTTTCCGCCAGCTTCTGTTTCCATCGTTGAGCTGGTCGTTTAAGGAATAGACCTCAGTGTCCGCTCGTTGCCTCCTTTTCCCAACGCTCGTATTCAGTTTTGAGATGTTCTGCCAGTTCTGGTTTTGCCGCGAGGAGATTAGCGGTTTCACCAATGTCGGTCTGCAGGTCAAAAAGCTGCCAGTCCTGATTGGTGCTATACCGTTCGCGGATAAGTTTGTATCGGCCCATCCGAATCGCAGCACTTATTGAGCCCCAGCGCCAGTAAAGATACGTGTGGGGCGATGGAGCCCGGCCGGCCAGTGTGGCTGTTGGGTCCCTGCCATCGAGCACGCGGTCAGCTGGGAGAGATAAGCCCGCGGCATGGAGCATCATTGGTACAATATCCATACTAACGAGAGGCTCACGACAAACTGTCCTCGGCTTTATCCGACCAGGCCAGCGAACGATGCACGGTACCCGGATGCCACCTTCCCAAAGTGTTGTTCCTCCAGCTCGCAGCGGCGCATTGGACGCACATTCCAAGCCACGCGCCGGAATGAGAAAAGCTCCGTTGTCAGAAAGCAGGATGATGATTGTTTTCCCGGTCAACTTCAATCGGTCGAGTTTATCAAGAACACAGCCTACACCATCGTCTAACGCTGTGACCACAGCCCGGTAACGCTTGCGTTCATCGAGTGTTTTCGGCGAATAGCCGTAGCGTGCAAAGGCTTCGTCCGGTGCCTGCCACAAACAAGGTGTGCCGGGCGGCTTGTTTTTCGGATTCGGGAAGTGAGCGGCGTTGAATGGAATGTAACATAAGAACGGCCGATGCTTGTTTCGTTCGATGAACTGACACGCCGCGTCGGCAAAGACGAAAGTGCTATAGCCATTGGCCTTTGCCGGCTCGGTATTGCGGTAGAGATCGTTTCGACCGTTGTAAATATACGTGTAATAATCGCAGTTACCGGATATATTGCCGAAGTATTCATTGAAGCCACGATCCGTCGGTCGGCTGCCGGGGGCAAAGCCGAGGTTCCATTTGCCAAAGCAGCCGCTGATGTAGCCGGCTTTGGCGAGATAACGAGGCAAAATCACCTCGGTCTGTGGCAGTGCAACCTGCAGAAGTTCATCTATCTTCCAGAGCTGTTCGTTCAAACCATTGCGGAGCGGATGCCGACCGGTGAGTAAGGCACCACGAGAGGGCATGCAGGACGGTGAGGCAATGTAGAAGTCGGTGCAACGAACTCCTTCGGCAGCGAGCCGATCAATTCGTGGCGTTTTCATCACCGGATTGCCATAGCAAGCCAGATCACCATAGCCGATGTTATCGAGAAACAAGATTACGATGTTAGGTTTATCCGGTGACGTCTGTGCGAACACGGTTTTTGGCAGCATTGAGGCCACAGCCGAGATTCCTATAGTTGTCACGAATTGACGGCGAGTTAACTCTTCCACTTTCTTCTCCTTTTATGCCCGGGCTTGTGCCGTTCTGTAATATGCTGTGTCAAAATTGCCTCCATTACGGAAGATTCCACCTTATATACCGGCCTGAATTTCCGGGAGTATTATAAGCCTTGATGAACAAAATAACAACTACATACAAAGGCTTAAGCCTCCCCTGCTTAGCTTTCTCCTGCACCTGTCGGGAACACAGGTACAGATGCGAATTGAAATGATGAGTATTGTTAAAGAGAGGGAGTAATGTACATACGACATTTGTGAAGCTAAATTTTACTTGATTCGTGCGGTTGTCTCTGCTATAATACATTTGTTGCGAGTGCAGACAGAGATCAGTTGGTCCCAGAGCACTGTCCGCGGTAAAGTGCGTGAAGGCACATCGCAATAAGGAGACAGGCCTATAATCCGTTTGAGACAATTGCCTTTGTCTCCTTTTTTTCTGCGCTTTGTTCCCTCTGCTCACGATAAGGATGTGAAAAACCGAGGACATTGCTCTTGATTTGTAGTAACAAAAAGTGTAAGCTCATTTTCTGGTTCACAACCCTATGCAATAAAACTGTGGTGCTATTATGGATAAGCGAAGGGCGTTTACGCTAATAGAACTACTGGTGGTGATTGCTATTATCGCATTGTTGATGGCTATATTGATGCCGGCGCTTAGTTATGTACGCAAGCAGGCGCGTTCAAGTGCCTGTCAAAGTAATATCCGGCAGTTGAGCTTAGGTATGAATCTTTACGCCCTCGACCATGATGATTTAACTATGCCCTTTTCTCATCAGCCCGGCGAGTACTGGTTCCATCAATTGGCGCCATATCTGAGTGCTAAAGATTATAAGGATAATCCGGCTGAGCACATAGAGGGGGTGATGAAAGTGACATTTTGTCCGATGGCAAAACGCCAGGACCGGACGGAGGATTCGTTCTATGGCTCGGCGTATAGCTCGTGGCGCTTCATGGGCGGGGAAGGCAGCTACGGACTGAATTTATGGCTGCTGCCTGACGACCCAATTTACGCACCGGATTTTCCGGCGGAAAATTTCTACAAGAAATACTCGGATGCTAAATCGAGTGTTCCGCTGTTAGGCGATTCGATGTGGGTCGGCTCGTGGCCTTTCGATTTCGATACGGTGCCCGAAGATGTGTCTGGTGAGATTGGATATCCGGGGTATCCCCACGGCGAAGGGTACTTTATGGGGCGATTCTGTATCGACAGGCATAAAAAAGCGATTAATATCGGATTTGTGAACAGCAGCGTAGAAAGAGTTTATCTGGAAGAATTGTGGACTCTAAAATGGCACCAATACTTTCGGCCCAACTACGATGTGTCTATACCATGAATTGAACCACTCTCCTTTTGCCCTTCTGCTTTGGTAAGCAGGAAATCTTAGTTAAGGGGAACGTACTGATGGCAAAACAATGGACTGCACAAGAAGTTTTAGATGTAGCCCGGTCATTCCAGCCGGCCTGCGTGCTGACTGCGGCGGTGTCTTTGGACGTTTTTAGTCAGCTGCACGAAAAACCAATGACAGCTCAGGCCCTGGCCTCCAAGCTTGGAACCGACCCGCGGGCAACAACCATTCTACTCGATGCACTTGTAGCGTTGGAATTTCTGACCAAACAGGAAAGCAATTACAGCATTCCTGATAATATTGCTAAATTACTGAGTGAGAAATCAGCGAACAATGTTCTACCAATGGTTCGCCATATATCTAATTATCTTCATCGATGGGCCCGGCTGTCTGAGGTGACGCAAACAGGGAAACCCGCCGATTGCGGTCCGAGCATTCGCGGCGAGGCCGCCGACCAGGCCGACTTTATAGCCGGTATGCATAATATCTCCGAGCCGATAGCTGATGAGGTTATAGACAAATTGCAGCCATTGAAATTCGACCATTTGCTCGATATCGGCGGTGCCTCAGGGACGTGGACAATCGCGTTTCTTCGTGCCGTCCCCGAGGCTAAGGCGACGCTGTTTGATTTACCTCCCGTTATATCAATGGCCGAGCAGCATTTGGCCGAGGCCGGACTGGGCGACAGAGTGACACTTGTACCGGGCGATTTCTATACCGATGAGCTCCCTGACGGTGCGGATATGGCCTGGCTTGGTGCAATTTGCCACCAGAACTCCAGAGAGCAAAACCGTGCGCTCTTTACCAAGGTTCACAAGGCCCTAAGGGATGGTGGCGCTGTAGTCATCCGCGACGTGGTCATGGACCCATCCCATACCAGCCCCAAAGGTGGGGCACTATTCGCTATCAATATGCTGGTCGCTACCGAAGGGGGCGGGACTTATACTTTCGATGAATACAGCAATGACCTTCGTGAGGCCGGCTTTGGTAAGGTGATACTGGTACATCTTGACGAGTTTATGAACTCCTTAATCCGAGCTGAGAAGGCGCAGAAATGATTTTTCCATCACCGTGAGGGTGTATACAATATGGAAACTAAATATAAAACAAATCTGATTCTTGAGGTCGTTTTGTTGGTCTTTTGCATCTCAGGCTTCGGCGCTGAGTTATCTGATTCCAACGAAGCTGCGGAGGCACGAACTCGACCTGCATCTTTACCACCAAAACCAGCCTTCATGGACACAGTGCCGGATAAGATTTTTACTGGAGAGCCTAATACTACAAGCCGCCTCGGACAAAGCGTTGTGTTAGGTAAGGATATCAATGGTGACGACTATGGTGATATGATTATTGGAGCTCCCTACTATAAAAAGATTCAAGGCAGAGTCTATATCTATTTTGGAGGGGAAAATGTAGCTTTTGATGCTCCCGATTTCATCCTGACTGGAGAAGATAACAAAAACTATTTTAGCCATGACATTGAAATGGCTGACTTCAACAACGATAGTTACACTGATGTGGCTATATCAGCTCCTGGTTATAATACTTTCCAAGGCCGTGTCTATATCTATTATGGTGGCCCAAATTTTGACACCACTGTTGACAAAGTCTTTGATGGCGAGAAAGGGACAACTGGTGTATTTGGCCGTTTTATTGCTGCAGGTGATATCAATAATGACGGTTGTGCCGAGTTACTTGTCGGAGCAACTTCTTTAGATCCTGTTAGGGCATCTCTTCATTCTGTACCTTATTTAGATCCCACTTATAAAGGTCGGGCCTACCTCTATTATGGTGCAGAAGGTACGGATATGGATACAATCTGTGATTTGATCTTTGAAGGTGAAAATGAGGGTGACCAGTTTGGATTCGCACATTCATTAGGTAATGATGTAGACGGTGACGGTTACGGTGATTTAATTATAGGAACCCGGGAATATCCGAAAGGCAAGCGTGATGGCCGGGCCTACCTCTATTATGGTGCCGAGGGCACAGAAATGGATAATGTCTGCGATTTAATCTTCGACAACCAGTCTCCAGGTGAAGAATTCGCCACTGATACTGATTTATTCGATATTGATAATGATAATTTCGCTGACATTATTATTGCTGCCCGACGCTATGACAACAACCGAGGTCGGGTCTACCTCTACTGGGGCAATAACAGAACAAGTATGGATACCACTCCTGACAAATACTTTACTGGAGAGGATGGTGTCCCTATGTTTGGAGGAGACAATGTTGATTGTGATTACGCTAATAACGATGATTATGGAGATATTCTCGTATCCGGCACGAACTATCCTAACAACAAAAGACGAGGTAGGATGTATCTCTTTTATGGCAACGCAAAATCAGAGATGGATGTAATCTGTGATATGGTTTTTACCGGTGAGAACAACCTAGACCGTTTTGGTTACAATGGTTCGCTGGGAGATATCAATGGCGACAACTTTGCCGATATCCTTATAGGAGCTCGTACATTCAAAAATAATTCCTTTCAGGGTCGTGCCTACTTATACTATGGTGGACCCAAGAAGCCAAACGCTGATAAGGCAACCAATTTACTCTATAAGGCTACTCGTGCCGGAGACATTGATAAGTTCAAATCGATAATGTCAAAGGGTGCTGATGTCAATGCAAAGGACAATAAGGGTCATGCCTCTTTATGATATACAAAAGACAATAGCCACAATAGAATTGTCGAACTGCTGCGTAAGCACAGGGCTACGAAATGAATGAGGATAAATCATAACCCACTGCTCAAATTTATAAAGGATTACTGTTATGAACAGACGCGATTTTCTTAAAGCATTAGGTGCCGGTACAGTAGCCCCGCCGGTGGCGGGTTTCCTACAGACCCAGCGTTGCTGGGGTTTACAGTCAAGGATAAGGGCCAGCCAGCCATCAGATAAGAAGCCCAATATCATTTTCATTATGGCTGATGACCTGGGCTACCAGGAATTGGGCTTCTACGGCCAGCAAAAGATAAAAACGCCGCACATTGACAGATTGGCGGCGGAGGGAATGCGATTCAGGCAATATTACACCGGCTCGGCAGTCTGCGCCCCGGCCCGCTGTAACCTGATGACGGGCAAGCATGGTGGTCATGCTTACGTGCGTAATAATTCTGAAATAGGCAGCTGGGATAGTTTCCGAGGCCAATTACCCCTGCCAGCTGAGACTGTAACCATTGCCGGTTTACTCAAACAGCAGGGCTATGTTACCGGGGCGTTCGGCAAATGGGGCCTGGGCGAAGTCGGCTCTACCGGTGACCCGCTCAACCAGGGATTCGACCGTTTTGTCGGGTATAACTGTCAGCGTCACGCCCATAACCTGTACCCGAAATACCTTATCAGCGACCGTGAAAAAATAATACTTGAAGGTAATACCCGCGGCCTTAGCGGCAAACATTACGCACCACAAGTGATTGCGGACGAGATGCTCAAGTTTATCCGTGAAAACAAGGAAAAGCCGTTCTTTGTTTACTACCCCACTGTCATTCCCCACTTAGCCCTACAGGTTCCGGAAGAAGACCTCAACCAGTACAAGGGCAAATGGCCGGAAACACCCTACAAAGGCAAATCGTACCTGCCGCATCCAACCCCCAGGGCCTGTTACGCCGCGATGATCAGCTTTATGGACCGGCAGGTGGGACGCATTATGAAACTGCTCAAAGAGCTGAACCTTGATGACAATACAGTTGTGTTCTTTACCTCTGATAACGGCACCACGTATCTGAAAGATCAGGTCGATTACGAATTCTTCAACAGCGTTGGTCCGCTCCGCGGATTAAAAGGCTCGCTCTACGAAGGCGGCATCCGCGTGCCCCTGATTGTGCGCTGGCCAGGAAAAATAAAGGCCGATACCGTGAGTAACCACCTTGCGGCACACTATGATGTACTGGCTACTTTAGCTGACATTACCGGTGCAAAAACGCCAAATGATACCGATGGAATCAGTTATGTCCCGACGCTGCTATCTCAGCCGGAGCGGCAGAAGAAACATGATTATCTTTTCTGGGATTTTGCCGGCTACGGGGGACAGTTAGCTGTTCGCATGGGTAAGTGGAAGGGTATCAAGCACAATTTGAGGAAAAATCCGGATGCACCGCTGGAACTGTACGACCTGGAAGAGGATGTCTCTGAGAAGAACAACCTAACTGAAAAATACCCGAAGGTCGCCGCGAAAATCGAGAAGATTATGCTTGAAGCGAGAAGCCGGCCTTTAACAAAGAAGTTCCAGTTCGGCCGGTATAGGGATGATTAATCGTCGAAGTCCCGCATAGATTGCCTCCAAAAGGCCAATGTTTGATGTTGGACCCAAATCCATTCGCTATGGTTAAATTGCTGACAGGCACCTTAAGATGCCGTTAAGAACATCCAAAAACACAATAAAACAACCACATACGACGCCTGCAATCGCTTAACTCAGGTATTTTCCTTGACGAGAAGGTGGTTAATTTGGTACAAAGAACATAGATTTAATGTTTTGATTTTGGTCTTCTCGGCCAAAAGAACTTTAGGAGTTTTTTGATGGAGGAGAACTATTATGTGTAAAAGACTATTTTATCTATTTTTTCTGGTTGTTGTGTTAAGCTTGGCAGGTAATGCCTCAGCAGACCTCATTCTTCACTGGAAGTTCGATGAGGGCACCGGCGCCGTTGTCCACGACTCAAGTGGTAACGGGTACGATGGCACTATAGAAGGTAATGCCATGTGGGTGGCCGGGAAAATAGGCGGCGCCCTGGATTTCAGCGGCGGTGAACGTGTGGTTGACGAAACGGCCGGGGATTACATCAACGGTTTGGAAGCGATTACGATTTGTCTCTGGATCAAGTCTAACCTTGTCGGCACTGATAAAGGTTTTGTCATCTTAGAGGAGCCCACAGGCGGTGACAACAGGAATATGCGCTATGATGCAGCCAGCTGGGCCTGGGAAGGCGGCACTAACCTGATCAAGACTGCAATGGACTCGACCGGTGGTCATCAAGCTTATGAGGGCTCCGACAATACGCAGACCACCAAGTGGCAGCATGTTGCGATGGTCTGGAGCAGCGGAAATGAATTGTTATTGTATATCGACGGAGAGCTGGATACGCCGAGGGGCACTGATGCAGGCACTGTCGGCACAATAACCGGTGTGACGAAATTGATCATCGGCCAAGGTTGCAAAGATGAAGGCGGAGGGTGGGACGGTTTGATAGATGATTTACAGATCTATAACGAGGCGCTGCCGGCCACTGAGATTCAGTCTGTTATGAGAGGTGAAAAATATCCGTATGCCATAGTTTTCGAACCGGCTGACGGTGCCATCATCACGGATACGTGGGTGGTTTTGAGCTGGTCACCGGGAGATTTTGCGGTTTCACATGATATGTATTTAGGTGACAATTTTGACAATGTTAACGAGGGCACCGGCGAAACATTTCAGGGCAACCAGGCAACGACAATTTTTACTGTCGGCTTCCCTGGATTTCCTTATCCGGAAGGTCTTGTTCCGGGCCTGACATATTACTGGCGGATTGACGAAGTTAATGAGACCGAGCCAAATAGTCCCTGGAAAGGTCCCGTCTGGAGCTTCACAGTTCCACCCAAGATCGCCTATTCACCCGACCCGGCTGATGGTGCCGAGCTTGTAGAACCGGACGTGAAGCTTAGCTGGACGGCAGGCTTCGGTTCTAAATTGCACTATGTCTACTTTGGCGATAATTTTGACAATGTGACCAATGCAACCGGAGGTCTCCCTCAGGGAGCTACGACCTATACTCCCAGCCCACTTAAAATGGCTAAGACCTATTACTGGCGGGTCGATGAGTTTGATGTCATTGACACGTATAAAGGTGACGTCTGGAGTTTTACTACTCAAGGCGCAGTCGGAAGTCCGGACCCAGCTAATTGTGCTGTGGATGTAAAGCAAACACCGATTCTTAGCTGGACACCAGGAGTCTATGCCGTTTCGCATCAGGTCTTCTTCGGCAGCGACCAGGAGGCCGTACGCAATGCCGATACCGGTTCGCCGGAGTATAAAGGCACCGGAGACCTCGGTGCTGAGAGCTATGAACCCGGAAAACTCCTATTGAATACCACCTACTACTGGCGTATTGACGAGGCTAATAATGTCAATCCCGACAGTCCGTGGACGGGCAATGTATGGAGCTTCACGACAGCCAACTTCCTTATCGTGGACGATTTTGAATCTTACAACGACCTTGATCCCGCCGACCCCGATAGCAACAGGATATTTAATGCGTGGATAGACGGATACGATGACCCGACAAACGGTTCT
>JABAOH010002689.1_pt1 | contig 16712 bp, 15 predicted proteins | sample 7062181 | NCBI WGS metagenome assembly JABAOH01 (sample SAMN14538630, study PRJNA623070) | marine sediment metagenome | biome: marine biome [ENVO:00000428]; feature: marine pelagic biome [ENVO:01000023]; material: deep marine sediment [ENVO:00002113]; isolation source: pool of 5 deep marine...
TGGATCCGTCTTGGCAAACCACAAAACAGCTCGATCGAGGTGCCCCTCTGGGGGGTCCACTATCATTCTATCACTATCTCCAAGGCCTTCAAGAAAAAACTGATCCTTGGGTGTGCTGAAGATATCCCCACTGCCTCCTGCATACTCCATCGTCTCATAGCATGGCCACTCCAAGTTGGTAGGGGCTTGGTGAGGCAGTATGGAAATTTAATGAGATGGGCCAAGAGCAGACTTGGGCGCCTCAGTCATCCGGGTAGAAATGCTGGATAGGCGGATATCACAAAATCGCTCTCAATATGGCACAAGAATTGCTTATATTGTACAGACGGGATGAAGTTTCCCTCCTTTCCTTCATTCCTACCTCCTCGAGCCCCGCTAGGCCACAGCCCCTAGCGGGGCTTTTTTGGCGCGGAAACTGCAAACTCTCTTGTTTCCGGACTCGAGGAACACTCTCCTCTCCTCCAATGCTTTCGTAGCAGGGGTCAGTGATCTCTACCATGGCTACGCTTTACCCTGAGGGGCTGCCGGGACCTCCAAATCTGAACACCCACAAGGGTCTCACCCTTGAAGACGTTCAGAAAAAGCCAGAAAATGATTTGAAAATGGTGTCGCCTCCCCTTATGTGAAGCACTGAGGCTGTTCAGTTTACGACACATGACCTGCCATTAGGGTGTCTATTTAAATAACACATTGATAGCAGACGTTAAAATGGAAAAACAGGACTGTTCAAATATCGGCATAATGCCCCCATTCTTCCTGACTCAAGACCATGATCAGCGCGTCATCGGTCCCGTAGTAGTTTGGAATCCTTCGAACTGTTTCCATGCCCAGGCCTTTGTAGAACCGTATTGCCACACTGTTCTTTGATCTCACTTCGAGCCATAGCCTCTTCTTAGTATACCTGAGGGCATGCATGAACAACATCCTGCCAAACCCCTTTCTTCTGTATGCGGATTTAACAGCGGTGGAATGCACGTGACCGCTTATATCAAAGATGATGTATCCTACAATCTCCGAGCCGGCCTCTAGGACAACGAATTTATCCCGGAAACTATTCGCATAGTGTAGCATAGTCTCTCGTGAGTAAGCTGTCTTTGGAAATGCTTGCTCCTCGATCTCAAGTATTTTATTGATATCTCCCACTTCGAATTTTCTAATCTTGACGAGGGCTTTTTCAGGCATTCTTGGATATTCAGAGTGTCACCTCATTGGAGGCACAGCATATTTAGGCACTCACCTGTAACTGGCACTTCACTTTTCAAAGGCTGAACGGAGGGCGGCGGTGGCTTCGTCCATAGCATCTCTAGCACGGTCCACCACCTCGGCCAAGCTGAAGAATGCGTGAATCATGCCGCTATAGCAGGTGTACGCAACCGGTACACCTGCTTGCTTCAACCGCTCTGCGTAAGCCTCTGCCTCGTCTGTGAGCACATCAAACTCAGCGGTTATCACAAGCGCAGGTGGCAGTCCACCCAGTTCCTGGGCCAGCAGCGGAGACGCATGTGGATCCCATAATTCTTCCTCACGCCCTATATAGTGACCTCGATACCACTCCATGCTCTCCTTGGTCAATAGGTACCCTTCCCCGTGTTCACGGTAAGAAGCCGTGTCGAGAGAAGAAAGGTTGGTGACAGGATACACAAGCAGCTGATATATCAGGGACGGGCCACCTCTGTCCCGTGCCATCATGCATACCACAGTGGCCAAGTTGCCTCCGGCACTGTCACCACCGACCGCAATGCGAGTGTGGTCACCATTAATGCGATGGGCGTTACCTGCTACCCATTGTATCGCTGCATACGCGTCATCAACTGCTGCCGGAAACTTGTGCTCTGCTGCGAGCCGGTAGTCAACAGAAACCACCACACAGGACGCCCCGTTTGCTAAGGAGCGGCATACAGAGTCGTGGGTATCGAGGTTGCAGACGACCCAACCCCCACCATGGAAGTAAACCAGCACGGGAAATGGCCCGCTCCCCTGCGGCGTATAAGCACGTATCGAGATCGCCCCTGCTGGGCCCGGAATAGTGAGGTTCTCGACATGTGCAACGTCCTCTGGAGGCCCACCGAGTTTCATGAAGAGGGTGTTCCTGCTCTCTCTCGCCTGAAGTGGCGTTAAAGTATGCACAGGCTGTACGCCCTGCTGTTCCATCTGTTGCAGCAATGACTCTACTTGAGGATCAAGCCTGCCCCTTGCCATGACCAACCCCTGTAATATCCGGTGTGGGCTATAATCCCCCCTCTACGGCCTTTACCTTGCTCTCGATGCGCCCGGCAGGGCCCTTCCTGTAGTCGCCGCTAATGGTCATATACACCCGGTTACAGTCCTTCTTAAGTTCTTCGAAGCACCTGCTCACCACGGCCATGACCTCATCCCACTCCCCCTCAATACTCGTACCCATCGGGCCAAGCTTATGCGCCAATGCGCTGTCTCTAATGATTTTCACCGCCCTGGCTACATAAGGGCTCACGCTTTCGCCTTTGTCCATTGGAAAGATGGAAAAATTGATCAGTAGGCTCATAAGGTCCTCCCTTTTCGTGATCAGCAATCAAAATCCCTGATGATCTCCTGATGACATCTCATGACGCCCGAGCGCCATTACCACAGTAGAGCTGATGATCCTCATTCGCTGGAATCATCCGGCAAACCCCGATGCATATCAATCCCGAAAGGCCGTCAAGGGCTCGTAGACCAAATCCCCTTCCCGAAACCGCTGAGGTCTCAGGGGGGAGATATCCATGGTCTTGGCGTGGCCGTCAGCAATAAGCTCCGAGACCAGCATCCCGACTGCCGGGCTGTGCTGAAATCCATGTCCGCTGAAACCATTGGCGCAGATAAAACCCTCTACTTCCGGAAATGCACCAATTATGGAATGGTGATCCGGAGAGATGTCATAAAGGCCGGCCAATCCTCGCATGATCCTTGCACGTTCCAAGATCGGCACCCGATGAAGGGATCTGGCTGCAGTCCACTCCTGGGCCTCAAAGTCCACCTTTTCATTGAAAGAGCTCTCCTCATCCTGTGGGCCAGCCAACAGCAGCCCCCTTCCTTCCCTTCTCATATACCACCCCAGCTCAAGGTCGATCACCATGGGCAGGCGCGACGGCAGATCGTCAATAACGTCGGTGAAAAAGAGCTGCCTTCGGAGAGGACGCACCAGTAGCTCGAGGCCCACCATTGCTGCCACTCGAGCTGCATAGGGCCCCGCTGCGTTGACCACTACGGGAGTGACTACCCTTTCACCTGTTGCAACTTCCACAGCGTGTATTCGCCCTTTTTTCATGTGAATCCCGGTGACCTCCACCCCTTCCCTGAGCATCACCCCCAATCGACGTGCTCCTTTAATGAATCCTTGAAGAACCTCATAGGGGCCGGCATATCCATCGCATCCGGTGTAGGATCCCCCTTTCAAGTCATCGACTCTCAGGAAGGGCCATCGACATCGGATTTCACCCGGAGCCACAAGCTCCACCCCCAGGCCCATGGTCTTCATGAGTTGGGCGTTTGCCTCCAAGATTGCCCATTGCCGGTTATCACCAGCCAGAAAGAGGTATCCCACAGGGCGAAACTCTGGGTCCACGCCGAACTCCTCCTTGAATCGTTCGAAAACCTTGAGACTGAGCAGGGAAAACCGTATGTTGATCTCGGTGGAGAACTGAGTGCGGATTCCGCCTGCACATTTGCCTGTAGTGCCCTGCCCCATTGCGCCTCTTTCCATAAGGACCACTTCACCTACACCTCTTTTGGCCAGATAGTAGGCTATGCTGACTCCGATAATTCCGCCACCAATGATTACAACCTCAGCGCTTGAAGGCAATGGTCCCATCACGTTCCTGCCCTGAATAACCTACCTCAAAGGCCGTCGCGCTTACTCTAGGGAACCGACATGTCGCATCTATCTGGCCCATTTTGTAGTGAACACACCGTCGCGGTCTACACGTTGATAGGTATGGGCGCCGAAGTAATCGCGTTGCGCCTGTAGCAGGTTAGCAGGGAGTCGGACGCTGCGATATGCGTCGTAGTAGTCCAGAGATGCGCCCATGGATGGCGTCGGGATGCCCAAACGGGCAGCTGTCGCCACCACCTGCCGCAAGGACTCCTGGCAACTGATGACGGCATCTCGAAAGAAGGGCGCAAGAAGCAGATTAGTAAGCTCCGGATCCTTTCCAAAGGCTGCACGGACATCATCCAGGAATCGGGCCCGGATAATGCACCCTCCACGCCAAATACGGGCAATTTCGCTGTAATTCAGATTGTATTCATAGTGTTGGTTAGCGGCGCGAAGCAGCCCAAAGCCTTGAGCGTAGGAACTTATCTTCGATGCATAAAGTGCATCCTCCAGGGCACTAATAAAAGCCGGAAAATTGCCCCGATAACGACCGCTGGGGCCGTTCAAGATGCCGGCAGCGAGCTTTCGTTCTGACTTGTAGGCAGAGATCAAACGGGCTTCCACAGCGGCGTTGATTGTGGGTGTTGGCACACCGAGGTCCAGGGCGCTTTGAGCTGTCCACCGTCCAGTACCCTTTTGATCCGCCTTGTCAAGGATGAGCTCCACCAGTGGCCGGCCGGTTTCCTCATCAACAACAGTAAAGACGTCAGCGGTAATCTCCACCAGATAAGAGCCTAATTTACCCTCATTCCATCGAGCAAACACAGAGTGCAGCTCTGGCGCCGATAGCCCCAGCCCGCGCCACAGAATGTCGTACGCTTCAGCGATCAGCTGCATGTCACCGTATTCGATACCATTGTGTACCATCTTGACAAAGTGACCGGCCCCGCCTGGTCCGATATAGGTCACACATGGCTCCCCGTCCACTACCGCGGCAATGGTTCTTAGGACCGGTTCAACACAGGCATAGGCGTCTTGCTGCCCCCCAGGCATGATGCTTGGCCCCCGGAGTGCACCTTCCTCACCCCCTGAGATACCAATGCCCAGGTACCGGATCGCTTTGGCCTCCACGCTGCGTGAGCGTCGCTCGGTATCCTGAAAGTGCGCGTTACCGCAATCCATGATCAGGTCTCCATGCTCAAGGCAACGCAATAACTGCCCTATGAGGGCATCCACAGGCTCCCCAGCCTTCACCATAATCATCACCAGCCGTGGCCTCCTGAGCGCAGCCACAAGTTCCTCTAGGCTGTAAGTGGCTGTGATGTTCTTCCCTTTCGCAGGCCCTTGCATGAAGGCGGTGGTTTTAGCTCCAGTGCGATTGTATACAGCCACCGCAAAGCTATTGCGCGCTATGTTAAGCGCCAGATTCTGGCCCATAGCAGCCAGACCGATCAAACCGATATCGTGTTGTTTCATAGTCATCAACTTGCCACTTCACGGTTTCCCTTGTCGTGGGGAACTAACTTCTCATACAACTCCCGTTGATGTTCCATCGCCTCCCGGTAGACCCTATGACGGCGAGGGTCTGGTCTGTAGGTCTTAGAAACAAAGTCCGGTGCTTGTTCAAGCCCTCCCAGCACACCAAGCGCCTCCAAGGCCAGCAGTGAAGCGCCTCGCGCAGAAGCCTCCTGGATGTCTGAAGTTGCCACCGGTCGTCCCAGTACGTCGGCCACGATTTGCAGCCACGTGGCCGATGTGAGCAGTGCCTTGCCATTGGCAACGATCCTTGGCCCGGTTGGCAGTAATTGACATAGCGACTCAAAGACCATGGCGATGCGGTAGGCAACTGCCTCCAACCCGGCGCGAAGGATATCTAGGGGGGTTGTTGCCAGAGAAAGGCCATGGATTGTTGCCCGCGCATGCCCTGCCCAGCCAGGGCTTCGTTCTCCCGCGAAGAACGGAAGCACAGTGAGTCCATGGGCGTTCGGTGCCAGGGCTGCCAGCTCTGAATCAACCTTGCCCAAATCCCCAAGCCTCAAGTTGTCGTTGATCCAGGCGAAGATATTGCCTCCCTCGCTCAAAGCTCCACCAGGGAGCGAACGCTTCCCGTCCACCCGGTAGCACCATAGACCAGCCGGAATACTGGCCACATGGCCCTGTAGGATAGTCCTCACGGCGCTTGTCGTGCCCACGGTCAAGGCAACCTGCTTTGGAGATACGCAACCGCTTCCAACATTAGCAGCGGCGCCATCCCCTACTGCTGGAAACCAGGCCACTTCCTGCAAAGCAGGCCAGCGACGAGCATACGCAGGTAGCAAGCCGCAACGCGGATGGTTGACGTCGGTGAGCGGAGACAATTGGTCTCGTCGCACCGGAAGCGCCTCTAGCAACGGTTTGTCCCACACCAAACGGCCTCGGTCCAGAAGACCAGTCCAGGAAGCTACGGAATAGCTCACCGCCGCATCACCGAAAAGCTTGAGTTCCAAGTACTCACCGATCGATACCCAACGTGCTACTCGATGAAAGAGGTCCGGTTGGGAACGCTCCAGCCAGCGAAAGCGGGCCGGCAGGTAGCTTGAATGGAAATGGCACCCCGTGCGATCATGAATAGCGGCTTCATCGAACTCTGCCCGTAACCGTGCGACCTCGCCCTCGGCACGGGTATCCGCATATGTGGTAAGCGGCGTTATCGCCTGCCCAGTCTCATCTACACCCAAGATATTGTTGACAAATGTGCACGTGGCAACACCACCAATTTGCGCCGCCATAGAACCCGCGCGAACGAGCACCCCATCCAGACAACGCCAGATCAGCTGGAGAACGGCTTCGGGATTGGCCTCGGAGGCGCCCTCAGAAGTAGTTCGGATTCCAAGCGCCTGATGGGCTTCCACCCCCTGCACAGCCCTGCCAAGCCGGTCAAACAGCACGCCTCGGACCGACGAGGTCCCGACATCGAGGGCCACTACCAAGGGCGGTTCAGCGCATTCACTCGTCACAGTGGACACGGTATGAACTCCTCTCTATCAGATGACTCTAGTTCCGCCTCCTCTTCTTGCCCCGGCCTTTGTTGTCCCTCTCGCTCGGGTCTTAGCGGTGCTGTGCCTTTGGCTCAGATTGAGGCCCTCTGACCCTCCTTTGTCCTTTTGCGGCTCATCTGTTTTCTGAGCCTCAGGGGTGATGAGGCTACGAAGTGTGCTATAGAGATAGGAGCATACAGTCAGGATAATTCGGGTGGCTGCTTCAACGGTAACCTCTGTCCTATCCCTGGCCTCAGGTTGTGCTTTTGAGGCCTTTTCTTGCGCTGGCCCAGGTATGTCTCCTGAGGACAAAAAGGATCTCACCATCTCATATGCTCGGTTAGCTTCCTTCAATTTCTCTTCGGCCTTTCGCCTTAGGCGAGGATTGTCAGAGAAGCGATCCGGGTGCCAAACATTGACTATGTCTTTATAAGCCTGTTTCGCCTCATCTAGTGTGGCACGAGGGTCAAGTTCAAGTATCTCAAAAAAACGATTAATATCCATTTGGGTCTTCCATGAAATACCTTTAACCGTTGTCGTCCATGTCCTGAGGAGCCGGAGTCACGATCAAAGGCCTTCACTAGTGCAGTGTCCCAGTAATAACTTGCATAATTTGTACGATCGCAGGGCTTCCAGAAAAACCACATCCGAAATCCGAATATCGAAATGGGAAACAAATCCGAATATCGAATGATCAAAACCCCTTTAAAAAATTAGAAAATTTGGATTTTGAAATTGTTTCGGATTTCGAATTTCATGCTTCGAATTTTACACCTTGACAACTGAAAACGAATAATCAAATCTCGTTTGATTTTGATAAGCCTCTTTTGGGACGTGATACTAGCATACCCCCAGGCTTAAAGGATATCAGATCAACCGCTAGAGCGCTTGCCTCTCCTAGCCCCGCAGGATTTGGGCGATATCGTCTACAAGCGGCTTCGATCCAACATAAAGGGCGGTCCGTTGATGAGGTTCTTCAGGTTGGATTTCCAGAATAGGGGTACCCGCCTCATCAACCGCATCCCCTCCTGCCTCCCGGCATATGAAGGCCACGACGGCTGCCTCATACATAAGACGCAATTTTCCCTTTGGGCGGTTCTTTTCGGGATTTGGGTGATTGACGATGGCAGGGTACATAAACAGGCCGCCGTTAGAGAGGATTCTGTGGAAATCTCCGGCTAAGGCGCCGAGGTACCTGAAGGCATATTTCCTCTCCTTTTCTGCAATCCAAGCCTGAACCCGCTCAGCAAAGGCACGTCGATTGGCCTCATTGAACGACAATTCCCAGGAGCGGGTATCCTCTGGAAGCATCACCTGGATCGGCTTGACGAAGTTCATGATCTCGTCGATGTGGAACCGCCAGGTCCCTGAGTCCAGAAGCGCAAGGGTGAAGGTGCCGGTGGGGATCACGAACATGCCTGCTGCCCTATAGTCCTTTCCAGCCCGCAAATGCCCATCCTCGGGTCCATCCAGGTTGCGTTTGGCAATGCCGAATAGAAAGCCTACTGGCAGTCCGTGTGATACGTTTGAGGAACCATCAAGGGAATCGAAATACACGAAATATCGGCCCCCCTCGGTGTTTATCGGGATGATTTCCTTCGTTTCCTCGCTAACCGCGTGGATTACACGCCCGCAACTCCCCAGATAATGAATGGTGATTTCCTGGGCAATCTGGTCCATCCGCATGACCTCCTCGCCTTGCACATTCACGCTACCAACCAATCCCAAATTCCCCTTTAGGGCACCTGTCAAATAGTAGTGCTGGATGCGCTTTGCCGCGCTGATTATAGCGTCCATCAAGATCAAAAAATGGTAGGTACGGTTATGTCTCTCTTGGTGTTGCAGTATGAAGTTCATAAAGGTCTGTTCAAAGCGCATGTCTTTCCCCCTTCACCTCTGTAGGGACAAGGCGAACTCCTGCGAGCTACCTGGCACTATATATATCACCTTACGGATGGATTTTCAATTCCAGAAGGAGAGGAACTTCATCTCTCTAAGGATATCCTAGTCGCTCTCGATGAAGTGGACCATAGGGGGAGAGGCTCGTGTGTCAAGTGCTATATATTGATGGACGGCCTCCCTTTCATGCTGTATATTAGTGCGGCACAACTTCTTTGATTTGCACGATGAACCAGGAGGGCATTCCCATCATACTCATTTTCACGGATGGAAAATCAGCCAACAGAGTCCTTGGCCCCTTGTCAAGGGAGAGATAGAACGCCATCTGCCTTCCCTCCTTAGGGATTCATCATAATCTCGTTAAATGTTTTCCTCAGAATGAATTCTCAATCACTATTGCCCGAGATTTAAGGCTGCTTACCATGAGGTTTAGAGATGGGGAAAGGTGACAGACGCACCAGACGTGGAAAAATTTGGAGAGGCAGTACAGGTAAGGCCCGTCCAAAAAAGAAAAAGATGAAGGCAGAGAAATAGAATCCCCCTGTCGGACGCAGTGAATGGGACACGTCTAATGGGTCCCTGCTCAGGTCGCCATCCGGGTTTTATTTTCGTTTGGCAGCTGAGACCATCTCTCTCTTTCAACCCTCTATTATCTCTCATCTGTATCCCAATTGCCCGTGCAAGTTCTTTGGGTTGCAGTGAACAAATCGGTCAGCGTCCATTGATTCGTAGCTCGCCGCGTTTTTCCCATAAGTTCGATATATTAGGAAAGAAATCTAATACAATGCTTTCGAAAACGTTAAAAACTGCCCTTAGCAGTTTGCGGGAGTTGTCAACCCGAAACTTCAGCAAAGAGAGGGACGGTGGATTGACTGTGTGCTCGGAAGGCCAGCGCCCGGTTCACAGTAAATTATAAACGCTCACAATTTCCTCGAGCTTAGAATCAACGAGGACCGCTTTGTTGTTGCATTTATCGATGGATTGGATTAGCTGCTTCAGGTGTGTTATGATGCGCTCCCTGTCTTTCCTATGTAATCGGTACTCCAATGTGTCACCTTGTCTTCTCACAGGGGTTCCGTATCTTACAATAATATCGATGTAATCCTTGGGAATCCCTCTTTGCTGTGATCTTATGGTGGCGTGTCTTGATATTTTCATGGGAACACCTCCATTGATTGCCTTATGATGTGTCTTGGGGATCAATTGGCTTTCCATTTTCTTACAAGGTGCTCATTCGATGCAGTTGATGTGTCCAAAAGATCAAATCTCTTAAATTAATAAATTATATATTTTATTCTTAATTATATGTCAACAAATAATAATTAAATTTCTTTTATGATTTGAGTGACAAATTGATAAATAAATATGATAAAATATTATAATTATACTGTGATGTATCATAATTATATTCCGGGATCTTTCATAAGAGGGCAAGAGGATGGGGATTCTGGAAATTCAAAGAATAGATGGGCAGGCAAAGCAGGCAGTCCATCCCTCTTCCCTCCGAGTTTTGATAGCTCGTGAAGCCAACCGAAGGCTGTTGGAGCCTTCTCACCCAGATAACCGGGGAAGGACATGAATAAGTGTTTAGTGGTACAAACCGGGGAGGTCGGCGCCTGAGAGGTATGTGATATGGTCGCTCCTGTGTCAACGGAAAAGCCATCCCAAGAACAGTGCTTCAGGGCGCAGGTTTTCTTTTGACACTCCGATGTGTTTGTCCTATTGTCCCTTTGTGAAAGGTGGGATTGTCGGGGGTGGCTATGTATAGGGATAACCCCCTCAAGAAGATCTCGTGGCAGGATTTCCAGACACTGTCTCCGGAGGAGAAAGGACCCTATTTCCTGCGGGACACACGGCCCTACCATGTCCTTACCGCCCAGCAGTTTGACCGTCCCACGCTCGAGGGGATCTGCGATCTGGCCACAAAAATCCGTATGATTGGAAAGACAAAAGGGGGAATCCATTTTCTCCAAGATCTCCTTTCAGAGAAGCGGGCAATGCTGTATTTTGTCCAGCCTTCGACGCGTACCTTTCTCTCCTTTTATGCAGCCTGCCAGATTGTGGGAGTTAAAACTTCAGAGGTGAGGGACACAACAACGTCGAGTGAGGTCAAGGGCGAATCGCCGGAAGATACCGTGCGAACGTTCAGTTCTTATTTCGATATGATCATCATGCGCCACCCGGTAGGTGGCTTTGCAGAACGAATTGCCTGGCTGCTCTCTAATTCCAACAGACCGGTGCCTGTCCTGAACGCGGGATCTGGAAAGGATCAGCACCCCACACAGGCCCTGTTGGATATCTATACCTTAGAGCGGAGCTTTGAGAATCGGGGCGGGGTTGAGGGCAAGAAGATTGCGTTTGTAGGTGACCTCGCACGCGGACGGACAGTGCGATCGCTGGCCACCTTGCTCTTGCTTTATCCCGGAGTGAAGCAGTACTTCGTGGCACCAAAGGAGCTGCAGATTGGGGAGGACATCCTCAGGTCGCTGGAAAAGGCAGGCACGGAGTTTGAAATCTGTGGCGACTTCGAACAAATCATTCCGGAAGTGGACGCTATCTACATGACGCGCATCCAGGATGAGTGGGATACAGCGCACGAAAGCAGACTGATCGATACGAATCGGTATCACTTTACAGCCAGACACCTTGAGATGTTGAAGCCAGGTGCTGTGCTACTTCATCCCCTCCCACGCCGACAGGAAATAGCCTCTGAGGTGGATTTTGATCCGCGCGCTGTCTACTGGCGGCAGGTGCGAAATGGTATGTGGGTTCGGGCCGCGCTCATACTCACCATATTCGATCGCGGCGGAGAGATTGACAGATATTACGAGGACCTGGTGGGCTGAAGGGATGAAAACGATGCAACATTTAATCACCTTAAGGAACTGGGCCAGAGAACAGATTGAGGAGGTACTGGACTTGGGGGCAGAAATGAAGGAGGTCCCCGAGAGGTTTCGGGATGCCATGAGGGGTAAGGTGCTGGTCATGATCTTCGAGAAACCGAGCCTGCGGACGCGGGTCTCCTTTGAAACTGGCATGTGCCAGATGGGAGGGGATGCGATCTACTATGATATGTCTACCTCCCCGTTCGGGATGGGTAAGGAGACCATACACGACACCGTCAGGACACTGAGTCGATATGTGGATCTAATTATGGCAAGACTATACGAGCACGAGAAGATCGAGGAAATGGCCACGTATTCGGAGATCCCGGTGATCAACGGTTTGACCAATTTCAGCCACCCGTGCCAGGTATTGGCAGACCTCTTGACTGTTCGGGACTGCAAGGGATCATTGAAAGGTCGCACGCTGGCCTACCTGGGTGATGCGAAGAACAACGTCACGCATTCCCTTCTCTACGGTTGTTCGAAAATGGGTGTGAACATCCGTGTTGGTTGCCCGGAGGGAGAAGACTATAGCCCCCTGCCTGAAGTGCTATCCAGTGCGCTTGAGGCCGGAAAGCAGTCAGGAGCATCCGTAAAAGTAACGCACAATCCCTTCGAGGCTGTTGAGGGTGCTGATATTATCTACACGGATTCGTGGATGAGTTACCATATTCCTCCAGAGGAGCTCGAGGCAAGGGTTAAGGCTTTAACGCCCTTTCAGGTGGACGCAAAAAAAATGGCACTTGGGGCGCCTGATGCTATCTTTATGAATTGCTTGCCAGCCTTACGGGGTTACGAGCAGACCGCCGAGGTGATAGACGGGCCGCATTCAGTTGTCTTCGACCAAGCTGAAAACAGGCTGCATACCCAGAAGGCACTTATGGTAACACTGCTTCAAGGAGCTGGCAGCTACGGCTGATGGGTTGAAGATCAGTGGCCCAGGGATTTTAGAAGCTCAGAAAGAGTCAGCGTATTGACCACATCGGGCGGCTCGATCCAGCCTCTCCTGGCAGTAGCCACCCCAAATTTGATCCATTCCAGGTGAACATCCATGTGCGCATCAGTGGAGATTGCAATCTTGACGCCTTTCTCCTTTGCCTTTCGACAGTTGATGTCCGATAGATCCAATCTCTCTGGGTAGGCATTCAGTTCTAAGACCTTTCCATTCGCCTTACAGGCATCTATGATCTTATCCATGTCCACCTGATACGGTTCCCTTTTCCCGATGATCCTGCCGGTGGGATGGGCGATTATATCCACATGTGGATTCTCTATCGCCTCTATGATCCTCTTGGTCATCTCATCTCGAGGCTGACTGAACCTGGTATGAACTGCAGCAACTACCAGATCTAACTCTCTTAAGATCTCGCCAGGCAAATCCAGTTGACCGTTTGATCTGATGTCGACCTCGATCCCGCTTAATATCTTGAAATCCTCTGAGGTTCGATTCAGCTGGGCAATTTCCTCAATCTGCTTGAGGAGCCTCTCAGGGGTGAGCCCATTGGTGATACCCACCGTGGGAGAATGATCACAGATAGCGGCATATCGGTAGCCCCTATTCTGAGCTGCCCGTGCCATCTCCTCTGGGCTGTTTACCCCGTCAGTCCAATTCGTGTGAACATGAAGATCGCCCTTGATGTCCTGCACCTCGATTAGAGTAGGCAGGTTCCGATCCTGGGCGGCCTCAATTTCGCCCCAGTCTTCCCTTAGCTCCGGGGGGATGTAAGGAAGGTCGACCGACTTAAAGATCTCCTCTTCTGTTCTTCCTGCGATGCTTCTTCCATTCTTGAACACGCCATATTCGTTAATCTTCAATCCCCTATCCACCGCCAATGACCTGATTCTTATGTTGTGGGCCTTGGATCCGGTGAAATAGTGAGAGGCGGCACCGAAGCTCTCGGGCTGTACCACTCGGAGATCAACCTGAACTCCATCCTTAGTCACGATGCTGGATTTGGTGGCGCCCTTGGCTACTACCTTCTCAGTTTCAGGAAGATTGATAAATGCCGTCATCACGTTTTCGGGATGATCCGAAGAGGCGAGAATATCCACATCCGCAATGGTCTCCCTCATCCTCCGTACAGAACCTGCCAGGGTAACCTCTTTTATCTCTTCTAGCTTCTTGAGCTCTTCCAAAATACTCTGCGCTCTAGAATAAATAAAGGCCAGCGGGAGCCTTTCTTTGTACTTTCGGACCTGCCGGACTCCCTGAATGATGTTCTGCTCCACCTTCTCGCCCAGACCGTGAAGGCCCCTGAGCTTTCCCTGCTCCGCCGCCTTCTCCAGCTCATCTATAGTCCTCACGCCTAACTTGTCATGGACGAGCTTAGCATGCTTGGGGCCCATGCCGGGAATCTTCAAGAACTCGGTCAAGGGGGCATATTCGGATTTCTTCAACTCCTCATAGTAGGCAAGTTTTCCTGTCTCCAGAAGTTCTTTGATCTTCTTAGCGATTCCCTCGCCTACCCCAGGAAGACTCCCTATTTTGCTTTTATCTTCCAGAGAAGAAAGCTGGTATGTCAGATTCTCAATGCTTTGGGACGCCTTGATGTAAGCCCTGATCTTGAAGGGATTTTCCCCCTGGATATCCAAGATCTGGGAGATTTGATTCAATATCTGGGCTATCTCCTGATTGGTCATAAGGCCTGCCTTCCTATCATCTTCTTGAACTCCTCCTCGTTCAAGGCCTTTATCCCTAGTTTCAGTGCACTATCATATTTTGAGCCAGGGTCCTTGCCTACGATAACGAAATCAGTTTCTTTGCTGACGGATGAGGATACCCTTCCGCCCATATCCTCTATTAGCCTTCGAGCCTCGTCCCTGGTGAAGGAATCCAGGCCCCCAGTCAAAACAAAGGTCTTGCCTGAAAGGGGGGTCTCCTTCACTTCGGCTTCCTCAACCGGGAATTTTACCCCTCCTCTTCTTAGCTTCTCGAGGACCTTGAGATTCTTGGGATTATGGAAGAAGTTGTGTATGCTTTCCGCCACGATAGGCCCGATCTCATGAACCTGGGTCAGATCTTCAATGGTCTGTCTGGCCAGATTATCGATGGATCTGAAACGTTTTGCCAGTACCCTGGCCAGATGATAACCCACATTTCTTATACCCAGGGCATAGATTAAATTGGTTAAAGTGGGGTGCCTGCTCTTATCGATGGCGTTAAGCAGGTTTTCAGCAAGCTTGTCGCCCATCCTGTCCATCTTCATGAGGTCTTCCCTTTTCAGAAAGTACAGGTCGCCCTGGTCCTGGATGACCTTCTTGTCCACCATCTGCTCCAAGAACTTATATCCCAACCCCTCCATATCCATGGCTCCCCTGGAGACGAAGTGGGCGAGGTTTTCCTTAATCTGAGCAGGACAGGCAATTCCGGTGCACCGATGAATAGCCTCCCCCGAAGGCCTCTCTGCCTTGGATCCGCACACCGGGCATCTGTCCGGCATGGTGAACGTCTTTTCCTTGCCCGTTCTTTTTGAGGTTACTACCTTCACCACCTCAGGGATCACATCTCCGGCCCTCTGAATCATAACGGTGTCACCGATCCTCACATCCCTTTTCCTTATCTCATCCTCGTTATGCAGAGTTGCCCTGCGCACCTCCACTCCTCCGACCCTGACCGGTTCCAGCACTGCCACAGGGGTGAGGGCCCCGGTCCTTCCCACACCAACGATTATGTCCTTTATCCTGGTTTGCTCCTGTTGAGCAGGGAATTTCCACGCAACTGCCCAGCGAGGACTACGCGACAGCTCCCCCAATTTCTCCTGTATGGCGAATTCATTCACCTTTATCACGATCCCATCAGCCTCGTAGGGCAAGTCGTTTCTGAGGCCCAGCATCTTCCGATAGTATGCCTTGATCTGGTCCACACTTTTGCACAGCTCAACATACTGGCTGATCTTGAAACCAAGTCCCCTCAAATAGAGAATGCTATCCCACTGGTTGGTCAATTCTTTTCCCTCAACCCTCCCTACGCCATAGGCAAACATGTTGAGCGGCCTGGTGCTTGTTACCTTGGGGTCTAGCTGTCTCACCGACCCAGCGGCCGCATTGCGGGGATTGGCAAACAAGGGTTCGCCTGCCTTTTCCCTGCTCTTATTCAGCCTGTGGAAGTCCTCCTTGTTCATAATCACCTCGCCCCGGACCTCGATTAAATCGGGGTTTGGGCTTCCCATAAGTCTCAATGGGACCGACCTTATGGTTCTTAGGTTCAGGGTGACATCCTCTCCCACCACGCCATCACCCCTGGTGGAGCCCAGACTGAAGACCCCCCTGTTGAATACCAGTTCCACTGCCAGTCCATCGAATTTCGGCTCCACCGTATACCGAATCTTCTTCTCACTGACTCCTGAGAGTTCCAAAACCCTGCGGTGGAAGTCCAGAAACTCCACCTCTGAGGTGGACTTGTTTAGGCTTAACAAGGGGATGCTATGCCTGACCGTGTTAAATTCCTCTAAGGGGGCTGCACCAACCCTTTGGGTAGGAGAGTCAGTGGTTACAAGCTCAGGGTATCTCTTTTCCAGTTCAACAAGCTCATCAAAGAGCCAATCGTACTCCGCGTCGGAGATCTCTGGATTATCCAAGACGTAATATCGGTAGTTGTGATAGTTTATCCGCTCCCGTAATTCTTGGACCCTGTCTATGACTCTTTTCTCAGGCTTAGGCATGTCTTAGCCCAGTATTATCACCAGGTTCTATCTAACTTCGCAGTATACTATATCTTCAACAGCTGGTCTATGCTAGAGGGAAATCAACAAAAAACAAGCCTGACATCGTTCGTCTGCGCCACTACCTGTGCAGTGCACTCAGAGTAAATCAAATTCCATGCTCTACCGGTTTAGCCCATCTTGATTTGTTATATAGTTGCGGAACTTGGGGTTATTGTTTAATATAGGCCTACTTCAAGGTATAGCGTGAGATTCGAAAGTGCGCTGGCTTCCACGTTGCTTGACAAGCCCAGTGCGTCTGTATATCTTGGACAAAAGTGATCTCTCATCTTTCGCATTTTCTGTTTAAGAACATACTCTAGAAAGGAGGTAGTGCAATGAAGAGATCAGTATGGTTTGCGACGGTGGTTCTTGCCGTGAT